>Ga0172380_10002291_pt1 | contig 30093 bp, 27 predicted proteins | sample Leawe162metaG_FD_119747 | JGI IMG/M metagenome (GOLD analysis project Ga0172380, IMG submission 119747) | Leachate microbial communities from a municipal landfill in Southern Ontario, Canada - Leachate well 162 metaG | ecosystem: Engineered > Solid waste > Landfill > Unclassified | place... | reverse complement strand
TTATAATTTAACAGAAAACATCACCAGAATCAAGCATTTTAATGAAAATACAACAAGTTGATTATGTTTGATCAACGTAATTTGTCAGAACGAGTTGCGTTAAGTCCGACAGACTCCTAGGATTCTTCCAACGGCAGATTGGCCTTGTCGAGCTCAAAGGCGTCGTGCAGGGCCCGGACGGCAAGTTCCGTATATTTCTCCTCTATCACGCAGGAGATTTTAATTTCCGAGGTGGAAATCATCATGATGTTGATATTTTCCCGGGAAAGGATATGGAACATGGTCGTGGCAATGCCGGAGTGATTGCGCATGCCAACCCCGACAATGGAAACCTTGGCAATTTTCGTATCCCCGGTGACCCTTTCAGCCCCGATCTCCACAGCGATTTTTTGCATGATCTTCATGGCCCGCTCATAGTCGCTTTTGGGAACAGTAAATGTCATGTCCGTTATGTCCCCTGCCCTGGTGTTCTGGATAATCATATCCACCACAATGCCTGCATCGGAGATGGGATTGAAAATCCGCGAGGCAATACCGGGGGTATCAGGTACTTTGGAAAAAGTGATACGTGCTTCATTCTTATTATAGGTAACACCGGAGACCAGCATGGATTCCATTATTTTATCCTCCTCAACGACCCAGGTTCCTTGAGTGTTGGTAAAGGTTGATCGTACATGAATCGGTACTTTGTATCTTTTTGCCAGACCGACGGACCTGATATCGAGCACTTTGGCCCCAAGACTGGCGAGTTCAAGCATTTCATCATAGGTAATTCGGTCAATTTTGCGAGCGGAAGGACAGATGTTCGGATCTGTTGTATAAACCCCTTCCACATCGGTAAAAATTTCACATTGGTCAGCTGCCAGGGCTGCTGCCAGGGCTACCGCCGTGGTATCGGACCCGCCACGCCCCAGGGTTGTGATGTCTCCGTTTTCCGACACACCCTGGAATCCGGCTACCACGACAATTTTCCCGTCATTTAAATGACGCCTGATAAGGTCTGAGTTGATCGATTTGATCCTGGCTTTGGTATGCATGGCGTCCGTGCTGATTTTTACCTGATCACCAAGTAAAGATACAGCATCTAACCCCGCCTCTTTTACAGCCATCGCAAAAAGTGCGACAGTGACCTGCTCTCCGATTGAAAGAAGGACATCCATTTCCCGCTGGTCGGGGATTGGCTGCATTTTGTGGGCAAGGTCCACCAGGCGGTTGGTTTCACCGGCCATGGCCGAGAGAACAACAACCATCTGATTGCCTTGTTTGCTCAATTCCATTACCCGCCGGGCAACAGCTTTGATCTTGTCAGGATCAGCGACGGATGTGCCGCCAAATTTTTGAACAATTAGTGCCATTTATTCAAACACTCCCGTGCATGTCATAAGTAATTAAGAAATCAAAAATGAGAGAAGAAACACGTTGTTTTGACGATGTATGTATTTTTCCCCTTTTGTTCCAATAGGATAATGATTGGTATCCCGTATTGGACAGATTGGGTATGAAATTTGCTAGCCAAACAACTCAGCCGTTGTAAAAAGGGTTCGGAAAGCCGAGGTTGTTTCGTAAACCGCTCCTAATAAAAATAACCAACTAAGAAAAATAACAAGAAACAACACAGAATATCAAGCGTAAAAAAAAAAAAACTCAACCGGAATAAACCTTGTAATAACTCCAGGGTTTTGCTACAAAAAAAAGACTATAGAAAGTTGTATTGTTCAAGGCTATTTAGTTAGACAATTTTCTCTTAAGGATGATCATGACGACAGCAAAAAAAATTATACTTCTCAGTTCCACCTTAACCCTTTTTGCTCTCTTTGCTTTTTTTTTGTTTCTTAACTACTCGGATAACAGATCAAACAACCTCGCATTCTCCGCAGTTCCAGCCACCACCACCGCTCCGCCTCAATCTCTCGACAATAATAACGAAGCGGATAGCTCTCACACCCTGGTTGAGGGAGAGTTGCAATCTGGCGACACCTTAAGCAAGTCCCTGAGCAGATATAATATCGATCCCACCGTACGCGAGCAGATTCTGAACAATCTGGCCAGTTGTCTTGACTTCAGGCGATTGCGGCCAAAGGATAAATATCGTGTCTTTCTGGATGATCAGGGGCAGCTTCTTCGCTGTGAATACGAAACCGGCCCGTTGGAATCCTATTCTATTACGAAAAGCGCCGACACCTTTGTTGCCCAGAGGGATTCCATTAATGTGTCGATCAAAACCTGCATGATTGAAGATTCCATCTCGACTTCCCTGTTCGATGCCTTTGCGAAAAATCAGATGAAGGCGCCCCTGGTTTACGCATTTGCCGACATCTTTTCCTCCCGGATAGATTTCAACACGGAACTGCAGAAAAACGACACCTTTCAGCTCGTTTTTGAAAAATATTTCAAGGACGATGAATTCATCGGTTATGGCAACATCCTCTATGCCCGTTATCAGCAGCAAGACGGGGAGACTTTTGAAGGCTTCTTCTATCAGCCAGATGGTTCGAAAGCAGGCGCATATTTTGATGCGGACGGTGAGGAATTGGGAACCTCTTTCATAAAATCACCTGTTCCTCTGGGCAGGGTTACCTCCACATTCAGCTATAGACGCATTCACCCGATTTCCGGGGTCATGCGGCCTCATCTGGGGGTGGACCTCGCCGCGCCTATCGGGACACCGGTCATGGCCACGGCTGACGGCACGGTTTCCTATGTCGGCTTTAAAGGGGGATTCGGCCGGCAGATCATCATTTCCCATCCCGGCGGATATAAAACCTATTACGGGCATCTCTCGCGCTTCAGCAATGGGCTGCAACGGGGCAGTGCCGTTACCCAGAAAGAGATTATCGGTTATGTGGGATCATCAGGAATTTCCACCGGCCCTCATCTTGATTACCGTGTGCAGCAACTTGGCGCCTTTCATGACCCCTTCAGTTTAGAATTCAAGCCGAAATCCGTATTGATGGGTAAAAATCTTGTCATCTTTAAGAGTCATATTGCTGCCCTTACCGGATTAATTGAATCGTCTCCCGATCCTGAAATCCTCTATGTCCGCCATCTGTTAATCAAATCTGATGAACAGTTGACAATGCTCTGATGTGCAGCAAAGCAAAGCCGCCATTCAATATTGTCCTGGTGGAACCGGAAATCCCTCCCAACACCGGCAGTATTGCCAGGCTGTGCGGCGCAACCGACTCCATCCTCCACCTTGTCAGACCCCTTGGCTTCAGCACGGATGATAAACACCTTAAGCGGGCAGGACTCGATTACTGGCAGTATGTACAAATCGTCTATTGGGACAATCTGGAAGCCTTTTTGCGGGCTCAGGATGAAAACAGGCTTTTTTTCTTGAGTAAAAAAGTCTCAAGACGTTACACTGAAGCTCATTACCAGCCAGGTGATTTTCTTATTTTCGGTAAGGAAACCAAGGGGATTCCCCCTGAGATCCTTACTCTGTATCATGATCGCTGCTTTTCCATTCCCATGTCTAATTCGCATGTCAGAAGCCTCAATCTGGCCATGGCTGCCGGCATTGTCTTGTTTGAAGCAATACGTCAGCAAGGCTGAGATTGCTCCTAACATATATTTTTTCTTTACCGTCGGGTAGTAACGTGATAATTTTAATAAATAATCAATACAAATCTATCCACTTCAGCTCAATTTTTCCCGGTAATGTATAAAATACTCATTGTCGATAATAATCCGGTCATCAGGAAAATGCTCTCTGCTGCCCTGGAAAAAGAAAAGTATCAGGTTGAGTGTGCTGAAGATGGCCTTTCCGCCTTTGATTGTCTCCATAGGTTTGCGCCGGATATCATTTTTCTTGATCTCATCATGCCCAATATCAATGGCGAACAATTCTGCCAGATGATATCCGGGCGAAAAGACCTTGAACATACCAAAATTGTCGTGATTTCCGGGGTGGCAGTTGAGGCCGGCGGTGAATGGGAAATGAAAGGTATTCACGCCAGTATTGCCAAGGGTCCACGGCTGGTAACCCATGTTCTTGATCTTGCAAGAAAGATCACGAGTAATGATTTTCGCCATGCTGGAATTTGCCAGGTTTTTGGGACAGAAGATATTTTCCCCCGGGAAATCTCCAAAGAACTGCTTGCCGCCAATCGGCATTTAAAGGTCGTGCTGAACAACATGAGCGAGGGGATCGTTGAACTTGCTGCCGATCGCAGGATAATTTTTGCAAATCCGGCTGCGGCAAAACTTGCCGGCATGGCCCAGGAAAAGTTGCTCGCCTGGGATTTTGCTCAATTTTTCCCAGGAAGCGATCAGCAACGCGTCATTGAGCTGCTTAAACGAAACGACGCCATGCCGCAAGAGATCACTGACGACGCTCCGGTCATGTTCAACCATCAGCAGGTTACTATGAATTTTCTTCCCGTTTGTGACCGGGAGAACACCACTATTGTGGTGATAATCAAGGACATCAGCAAAACAAAGATCGCGGAAGAGCGTCTCAGAGAAACAAAAGAGTACCTTCATTCAATTTTCAATTCTGTTCAGGCAGGCATTATAGTTGTTGATGTTGAAACAGACACCATCATTGATGCGAATCCCCGCGCCCTTGAATTATTCGGTATTACGAAGCCGGACATGCTTGCCCACGACTGCAGGGAGTTGCTCTGCTCCATGGCAGAGGAGGGGCCGTGCCCGGTTTTGCAGACTGGGAAAACGACCCACCTGACGACCCAGGCCGTCAAGCGACGTAATGGGCAAACCATGCATATTCTCAAGACAGCATCTGTCTGCCTGATCAATGACAGGCGGTACATCATCGAAAGTTTTCTTGATATCACTGAACAGAAAAAGCTTGAGAATAAGCTGCATTCATTATCCATCACCGATGAGCTTACCGGTCTGTTGAATCGACGAGGTTTCATGATGATGGCCAAGAAACAGCTGCGGATTGCCGATCGTAATCAGGGGAAACTTTTTTTGCTCTTTGCCGACGTGGATAATCTGAAATGGGTGAATGATACCTATGGCCATGACATTGGCGATATCCTGCTCGTCAAGGTCGGGAAATTACTCGCTTCCTTCCGCCGCTCTGATATTATTGCCCGTCTGGGAGGCGATGAGTTCGCTGTCCTGCTTTCGGACAGTTCACCTACGGGAGGAGAAAAAAAAATCTCAGAACGGTTCGATTCATTGCTCCGTGAAGAAAATGAAAAAAAGGAGCTCGGTTTTGCCATTGGCATCAGCTTCGGGGTCGTCGCCTATGACAATTATAAACCGTGTGAAGTTGACGAACTCATCGCCAAGGCCGACAAGCTGATGTATCTGTCAAAAAAAAAGAAAAAAATATAGGTCAATGACCCGAAAAAAAAGCCCGCCGGTTAGTTCCAGCGGGCTTTTTTTATGGCAATGAAGTGAAATTACTCTTTTTTGTCTTCAGTTAATCCTGACACCAGTACTGCTCCGGCCAGGCCGAGCAAGCCAAAATTCTTGACCTTTCTCATCTCTGGTTTCAGGCGAGCCATCAGGCTCCGGCGCAGGGAGGCGGACGGCATCTCAGTGGGTGTGCTTGTTGTGGTAAGCAGATACATATCCTTCTTGTTGCCATAGTAGCGGCTGTTCGGACCGATATTGACGGCCGGTGATGTCAGCCCTTTGGCGCCTTTTTTCACATACTTGGCAACCTCTGAGTTGGGGTCGTCAAGATCGCCGAAAATGCGGGCATTAGCCAGGCAGGTCTGCACGCATGCGGGTTCAAGACCCTTTTCAACTCTTGTCACGCAATAGGTGCATTTGTCGGCTATGCCTTCTCCGCCGATTTCCTCATTTTTGATGTCAGTGTTGACATAGCGTGCTCCATAGGGGCAGGCGTCGGCACAGGCGCCGCAACCGAGACAGCGGTCCTTGTCGATCTGCACGGTACCGTTGAAGGGATCTTTGTAGGTAGCCGCAACTTCCATGGATTTTGTTTGGCCGGTTTTGCTGTCAGTGAATGTTTTCTCAATAACATCAGCAGGACAAACAGGAACACAGGACGGTTCGTTGCAGTGATTGCATAAGCCCGGATAATAGGTTGATGCAAGACCTTCCGGTGTGTTGGCCGGGCCAAGGCGTCTGACCCAGTTGCGTTCCTTGTCAACCGGGACGTCCCATTCTGCCTTGCAGGCAATTGTGCAGGCATGACATCCCACACATCTGTTTAAATCGATTATCATTCCATACTGCATAAGGGTTTTACCTCCTTGATTACGTATCAGTCGTTAGAGTCTTAAACTATTAAAGCAGAAAACTTGAGCTTCCTGGGACTCAAACGTAGATTATGCAGGGATATCAAGTGATTTGCCATCTTTAACAATTTTGACAAAATTGTTGCGCATACCGTTGCAACCTGTCTCCGGATCGATGGCCAGCTTGGTGATAAGTTGCTGATCATCGGCCCCGGCGTGGAAACCCACCGTCAACAGGGGGTTTTTGGAACCATAACCATGGGCCATGTAAACAGTATCCTTACGGATGCCAGGGGTCACCTTGATAACTGTTTTGGAGGATGATTTAACGCCTTCACTGTTTACCAGTTCAATTTCGTCACCATCCTTCAGCCCCATTTTCATGGCAATCTCATCGTTAAGCCATAAGGGGTTCACCGGCATGGCATTGTGCAGCCAGACGTTGTTTTGGGTCCGGTTGAAGGTATGCACCGGCGAACGACCGTAGACAAGACGGGTAAAACCTTTCGGCGCCTCTTCAACAGCAATATAGGTGGGGACGGCGGGATAGCCTTTGTCTGCAAGATCTTCATTGTAAAGCTGAACCTCGAAGTCCTCGGGCACGCCATAGGGATCCTTGCCATCCTGAATGTGAATGCCGTCTTCCTTTTTCAGCTGCTCGATGGACAGGTTTACTCCGGCGAGTTCCTTGTTGATTTTTTCTTCAAGGCTGTTTACCGGTATCTTGTCACCATAACCCATGCGCTTGGCGATTTCGTTGGTGATCCAGATTTCATCCTTGCGCTCGAACATGGCATCTACCAGGGGCATCCTGGGTGCGATGTACTGCTGCTGTTTGTCGGTGAAATTCCACTGGGTTCCTGTTTTGATGAAGTCGTATCTCTCAAGATAGCATGCTTCCGGCAACAGGATGTCGGCATACATGGTGATGTCGGTGGGCATGACATCAACGCACATGATGAAATCCATCTGTTTCAGGGCATCTACCATTTTCTGCTGATTGGGGATGGTCTGCATCGGGTTCTGGCCCCAGACCACGCAACCCTTAATCGGATAGGGCTTACCGGTAATGCAGGCATCACGGATCAGCTCTGTCGGGGTGCCCGGAGGCGCATAGTGGTATTTGTCAGCCATCAGCCGTAAATTATGCTCTTCCCCGCCTTCCGCTACTGTCGGCCAAGTGATACCCTTGACCTTGACACCCTTCCCCTTGACAAAGCCACCCTTGACGCCGATTGCACCAAGGAGGGCGGTCAGGCATGCGTGGGCACGTATACGTTGGAAATCGGTGCCATACCAGCTGACATGGCGGCCGGGATGAACGGAAACATTGGGGGCGCTGGCAGCAAGAACTTCAGCGACTTCCTGGATCTGTTTGGCCGGCACATCGCAGATCTTGGCCGCCCAATCCAGTGAGGCATGGGAAATGCCTTTCTTGAATTCTTCAAAGCCGACGCAGTGGGCTTCGACAAATTTTTTATCATATTTGTCTTTTTGCACCAGGTAGTTCATGACAGCCAGCAGAAAGGCGGTGTCGGTAGCCGGTTTGATTTTAACCCAGATATCGGACTTGGCGGCAGAGGCGGAATAACGCGGGTCAACCACAATCAGCTTGGCGCCATTCTCCAGGCCTTTGAGGTATTTCTTGACATGGGAGACATGGACGTTCTCGCCGAAGTGACAGCCGATCAAGAAAATCGCCTTGGCATTGGCCATGTCTACGTTTTCGTCGGGTGCTAGCCCGAATGTTGCCATGTAGGCCATGTCCCGAATGCCGCGGCACTGGAAAAACGACGCCTCGCTCACATTGTGCGTGCCGACCACTTTTTCAAAAAAATCCATGGGATACTTAGCAGATGCGCCATGGGGAAACATGGCGATGCCCTGGCTGCCGTATTTATCCTGCACAGCTTTCAGTTTGGAGCCGCATTCGTCAAGCGCTTCCTGCCAGGAAATCTGTTTCCATACCGGCTTGCCTCTTTCCCCGACATTTTTCAACGGGAATTTCAGGCGGTCCGGGTCATAAAGCAGTTTGATGCCGGCATTACCCCGGGCACAGATTGATTTACCGTTATCAATACTCTTCGGGTTGCCTTCCAGTTTGACAAGTTTTTTGTCACGAACTTTTCCCACCAGCTGACAGCGCCAGAAACACATTTCGCAGACGCCGCCGGTTACCGTTTGGGTGCCCTCAAGACTTCCTGGGGGTGTAAAAGGATCTCTGACAAACCCTGTTTCTGCTGACACCACCTTGGCCAATGGTAAAGTTGCAGCAGCTATCGATGCGGTTTGCAGGAATTTGCGTCGTGTCACCTTAAAAGACATGTTACAGCTCCTCCCTAGTAAAAAAGTCAATTAAATTCATCACTACCCTATAATAAGGATGGTGTGCTTCCTCCAAAACCTTACTCTTAAAAATCTTAAACCACGGGGTGAAAAGGGTTTCCAGAAACTTTTTCTGCCCATCAGGATCGTCATTGGCAAGTATTGCTAAAAATTCCAGCTCATAAACAATATGATCGGGAAGATCGTTTTCCTTGGCCAGCGCAAAGCCTTTTTCGCGGTAAAATTTTTTCGTCTGTTCTGCAATCATTCCATAGAGGGTGCCGTCCCCTTTACAATGGACAGAGGCATAAGGAGCGGCAACCACATGGGGAATTGCATTAATAAAGAGTCGCGTATGTTCTATCTGGACATCTTCAAGAAAATCCTTTGCGCCAGCCTTTACCCTGATCAGCTCAGCTTTGTCTTCCTGCCACTGCAACTCGTCAAGAAGACTTAACAGGACAGACCAGAAATCTTCGTTGAACCACTCTGACGCAGGATAGCGCATCGATTGGGCGAGAAAGCGGAAGATATCCGTCATGGAGATCCGAGGGGTGGCTATATTCATTCGTGATTGCTATTGATTGTATTGTCAATGTCTATAAATGGATTACCACAAATGGAGCTTATTTACTGCAAAGAGTTTGTTGTGTCAACAAATGTTACAAGGTGGTGATGCAATTAATTGTAACGGTTGGGGGAGAGTTACCAACCCGAAGTAATCATTTGGGTAACCATACACCATTATTCAAAATTCAGGAGAGGGTAAGCTTCCCTCATGGAGCAGGCAGCGAGGCAACTTCCGCAATTTTGACAAGATATTCCGGCGGTAACTTGGCGAGTTTTCCGGCCTTGTTAACGCAGGCGTGGGCAGTAAAGCCCTTGGCCAGCAGCTTGTCGTTTGCGGCAAGCAGTACATGGTGATTGAACCGCCAGGAATAATTGGAAATCTGCAGCATGGACGTTTTGATGGTAATCAGGTCGTCATATCTTGCCGGCGCCTTATAGCGCAAATATGTTTCCACCACCGGCAGGATGAATCCGGCTTCCTCAATTTCCCGGTAAGAAGAGACAAATTGCCTCATGAAACTTGATCGGCCAAGCTCAAAAAAACGAAGATAGTTGGCGTTATAAACGACTCCGCCGGCATCAGTATCTCCGTATAAAACCCTGTAGGAACAGAGGTGAACCGGCTCGGTAAGACTGATCTTAAAGAATGACATTTTATTTGCTCGGAATGTTTCCGGTCAGTAAAAAATGAAAGAAATCCTCTCCATTTAACAAGTGAAGAGCCGAATTTGCCCCGTTCTTCTCACTGTATGTAAGGGTATTTTTCTGTGCAGGGCTGCGGGAGTCGAACAGGGCGAAAGGGACCGGCATCGCCATATGGGTTTTCAGGCTGATCGGCGTAAAATGATCCATGCATACCACCAGGCGGAAATCCTGGCCGGGGTTCATTCCGTCAAGAATTTTCCGGACAACCTTGCGGTCAAAATCCTCAATGGCCTGAATTTTTTCCTTTAAAAGCCCCTGATGACCAGTCTCATCAGGGGCTTCCACATGCACAAGGACCAGATCATGTCTGTCGAGAGCATTGAGGGCCGCATCAACTTTCCCCTGATAATCGGTATCAAGATAGCCCGTGGCGCCGGGGACATTCACCACCTCCATCCCAGCATAAACCCCTATTCCCTTCAGCAGGTCAACAGCGGAAATAAGTGCTCCGCTGACCCCGAAATTCTGCACTAATGTCGTCATTGAGGGGGCCTTCCCTTCCCCCCATAGCCAGACTCCATTGGCGGGGAGCTTTCCCTGCTGTTGCCGGGTTCTGTTCAGTGGGTGGTCCTGCAGGATATCGCAGGCCTTGCTGATAAATTGCATCAGTTCAGGATAATGCCCATAGCTTTTCCAGAATTGTGTCACATCCTGCCCGGTATAATCATGGGGAGGAACCGTTACCAGCCCTGTCACGTCCCCCCTGTAGACAAAAAGGTGACGATAGCTGATCCCTGGATAGAGGGTGAAAAGGTCGCTGGTGATTTCTTTGTTGATGGCGGCGATCAGTTGCCGCGCGTCGGCAGTATCGATGTGTCCCCCACTGTAATCAACCATGGTGAGCGTGTCGCCGGCTTGCGTCATGTTTACCAGATTGCAGCGAAAGGCGATTTCCTTATCAAGGAGATCGACGCCGAGACTTGCCGCTTCCAGGGGGGATCTGCCTGTATAAACCTCTGCTGGTTTGTAGCCGAGAAGAGACAGGTTGGCCACGTCGCTGCCGGGATGAAAACCTGGCGGAACTGTTTGCAGCCGGCCGAGGACTCCGTGGCTGGCCACAAAATCCATGGCCGGAGTACGGGCATACTCGAGAGGGGTCATGCCGTTCAACTCGTCAATTGGCAGGTCGCCCATGCCATCCCCTACCAGTATGATATATTTCACATCACTTGCCATCATCGACCAGGATTTTAATTTTTACAGTTTCCGCCATTGTCGTATCCAAGGCGTTTATTTCATTCAAGGCCTTTCGCACCGCCGCCTCCTGGGCTTCATAGGTGCGCATGACGATGGGCACCTTACTTTTCTTTTCCCGGCCCTTCTGGATCACCGACTCGATGCTGATGTCATGCTTGCCAAGGATGCCGGAGATCTTGGAAAGAACGCCTGGTTTATCGAGGGTGGTGAATCTGAAATAATAGGGGCAGCGCAGTTCCTCGATGGGTGTGATGGGGCGCGGGGCGATATGTTTCTGCAGATAGGAGAGACTCGGCACCCGGTTAATTGACTGATGAACGATGTTTCTCGCGATGTCCACCACATCGGCGGCAACCGCGCTTCCGGTGGGCATCTTCCCTGCCCCTTTGCCATAAAGCAGAACATTTTCAACCATATCCCCAGTGAAATAGAAGCCGTTGTAAGCGCCGTTGACATTGGCCAGCATGTGTTGCTCCGGCACCATGGTCGGATGGACACTTGCCTCGATATGGTCGCCATGGTTGCGGCTGATGGCCAGGAGTTTGATCCGGTACCCGAATTCCTTGGCAAACTGGATATCAATCGGTTCAATACGGGAAATGCCCTCGCAGTTTATGTCCTGGAGGCGGACATCCATACCGAAGGCCAGGGTCATGAGAATAACAAGCTTATGCGCCGTATCGATTCCTTCGATATCATAGGTGGGGTCGGCTTCCGCATAGCCCTTTTTCTGCGCTTCCTTTAATACTTTCTCAAAAGGGGTGGCGTGATCCGTCATCTGGGTGAGGATGTAATTAGCCGTACCATTCATTATCCCCATGATGGACAGAATCCTGTTGGCAACAAGTCCCTCCTTGAGGGTTTTGATAAGAGGGATCCCCCCCCCTACGCTGGCTTCAAAGCCCACCTCCACATTTTTCTCCGCGGCAGCCCGGAATATCTCCATGCCATGTTCTGACAGCAGGGCCTTGTTGGCGGTAACCACATGTTTGCCCTGGGCAATGGCCGCAAGAATAAATTTTTTGGCCAGGGTTGTCCCGCCGATCAGTTCAATGACGATATCAATCTCCGGATCATTGATAATATCATTGGCGTCACGGGTCAATTCGGTGGCGGCAAGATAGCCCGGCAAGGTATCTTTCGATACATCAGCCACCCTTTTCAAAACGATAGAAATGCCGCTTCTTTTTTTGATGCGCTCAGCCTGTTCATAGAGCACCTGGGCCGTCCCGCTGCCCACTGTACCAAAGCCAATGAGTCCTACCTGTATTTGCTTCATAACTATCCTGTTGTCATATTTGATGTTTTTTTGGCGTATGATGTGAATTTCTCCAGATTACTATAAAAAATCATAAACTTTTACCTGCTTTAATAACTGATGTCAAAAAATATCATAAAATGAGAAACAAAAACATGAAGCGAGCTGAATAAAAAACTCTTTATTCTTTACAGACCAGCCGGAATTGCCCATTTTGTCATTGACAGCCTAAAAAAGATCATCTAGTTTGATTAAAATTTACATATTATATGAGCAGTTGTAACTATTTAATATTAAATATAAAAAAGATAAGCAAGTGAAGAGGGAAGTAAATGTTATTTAATTGAAAAAAGAAAGGAGGTTTCATGAGAAAGGCTATCAAGATTGGTTTGTCTTTATTTGCCACTACGGCATTATGGACATCCGGCGCACTTGGCGCCGGCGGTCCTAAACCCGCGGCAGAACCAAAGGCAAAGACCATAAAAGAACTGGTTGCCCGCTATGATTCCAGCGGGTGCATCGAATGTCATGAAGAGATCAATGATCAATGGGCGAACTCGCTGCATTCTCATTCTATTCTGGGCACGCCGAGAACGGCGCCGACCATTATTACCGCCATTGAAGTTGGGTTGAAAAATTTCCCTTATTCCGGAGTGAAAGACGACAAGGATATTACTGTAGAACATCTCCGGATGTGTACCAAGTGTCATCTACCCCAGCTTGATGATGCCACCGACGATGTGGCGCGGGAAATTGTCGCCACCATTAAAGGATGGCAGAAGGCCAAAAAGGATGGGGATGATGCAAAGGCAGAGGAACTGGAAGCGACCATTGCCAGTCTGAATATCAATTGCCGGATCTGCCACAACCGGATGGCCATCATCCATAAATGGGCGGACGGATATCCCCAGCCGGATACGGTTTACGGCGACAAGGACGGCGACCATGAAGATGAGAAATTCCCGAAAATGGCCAAGGCTCCGGCCTTGGGCGAGTCGATCTTCTGCGGTCAGTGTCACGGCACCGGACCGAATTTCGAACTGGCTCATCCTTCCCAGTGTGCGACTCTATATGGCAGTTATCTCTTTGCCTATACAGCGGAAGGCGGACATGAAAGCTGCCAGGATTGCCACATGAAAAAATCCGGGCTTGGTCATGACATGCAGTCTTATAACAGTGAGGTTATGGCCAAGATGTCCATGGATGTCGAAGTGGACGGACGCTCCCTGTTCTGGCGCAAAAATAGCGCCGAAGGCGTTATTCCCATGGGCATCATCAATGTTGAATTAACCAATAAGGCAGGGCACACCATCCCTGACGGCTGACCCACTCCCAATAGGCTGGTCCTGGATGTGACTGCCAAAACAACGGATGGGAAAGAGGTTTACAAAGATCAGGTTATTTACATGCCGTATCCGGCCCGGATGGGTCGAGGCGCGGAAATGGGCAGGGGGCCGTATGAGAAGAGCGGTCTGCTCCGTGAAACGAGTCTGCCGCCGCTGAAAACCGTGCATGAGACTTTTGAGATCCCTTATCCTTATACGGATGTCGTAAAGGATGGTAAAAAGACTAGGGAACTGGTGAATGATGAACTCGTTGTCAATGTTAAACTCTGGTATGTGCCGTTTGGCGAATTTGAAGGCCATGAGGTGGTTTTCTTCGAGGACGAGAAGAAGCTTGACCTGAAAACAGAGTGGGTTTGGAGGTAATGAGCGCAGTTCAGGAGCTTGAAGTCTGGTTCCTGTCTGCTGCTGGCAACAAAAAATATCCGATTTTGTTGCGTTAGTATGTCTGTTTTATAAAGGAGGCTGTGAAATTATTGCCTAAAAGTAGCTGGAGCGATAATTTCACAGTCCCCCTTGCTTTCTCCAGCAAACCGTTGCTCATCAGGTTGCCGTCTTCTGAGAAGTATTTCCCGGACGAACACCTCGATAATACCTACTTCAAGGCCCATTTCCTGCATCCTATAGGCTGCTTGTAAATCTTGCCGCTTGAACTTTGGCAATGAAGGGTGTCAGCCTTATCGGCTCCGTTGCGGGCGCGGACATTTACGTTGGCCTTTCTCTGCTTGCAGAATTTACTTGAAATAGTTGGAAAAGTATATATATAGGATGATACATTTCAATCTATAGATAACCAGATATGGAAAGCCTTCCCCAGTTTATTTCTATTTTTCTCCACAAGATTAAAAAAAAGTTTTTTAAAAGGTAACGAACCGTGCAAGAAGTTAATATTTTCGCTATGTTCTGGAATGCAGGACTTGTAGTAAAATTTGTCATGCTCCTGCTCATGTTTTTTTCGATTATGTCCTGGACCATTGTTTTTCAAAAATTTCTTCTTTTCAAGAAGGTACACAGTGAGTCACGGGTGTTTCTTGATAATTTCTGGAGAAGTAAAAATCTTGCCGAGGCGTATAAGACAGCCCTGGAAACGTCACTCTGTCCCGAGGCTGCAATTTTCAGATCTGGTTACGCTGAGCTGCAGAAAATCGGCAAGAAAAAGAGTGCTGAAGAAATGCAGACTTTGGAAATGCGTCTGGCAGGCATGAACAATCTCAAGAGGGTCTTGCAAAAAGCAGTCGGCAGGGAATCCTTTCAACTCAGCAAATCACTTTCATTTCTGGCCACCGCAGGGAGCTCAACGCCATTCATCGGACTTTTCGGAACAGTTTGGGGCATTATGGCGTCTTTTAAGGAAATAGGCGCCAGAGGGTCGGCTTCTCTGGCCGTTGTCGCCCCCGGTATTTCCGAGGCCCTTGTCGCCACGGCGGCAGGTCTTGCGGTAGCGATTCCGGCAGTTATCTTTTACAACTTCTACTCAAACCAGATTGATACTTTCGAGGGAAAAATGGAAAGCTTTACCGCTGATTTCTTGAATCTGGTAGAAAGAGACCTTATTTCACGTGGTTGATAAAAAAATATGGCAATGATGGGACCGGCTCAAAAAAAAGGTAAAAGAGGTTTGGTGGCAGATATCAATGTCACACCTCTGGTGGATGTTATGTTGGTACTGCTGATCATTTTCATGGTCACTGCCCCGATGATGACCCAGGGGGTTGATGTCAACCTGCCGGAGACAACCGCCAAACCCCTGCGACAGGATGAAAATCCTGTAATTATCTCTATTGATCCGCAAGGGGGAATTGCCCTGGGGAAAATCAAGGCAGATGGCAAACTTTTGCGGCAGGAACTACAGAAACTGTCGCAGACGGATCAGGACAGAACGATTCTGTTGAAAGCGGACAAAAATGTCCCCTATGGCATTGTTGCGCAGGTAATGGCCGATGTGAAGGATGCCGGCTTCAATAAACTTGGCATGGTTACCATACCGGTGGAGCAGAAACGCTGAGTCATGTCACCATTCGCAGACGCACCTTGTGAACAAGGCAGATTCGTCACCATAGAAGGCTATACCGTTGGGCACAGAAAAAAACCTTTTGTTCTGGCCCTAGTTATCCATGTATTTGTTGCCATGATAATGCTGCTCCCTGCCTCACTTTTTGATTTTCACCGCAATCGTGAAGAAATTTATACGGTGAATCTCTTTGAGACAATGGAATCTTCCCCTGTTAAAGAGGCGGCCAAACCGCCCGCACCGGCCAAAAAAAAGGAAGAGATCCCACCGCCTCCTCCTCCGCCTGAGGTGAAAAAAATTGAAGCGCCGCCGCTAAAACCTGTTGTTGCGGAAAAAATAGAACCGGTTATAGCAACAGAAACCGAAAGCGCCGCCCCCGCAGAGATTGTCAGCCTCAAGCCGCGTCTGGCAAAAAAGGAAGTAAAGCCCAAAAAGATTGACAAGAAGGAAGATATTAAAGATGACATTAAGGTCGATCAGGCGCTTAATCGCATAAAAAATGAGCTCAGCAAGAAGCAGTCACAGCAGAAAGCCAGGGAGATGCAGGCTGTTGCTGCGGCTGCTGTTGATGATGCAGTAGCAAAACTGCGGGAGTCAATCCATGCGCAGCGGCAGCTGGCATCGTCATCGTCGTCGACCGCGGCGCAATCATCGGCAGAACCTTCTGCCGGCGGCGGATCCGGCGCAAGCGATGCAAAACTTGATGCCGCCTTGAAACTTTATTATGTGGCCGTATCTCAAAAGATACATGAACACTGGGTGCTTCCGGAACTGCAGGAGTGGAAAAAGGACCTGAAGGCAGTGGTGGTCGTTGATGTCCGCAGTGATGGTGTTGTAACCAAATATGAATTCGAACAGAAATCAGGCAATATTTATTTTGATCAATTTGTGGAAAAAACATTAAAAGAGTCGCTGCCGTTACCCCCCTTTCCTGCTGATATTGAGGAATCAAATCTGGAAATCGGACTTGTTTTTCATCCCAGCGGCTTACAATAAATTCAACTAAAAATTATGAAACAGACACTCATCGTATTACTGGCCATGTTGTTTATACTGCCCTTTTCAGATGCCTGGGCAGGCAAAAGGGTGAATCTTGACATCACTTCGGCGGAATTTCGGAAGATTCCGGTGGCCGTCCCCTATTTCCAGAATAAAAACCAGCCGGAGTCCGTTAAGCAATATGACCGGGATCTTGCCGTGCTGGCCTCCAAAGCCTTGGATTTTCATGGATTTATCCAGACCATACCTGCTTCCTCCTATGGAGCCAGGCAGGATGCCAACTGGAAAAGCGTAGGGGCTGATTTCACGGTAATCGGCCAGTATGAGGTCAGTGGTGACAACGTCATCATGGAATTGCGCCTCAACAATGTTGTTGAAGGCAAAATGGTCCTTGGCCGCAAGTATACTTTCCCCTGGAACAAAAGCAGAAAGATGATCCTTAAATTCTGTGATGAGGCAATCGAAAAAATGACGGGCATTCCCGGCGTCAGTGAGACCAAGATCGCCTTTGTCTCGGATAAGACAGGGCAGAAGGAAATTTACCTGGCTGACATCTTCGGCGATTCCGTTCGTCAGGTGACACGGCATAAGTATCTTGCCGTTTCTCCCCGTTTTTCCCCTGACAACAAGAAGCTGACCTACACCTCCTATCACCGCGGCAACGCCAATCTCTACATTACCGATCTGTCCCAGGACAAGACCACCCAGGCCCTTTCCCGAAGAGTCGGACTGAACATGGCTCCGGCCTGGTCCCCGAACGGCAGAACGCTGGTGGCCACCTTGAGTAAAGACGGTAACCCGGACCTTTATCAGCTCACCCTGGACGGGGCAATTGTGCGCAGGCTCACAGAAAATGCAGGGATCAATGTTTCTCCGAATTTTTCGCCTGATGGCCAGCAACTTGTTTTTGTCTCCGATCGAACCGGCGAACCGCAAATATATATAATGGACTTCAATAGCGGCTCTGCCCGCAGGATTACCTATCAGGGCAATGAAAACACCACTCCTGCCTGGTCGCCTGACGGCAAGTGGATCGTCTATACCTGCAAATACGAAGGCCAATATCAGCTCTTTAAAATCGCCCCGGAGGGAGGCAGTCCGATACAGTTGACCAACTCCGCGGGCGACCATGAAGCACCCAGCTGGTCACCCGATTCGCGGCTAATCGTTTTCAGCAGATCAGTAAACGGCAAGAAGAAGCTGTATGTGATTTCCCAGAGTGGCAGGGACATGCGGCAATTATTTTCGCTTGACGGCAATCAGACGACCCCCCAGTGGTCCTACCGGGTAAACTGAAATCAACACGATCCCAAGACAGATGGATATGAATTTTTCCATGGAATGTTATTGGATTAAGTAAGACAAAAAGAGGATATGATGAAGAAAAATCGTTCTTGCTATCATCTTTCGATTTTGGCTGCCGGCCTGTTACCCCTGCTTGCCGGTTGTGTAACAGATCAGGATTTTCGCGGCCTTGAACTGCAAATCCGCAGTATGGACAACAGAATGGTGGAACTTGAAAATGACATCCAGCAGCTGCAAAAAGGGGCCGGAACCTCTGTTGAGGTTATGAAAAAACAGCAGGCTGGGCTGAGCAGTAACGTAGATCGCCTGAACACGGAATTATTACAGGTAAAGGGCCAGCTTGATGAATCACGCCACCGTTACCGCAACCTCCAGGATGAAAATAAGGGCCTGCAGGAATCGCTGAAAACGATCCAGCAACAAACCGAACAGAAAAATGTTGAATTGCAGGATAGAATCGGCAGTGTGGAATCAAGTACCAGTGAAATTGACACCCGGTTATCAACGGTGAATTCCAACCTGGTGGATATGAAAGAATCCCAGGCCGAGGCCGCCGCCAGGGCTGCCGAGCAGGCCCGGAAAAAAGCGGAGGCGGCAAGCAAAAGCAGCCAAACCCATGAAATAACGCCTGAAAAAACGAAAAAAACAGCTACTGAGGCAAAAGCGCAGCCACGCCAGGAGTTCAGTTCGCCTGAACCGGTCAAAAGCAAGGGCAGCGCCACCGGGCAGAAGATGTATGATCAGGCGCTGGATCTTTTTAAAGAAAAAAAACATAAGGAAGCCCAGGATCTGTTCAGCGAATTCATCAAAAAAAATCCCAATGATGATCTGGCGGTCAGTGCCCGTTTCTGGGTGGGCGACTGCCTGTTCAACCAGAATGAATTTGCCCTGGCCATCCTTGAGTATCAGAATGTCATAGCCGATTTCCCCAACCACGTCAAAGCCCCTGCCGCGTTATTCAAGCAGGGAATGGCTTTTGAGAAGCTGCAGGACGCCGATACGGCCAAGATCGTTTACAAAAAGATTATCGCAGAATATCCGAAAAGCGATCAGGTTGAGGCCGCGAAAAAAAGGCTGGAAGAACTCTCCAAGTAAGAGTTCGCTGAAATTATACGGTAATTTTTTTAGTTTCAGCGAGACCATCAATACCGCAGCCAGCACAAAAAAGCGGCCCCGAGGTTAACCTCGGGGCCGCTTTTTTGTGGTATGGTGGTGCGAAAATCGCTGAAGATGCTGCCTATTTAGGGCTGATACCCAGTTCTTTTTCTTTTTTGGCCACCGCCAGTCTGGTTTTGATCGCCGTATCAGGGATGAGGCTCATGGAGTCAATGCCGCATTCAACCAGGAATGTGGCAAACTCAGGAAAATCACTGGGGGCCTGGCCGCAGATGCCGATTTTTTTGCCGCGCCGTTTGGCTGTGTCAATGACCATCTTGACCATAGTTTTGACCGCATCATTGCGCTCATCAAAAATATGGGCAATAAGATCAGAATCGCGGTCAAGACCGAGGGTAAGCTGGGTCAGATCGTTGGAACCGATGGAAAAGCCGTCAAAGACGTCGGCAAAGGCGTCAGCGGAGATGACGTTGCTGGGGATTTCGCACATCACGTAAATCTCCAGATCGTTTTCTCCCTGCACAAGACCGCAATCCTTCATGACCGCAATAACCTTCTTGCCTTCTTCAGGCGTGCGGCAGAAGGGCACCATCAGTTTGATATTGGTTAAGCCCATATCATTGCGGGCCTTGAGCAGCGCCTCACACTCCAGTTCAAAAGCAGGCCGGTATTTGGGATCATAGTAGCGGGAGGCGCCACGCCAGCCGATCATGGGATTGCTTTCTTCCGGTTCATAGAGTTTGCCGCCGACCAGATTGGCATATTCGTTGCTCTTAAAATCGGACAGGCGGACAATAACATCTTTCGGATAAAAACCGGCGCCGATGCGGCCCACACCTTCGGCAAGTCTATCAATAAAGAAGCGTTTCTTGTCGTCCGGATAAGCGCTCGTTCTCTTTTCGATCTCCTTTACTACTTCAGCAATCTGAGGATCACTGGCTGCCTTGGCTTTCAGATCCTCGAAGTTGTAAAGGGCCATGGGATGAATGCCGATGTGGGAGTTGATAATGAATTCCTCCCTGGCCAGTCCGACACCATCATTGGGAATCTGACTTTCTGAGAAGGCTTTTTCCGGAATACCGACATTCATCATGATTTTGGTGCGGGTGGCCGGGACTGAATCAAGATCAAGTCTCTCTACCTCATATTTGAGCAAGCCCTTATAGATGTAGCCGCTCTCTCCTTCTGCACAGGATACGGTTACCTCTGTCCCGGTTTTAATGATTTCCGAACCGTTATCCGTGCCGATGACGCATGGGATGCCGAGTTCGCGGGAAATGATCGCGGCATGGCAGGTACGTCCGCCACGGTTGGTGACAATGGCCCCGGCGATTTTCATGATCGGTTCCCAGTCAGGATCGGTCATATCGGTCACCAGGACCTCTCCTTTCTTGAACTGGCCGATATGGGCGGTATCCTTAATAACACGGGCAATACCCTGGCCGATTTTCGTGCCTACCGCCTGACCCTCCACGATCACTTCACCCTTTTCCTTCAGGATGTAAGTTTCCATGGTCTTTTTCGAGGTCTGGGAATGAACTGTTTCCGGTCTTGCCTGGACAATAAAGAGTTTGCCGGTGCCAACCTTGACGCCGTCTCCATCCTTGGCCCATTCGATATCCATGCCCTTGTTGTAGTGGTCTTCGATGATGCAGGCCCATCTGGCCAGCTGCAGGATCTCATCATCGTTGATAACATAGGTTCCGCGTTCAGTCGGGGTGGTGTCGATGTTTTTGACGGGCTCCTCAGTATTGGGGTCATTGTCATAGATCATCTTCATCTCTTTGCTGCCGAGCCGCTTGCCCACTATGGGCCGTTTGCCCTGTTTCAGGGTAGGCTTGAAAACATAGAATTCATCCGGGTTAACCGCACCCTGCACAACATTTTCTCCCAGCCCCAGGGCACCGGTAATGAAAACGGCATCCTCAAAACCGCTTTCGGTATCTATTGAGAACATAACACCGGAAGAGGCGGAATCGCTGCGTACCATTTTCTGGACAGTAATGGAAAGGTAGACATCAAACTGACCGAAACCTTTGTCATGGCGATAGGAAATGGCCCGGTTGGTGAAAAGACTGGCAAAACATTTGCGGCAGTTTTGAATGAGATTGTCATAGCCGTGGATATTGAGATATGTCTCCTGCTGACCGGCAAAAGAGGCGTCAGGAAGGTCTTCGGCGGTAGCGGATGAGCGGACAGCCACGTCAACGCTGGGGCCGTACTCTGCTTCCATTTTCTTATAGGCAGCGATAATTTCCTGACGGAGATCATCCGGAAAATCCGCTGTTCTGATGATATTTCTCACCTTTTCGCCGCGTTCGGCCAGATTTTTCATATCATGGGTATCAAGATCGGACAGTACATCTCTGATGGCAGCCTCAATGCCTGCCTTTTCCAACAGATACCGGTAGGCATAGGCGGTAATGGCAAAACCGTGCGGGACGGCAACTCCTTTTGAAGTAAGTTTCTGATACATCTCGCCAAGAGATGCATTTTTCCCGCCGACCATCGGCACATCTTCAATTCCGATATCATCAAACCAGAGAATAAAGGCTGTATCGTGAGTTTCTCCCATCTTCTTACTCCTTTGAAGTTGACTTTATTTGGTACTCATTGGTACACATATGTTACAAATTGATTATTGATTATAAACAGATATGAATTATAGAAGTCTTTATAGCGAATCTCAGGGGCATGGTCAATAAAGAATGTCCTTTCTTTAACACATTGGTTGAGCAATATGTGCGGTTCGCTCGAAGTGTTTGTAGCCGGATTTTTTGTCTTAACCCGGCATAATGTGAAAAATCAGCGGGGTTGAGTCATAAGACCGGTCAGCGCAATAGGATGTTATGACCCGGCCAGTTTTTCTATGCAGTGCTGCATTTTGTCGATCAGTTTGTCAAGCTCCGGTTTGGTGACCTGTTCATCCGCCCCTACAGCCTCTCCTTTGCGGCGTAAGGCATCAGTAATCATCGAGGAAAAGAGGATTATCGGGATTTTTTTGTAGGCGGATTGCTGTTTGACCCGCATACAGAAATGATGGCCGTCCATCCGAGGCATTTCAATATCTGAAATAATAGCCAGGATCTTTTTATCGATCTCACCCTTTTGGCGCAGCTCCTCAAGAAATTCAAAGGCCGCCTGACCGTCAGGCTTGGGGATCACTTTAAATCCGGCATGCTGCAAGGTATTGGTCAACTGCATCAGTACCACCCTGGAATCGTCGACCACCAGTACCGCCTTATCATATTTTTGTTCGATCTCAATGGCTTCCTTTTCATTTCGACTGGATTTTACCACCATACTGGGGTCAACGGTGCCCACGATTCTTTCGAAATCTACCATCTGGATGAGAAGGTTATCCACCTGACAGATGCCGGTTATACTTTGACTTGAGGCAATCAGTGCAGGAGGCGGCGTAATCTGCGACCAGGAGATACGATACACCTTATCCACGCCATGGGTGATAAAACCAAAGGCCTTGCCGTTTAAATCGGCTACAATGACAACCCATTTCCGGTCGCCCTCTTTTTTTTCTTCGGTCTGATAGGAAAACCAACTGCAGAGATCAATGAGGGGTATGGTATTGTTGCGGAGGAGGAAGACACCCTTGACGCAGGGAGCGCTGTTGGCCAGTTCGGTGATGTTCTCGGGATAGGCAACCAGTTCTTTTACCTTTGCCGCATTGATCCCATAGGTGTTTTTGTGGCGTTGTTTTGTGTCAGGATCAATCCACTCAAGATAAAAAGTAATGACTTCAAGCTCATTTGTGCCGACTTCAAGCAATATATTACTCTTTGACTGCTGGGCCATGAAGGTTACTCCGCTGGGTGAATTGTTAAGGAGAAAATCCATAAGGTATCGCGTCATCGCCAGGGGGGCGAGGTGATGCTTATTGCCAATCGCAGGGCATTTCTTTGCCTGTGATAAAGAGGCATAAAATACGAGTTCAGCAATGTTTGATTATAGAATATTTTTTTTAAAAATAGCCAGCAGCTTTTTGGAAAGTGAACAGAAGCTTGTCTTAAAATGGTCTCTGTGCTATGTTCATCGACAAAATTGAAAAAGGAGGCCTCTCCCATGCGTGAAAAAGTACAGGAAGCATTGAACAAAGTCAGGCCCACCCTGCAGAAAGATGGGGGAGATGTTGTGCTCATTGACGTAACAAGCGACGGGGTGGTCAAAGTGCAACTCACCGGAGCCTGCCGGGGTTGCCCCATGTCTCAGGTTACCCTGAAGGAAGGAATCGAGAAATTCCTCAAATCGGAAGTACCTGAGATAACAGCCGTTGAGGCGGTCTGATGCCCTTATTTGTGATATTTTGCCCCGGCTTTAATGCTGTAGGCTCGATACAGCTGCTCCAGCAGGAGAAGGCGGGCCATCTCATGGGTAAATGTCATCCTGGAAAGACTCAGCAGCAGGTCCGCCCTGGCAAGGACCGCGGGTGAAAGTCCCTCTGGGCCGCCGATAACAAAAGTTACCACCTGTCTCCCCTGCCCTTCCCAGTTATCAATCGTTCCGGCAAATTCTTCCGAGCTGAGTTGCCGGCCGCCGGGATCAAGTGCCACCACATAGGCCGATTTGCTGCAGCTTTCCAGAAGTTGTTCGCCTTCAAGCTGTATGGTGCGTGCCGTATCTTTTCCTGCTGACCGGTCTTTGATGATCTTGAAATCCGTCTTCACATAATGGCTGAGACGTTCGGTGAAGTCAGCTATCCCCTTCTGCAGGTAGGATTCTTTGGTTTTGCCGGGAAATAACAATTCCAGACGCATTACTTGTCTTCTTTTGTACTGATGAGGGCAGAGAGAATCGCACAGAATTTTTCATAGCCCATGTCCGTTTTGATACCCGGACACGATGAGCTGATGGCCTCAAAGTTGCTGCGGTCCTGCAAAATACTCGGGTGCAGCGGCCACTGACTGCAGCGCCAGGGTTTGCCGGGATGCACCGTGCAGCCCTTGTCAAAGAAAATGCAATGGCGGTCTACGATTTTCATCTGGATAACGTTGCCGGTGATCCGCAGATATTTCTCCTTCACCTCTTTTTCCGGCAGACCGATATAGTCCACCATCCTTTGCAGATCGTCATCCGTGAGGGATACGGTTGTCTCCCCCTGGCAGCAATAGCCGCATTGCTGACATGCAAAAATTTCTTCTTCCATGGTATTCCTTTATATAAAATTGCAAAAATGCAAGTTAAGCCGTTGTAAAAAAATAACATGGCCAGAAAAATGCGCGAAACGGCACTCTTTTCAGTACCCCCTTGAGGGGTATAAGAAACCGTAACGAAATTGAAAAAATGGCCGCGTTATTTCGTAACGGCTCCTAAGCTTTCCCGGTTACTTCTCCGAAAAGGCTGATATCAATTCCATGTTTTAAGGTGATTTTTTTCCACATTTTCCCCGGAGCAGTGGCGAATATGTCATCATAATCGGCGGGCAGAGTCAACCAGCCATCCTGGGACAGCTCATATTCAAGCTGACCTGGCCCCCAGCCTGAATAGCCGAGGAAAAAACGATAATCCCGCGGCCCTCTGTTGCAGGCGATATCCTGCAGAATCTGAGAGTCCCTAGACATGCGCACCTCATCGTTGATCTCGAGATACTGCCGTGCCGGATAATCACTGGAATGAAGAATAAAAACTGCTTCAATCTCGACGGGACCTCCCAGGAATATGGAGGGGAGCTTCATATCCGGAACCGGGATATTCATGCTTTCATAAAGCGCAGCCAGCGATACATCCTCAACCGGCTGATTTAACACCACGCCCATGGCGCCCTCTCCGGGTTCATGGGAGCACATATAGATAACTTTACGGGCAAAACGCGGATCAGGCATCTGGGGAGTGGCAATAAGAAAATATCCTGTCAGGCTGTTTATCGTCAGTTCCATAAAAAACCATTGGCAAAAGGATAATGCAGAAAGGCATTATTTTATAAAATCATGCACCGCAACTTATCAAAGTAAAAAAGTGTGTCAAGTCTGATGTTGCGAAAGAAAAATTAATAGAGATTGTTGGGGGAAATATGCTACAGTTTTTTTGTAAAAAAGGGTAATACTAAAAAGCTTATCCAAGCCATTTTCTTTGACGCTAAAAATGACCAGAAAATTTACATAACGTGACAAATTTAAAGGAATACCATGACCCATGATATAACACACGAACTCAACAAAGTCATTGCCTCGGATCACCATGATCCCTTTCTGGTGCTTGGCGTTCATGTTCTGGAACATGATCCGAACTCCGCCGTCATCCGCACCTTTCTGCCGCTGGCAGAATCTGTGCGGCTGGTTCTGGAGGGGGGAAAGCGGGATATGTACAAGATGCGGGAGGAGGGGCTGTTTGAAATTGTCGTTCCCGACTATGTTGTTCCTTTTACGTATTCTTTTGAAGTAACATACTACAACAATAAGATCCGCACCCATATCGATCCCTATCAGTTTCTGCCGCAGCTTTCGGAATATGACCGCCACCTTTTTAATCATGGCACCCATTATAATCTCTATGAAAAAATGGGGGCTCACCCGGCGGTGATCAATGACATTGAGGGGACCCTCTTCCGCGTCTGGGCACCTGCCGCCCGCCGGGTCAGCATCGTCGGCAATTTCAACTATTGGGACGGCAGGGTTCACCAGATGAGGGTTCTCGGTTCCTCGGGCATATGGGAATTGTTTGTGCCCGGCATTTCCCCGGGTGAAATCTATAAGTATGAAATCCGGACACCCACCAATGACATCGTGGAAAAGTCGGATCCCTTCCAGTTTTTCGCCGAGGTGCGGCCTAAAAGTGCTTCAATTGTCTGGAATATCGAGGATTATGAATGGCAGGATCAGTCCTGGCGTGACAAAAGACGCGGCAGCAAATTGTATGACCGCCCTGTTTCGGTCTATGAGGTTCACCTGGGATCCTGGCAGCGTGATCCTGCCAATCCGGAGAGATTCCTTTCCTTCCGCGAACTTACCGGCAGCCTTGTCCCCTATGTGAAGAAGATGGGATTTACCCATATTGAACTCATGCCGGTCATGGAGCATCCCTTTGATGAATCATGGGGGTATCAGACCACCGGCTATTTTTCCGTTACCAGCAGATTCGGCACCCCGCAGGATTTCATGTATTTTGTCGACTGCTGCCACCAGAATGATATCGGCATCATCCTTGACTGGGTTCCATCCCACTTTCCCACGGATGGCCACAGTCTGGGCCGCTTTGACGGCACCGCCCTTTATGAACACGAAGATCCGCGGCAGGGATCCCACCCGGAATGGCGGACATTAATTTTTAACTATGCCCGCCGGGAAGTAAGTAATTTTCTCATTTCCAACGCCCTTTTCTGGTTTGACAAATTTCATATTGACGCTATCCGGGTGGATGCCGTGGCCTCCATGCTTTATTTGGATTACGGCAGACAAGACGGGAACTGGATTCCCAATCGGTACGGTGGCAAGGAAAATCTTGACGCCATAGAATTTATCAAGCATCTCAACACGATTGTGTATCAGCGTTTCCCGGATGCTGCCATGATTGCCGAAGAGTCGACAAGCTTCTATGGGGTTTCCAAAGCAACGGACCTGGGCGGCCTGGGATTCGGCTTCAAATGGAATATGGGCTGGATGAACGATATGCTCGATTATTTCAGCCGTGATCCCCTGTACCGCAAATTTCATCACAATAATCTCACGTTTTCGCTGCTCTACGCCTTTTCTGAAAATTTTATCCTGCCTTTGTCACACGATGAAGTGGTGCACGGCAAGAGATCACTTCTGTCAAAAATGCCGGGCGACCGCTGGCAGCAATTCGCCAACCTGCGGCTCCTCTTTTTCTTTTTATGGACCCATCCAGGGAAAAAGCTTCTCTTTATGGGCGGGGAATTCGGCCAGATTTCAGAATGGTACTGCAAGGTCAGTCTGGACTGGCATCTGGCCGAACAGGAGGCCCTCCATAACCAGTTGCAGTATTTTGTGAAAACACTCAACGAGCTGTACAGATCCGTTCCTGCCCTGTGGGAAGTGGACTTTTCCCATACCGGCTTCAAGTGGATGGACTTCAAGGATGTGGACCAGTCCATCATCGCTTTCGCCCGTTTCGGTAAAAATCCGGCCGATCATGTGGTCTGCCTGCTCAACATGACGCCGGAGGTGCACTATAATTACCGGATCGGGGTGCCGGAATTGACTGATTACAAGGAGATTTTCTGCTCCGACGACAGTTCATTCGGCGGCAGCAATGTGAGCAATCCTGATATCAAGGCTGCCATTGATGAACCATTCGGAGAGGCGAAGTATCATATCAAGGTGACCGTGCCACCGCTGGCAGGGATCATTTACCGGCCAGCAGGAAAATAGAGGAGCAAGCCATGTCCCATTCAATGCAGCCCCCGGGCGATAAAATGAAAAAGGTGCTCAGCTGGGTAGGTGAGATACTGACGGAGCATCCGGAAAAAAAACGGTCTGAGGTTTTCAGAGAGGCTCAGGTGCGTTTCGACCTCTCGCCCCTGGAATGCGAGTTTTTAGACAGTCATTTTACCAAAGAGGACAGTGCTAAAGGACGATCATAATTTCCATCCCCAGAAATGCAGGAATTCCGGAAAGTTGCGCATGTCGGACGCGCTCCGGCACCAGGGTCTGAGGCTGGTGTAAAATATCGTTTCTGAGGTGAGGGGATCTCCGTATTCCTTGTCGCAACCGACGTTCAGGTCGAGCGCCCACCAGCTTATCAGCAGCATCTCCCATGGTTTATAGGAGCCCTTCACCAAGCCGTTGCGCCACCCTTCCCTCTCAAAAAAGGAGGTGGCGCTGCCGTCTTCCAGGGGGATTGCCTTTAATCCCCCCATGGGTTCCAGGCGGATGGGCAGAGGCGCAAAATCCCGCAGGACCTCTCCCTCTTCCAGAAGCTGCAGGTTCATCACCCGGTGGGAGCCATCCCGCAGAAAGACCAGCAATCTCTTTTTTCCGCAGGAATCGCCGGGGTAATCAATCAGCGCCGGCAGACTTTCCCCCCAGAGCTCTTGCCTTGTTGGCTGCCATCCCTCCGGATATGCCCGGCCAGACAGGTAAGAGGTGGGAGTTATCGCACAATAGCAGCCGCAGGTGTGGACTGTCGTCACCAAAAGTGGCTGTTTCTTGCCGTCCAGGGTGAGGATGACAAGCAGACCGGGGTTATTTCCGGCCGTCACATGAAAGGGGATGAGATTAAAAGGAACCTTCGCAAAATGGATTCGATAGATCAGGTTGGTATAGCTGCCTGCCGCCGTTGAAAAGGTGCGCTGTTCGGCAAAGATCACCGCCTCCGCCGGAGCGATGAAAATTTCCTCAGAATTGGCCTCCTGTTTGGCAAAACGGGCGGCGGGCCGACCGATGCGGTTGTGGTTTTCCTTATATGTCTGCAGGACGAACAAGGGGGCAAACCGGGCCAGCAGATTTTCTTCCTCCGCAGGAAAGTACACCTTGGCAGGAACATCGGCTTTGGTGCCGGACAGGGTCACACAGGAGGCAAACCACAGGGGTGAAAAAAGAACCAGCAGCCAGAGTAGATATTTTTTTTGAAAAGAAGTGAGCAGCACCCTCATTTCCCCCTATTGCTCCTCTTTTTTCCCCGGCATCGGCATCTTCAGATAGCGGATCCCTTCCTTATCAAGCATTTTTTCCTCTGCCGGGGTCGCCACGCCTCTGATATTTTTTGCTTCTTCCACCCCGTAGTGGATTTTCAGGGCCTTCCGGGTAAAGTCGCTTCCCACATCCTCGAAATTTTTTTCGACAAACTCCTGCAGTGTCCGCATGCTCTGCACCACTGAATCGGCAAGGCGGGCCGGGTCCATTTCGGCAGACGGCTGTCTGTCGGCCAATGTTCCGCAAGCCTTTTTCTGAAAGGCGACAGGCGATAAGACCTTGCGGAGACATCGTCTGTCTCCGCATTGGGGGCAGGTGAGCAGCCCTTCCCTCTGCTGGCTGGCAAATTCTTCATGATCCTTGAACCAGCCCTCAAAGAGAAAACCGCATTCGCAGGCAAGATCAAAAACAATCATGAGTTCAACCAATCAGTATATCCGCCGGCAAGGGCGGGCCAGGAAAACCGCTCGGTCAGCTGCCGGCTGGCGCCATTATCAAGTCTTTCCTTCTGTAATCCCTCGGTTAATCGGGACAATAACTCCTCATCATGATAAAGATAATCCCGGGGGAATAGTTCCGGATAGGAGAGTCTGTCCGGCAACAGTGGCCTGCAACCGGCACGTACCGCCTCGATAACCGCCATGCCGTAGAACTCATGATTTGATGTTGATACGACAAGGGTGCCCTGGCGCAGCCATTGATAATATTTTCCCCGGTCAGCCACATAGCCTACATGCAGCAGCCGGTGGCCAAGGCGCTTTCGTGTCTTATCAAAAATTTCAGGGTACTGTTCAAAAGACTGGCCGAGAATCACCAGCCGGTAATCCACCTGCAGATCATCGAGCTGAAAGAGGGTGCGGAAAAAGAGTTCCGGATTCTTGTCATATTCCCAGCGGTGATTCCAGATGATAACCGGGGACCCTTCTTCAGCCGGGCTTGCGGGCGGCAGCTCGTCAAGCTGCGAAAAATCCAGGGCCGGATGCAGCACCACGGATTTCTTCCGCAGTTCCCCGGCCAAGTTCAGTTTCATGTCCGGAATCTTTTTTTCCATTTCAATACATCCCTTGAAAAAAGATTCCATATTGTACAGGGAATTGAAAGCCACCCGGTCCGAGCAGCAGGCGCTGGTGAAATTGGTCACGGCAAAGTGCTGATCACGTTCGTGTTCAACCTGAACGGGATAGGCAAACTGGTTTTCATGAAAATAGGTAAAAACCGGCACCTCCCGCAACCAGGCAGGCCCCATCCCGCGCAGGGCCGCCACATCGACAAAGGTTGAGCAGAGGACGGCATCGCAATTTCGTGTGGCCGGCAGCTGAGCAGCAAAATACGGCGCGGAAAAGCGCATCCGCCACTTCCACTTTCTCGCCGGCAGGGTGATCAGGTGAAAGGAAAAGGGCAGATGTTTCTGCAGCCCGGCCAGAAAGCTCTGGTGTGACCCGCCGCAATACGGTTCAAGAACAAGAATGTTCTC
>Ga0172380_10002290_pt1 | contig 30102 bp, 22 predicted proteins | sample Leawe162metaG_FD_119747 | JGI IMG/M metagenome (GOLD analysis project Ga0172380, IMG submission 119747) | Leachate microbial communities from a municipal landfill in Southern Ontario, Canada - Leachate well 162 metaG | ecosystem: Engineered > Solid waste > Landfill > Unclassified | place... | reverse complement strand
TTGCTGAAATTCGCTGAAGAGGTCGTGGTCTTCGACGAGATTTATTTGCCGGGCGAACTCTTTCAGGATCTGTCGCTGGATGTTCTCAAGCAGAGCGAAAAATCCCTTTACGACCTGTTCGAAAGTCGCTACGGCGTTCGAATGATCCGGGCTGAGGAGCGCTTGCGTGCGGTTGCGGCAGAAGGAGTTGCTGCAGAACTGTTGAAGGTCAAGGAAGGCAGTCCGCTGCTGTTGGTCGAGCGCGTTACCTTTACCTATGGAAACAAGCCCGTGGAATGGCGTCGTGGCTTTTATGCCACCCGCAACCATCACTATTTCAATGAGCTTGCGTAGGAGGAATGGCGCTACAGGCACTTGCGATTATTACGCTATAATTCAAAATTCTGATCGGATCAAAATAAGCGGCTAAGCCGCGTAACACGAGGGATGACGTTCATGGCAGAAATTGCTATCAAGAAAAAGCGTCCAAAAAATCTGGACCTTCCGTCGATCAGGTTGCCGCTACCCGGCATTCTGTCGATTCTGCATCGCGTTAGCGGTGCGGTTCTGTTTCTTCTGCTGCCGGTTCTGCTCTGGCTTTTCCAGCAGAGTCTTGCTTCTCCCGAAACGTACGCAGCTGCAAAGGCTGTGACCAACAACTTCCTCGTGAAGCTGGTTCTGCTTGGTTTGATCTGGCTTTACATGCACCACTTCTGCGCTGGCATCCGCTATCTCCTTCTTGACCTGCACAAAGGCATCGACCTCGCGTCTGCACGTCTGTCCAGCAAGATCGTGTTTGCCGTGAGCGTTGCGCTCACACTGATTGTCGGAGGGAAGGTTCTACTATGATCAATCGTATCGTTGTCGGGGCCGGCTACGGCCTCAAGGACTGGGTTGCACAGCGCGCTACCGCGCTGGTCATGGCGGTCTACACGCTCATACTCCTGGCTACGCTGGGTGCTATTGGTCCGAGCAACTACGACGCCTGGCGTGCTATTTTTGCCAATGGCTTCATGCAGTTCATGACCTTCCTTTTCTTCGTCAGCCTGTTCTACCACGTGTGGATCGGTATGCGCGATATCTGGATGGACTACATCAAGCCTGATGGCCTGCGCTTGGTGCTTGAGATTGCGACGATTGCTGCGCTGGTCGGCTATGCCGGCTGGGCGGTCAAGATTCTGTGGAGGCTGTAAGTGAGTATTCCAGTTCGTAAATTCGATGCAGTCATCGTCGGTGCCGGTGGCGCCGGTCTGCGTGCCGCTATTCAGCTTTCCGAAGCCGGTCTGAAGACGGCTGTTCTTTCCAAGGTTTTTCCGACCCGCTCGCATACCGTTGCGGCGCAGGGCGGTGTGTCTGCTTCGCTCGGCAATTCTGAGGAAGATCACTGGCACTGGCACATGTACGACACCGTCAAGGGTTCCGACTGGCTCGGTGACCAGGACGCGATCGAATTCATGTGCAAGAAGGCACCGGAAGCGGTCGTTGAGCTGGAACACTTCGGCATGCCGTTTGACCGTACAGACGAAGGCAAGATCTACCAGCGTCCCTTCGGCGGCCATATGTCCAACTTTGGCGAAAAGCCGGTGCGTCGCGCCTGCGCCGCTGCCGACCGGACCGGACACGCCATGCTGCACGCGCTGTACCAGCGCAACGTGCGTGCGCAGACCCAGTTCTTTGTTGAGTGGATGGCCCTCGATCTGATTCGCGACGAGTCGGGTCAGGTGCTCGGTGTCATCGCCTTGGAAATGGAAACTGGCGAAGTCGTCGCTTTTCACGCCAAGGCCACCATTTTCGCCACCGGCGGTGCTGGCCGTATCTTCTACTCTTCGACCAACGCCTTTATCAATACCGGTGACGGCCTCGGCATGGCTGCACGCGCCGGCATCGCGCTCGAAGACATGGAATTCTGGCAGTTCCACCCGACTGGTGTGGCCGGTGCCGGTGTGCTGATTACCGAGGGGGTTCGCGGCGAGGGCGGCATTCTGCGCAACTCGGCCGGCGAGCGCTTCATGGAGCGCTACGCACCGAACGCCAAGGATCTGGCCTCGCGCGACGTGGTTTCGCGTGCCATGGTCACCGAAATCAACGAAGGTCGCGGCTGCGGTCCGAACAAGGACTTCGTGCTGCTCGACATTACCCACCTCGACCCGGCGACGATCATGAAGCGTCTGCCCGGTATCCGCGAGATCTCCATCCAGTTTGCCGGTATCGATCCGATCAAGGCGCCGATCCCGGTCGTGCCGACCTGCCACTACCAGATGGGCGGCATTCCGACCAACTACAATGGTCAGGTCGTTCAGGACAACGGTACGCCGGTTGTCGGTTTCTACGCTGCTGGTGAATGCGCCTGCGCCTCGGTGCACGGCGCCAACCGCCTCGGTACCAACTCGCTGCTTGACCTGCTGGTCTTCGGCAAGTCGTCTGGCGACTCGGTCATCGAAGATATGGCCGCGATGCCGAAGCAGCACAAGGAACTGCCGGCCAACTTTGCCGACAAGACCTTGGCCCGCCTGTCACGTCTGGAAAACCAGACCAATGGCACCAGCGTCAACGACACCCGTCTGGCCATGCAGCGTACGATGCAGAACCACTGTGGTGTGTTCCGCTTCAAGGACAAGCTGGAAGAGGGCGTGCAGAAGATTCTGGAAATCGAGCAGCAGGTTGCCAAAACCGAGATCAAGGACAAGTCCAAGGTCTGGAACACGGCTCGTGTCGAAGCGCTGGAACTCGACAACCTGATCGAAGTGGCCAAGGCCACGATGATCTGTGCCAATGCCCGCAAGGAATCGCGCGGCGCTCACGTTCGCGACGATGCTCCGGATACGGCAGAAAATCCGAACGGTCGCAACGATGCAGAATGGCACAAGCACACGCTGTGGCAGCGCGACGGCAACAAGCTGTCGTACAAGCCGGTCAACATGACCCCGCTGTCCGTCGAAACGATCGCGCTGAAGACGCGTTCGTACTGATCGCGCGTCTCAAGCCCAGGAGTTCAAGAATATGGCAACCCGTACCATGCAGTTCAAAATCTACCGCTACGATCCGGACAAGGATAATGCGCCGTACATGCAGGACATTTCCGTCGAGGTGGATGATGTCACCGATCGCAAGCTGCTTGACGTTCTGACCAAGCTGAAGGCCAAGGACGATACGCTATCCTATCGTCGTTCCTGTCGTGAAGGCATCTGTGGTTCCGATGCAATGAACATCAACGGCAAGAACGGTCTGGCCTGCCTGACCGAGATCAAGGAGTTGAAGGAGCCGGTTGTTCTTCGCCCGCTGCCTGGTCTGCCGGTTATCCGCGACCTGATCGTCGACATGACCCAGTTCTTCAAGCAATACCACTCGATCAAGCCTTACCTGATCAACGACACGCCACCGCCTGAGCGCGAGCGCCTGCAGTCGCCAGAAGACCGTGAGGAGCTCAATGGTCTCTACGAGTGCATCCTGTGTGCCTGTTGCTCGACATCGTGCCCGTCGTTCTGGTGGAACCCGGACAAGTTTGTTGGTCCCGCTGGCCTGCTGAATGCCTACCGCTTCATCGCCGACACGCGTGATCAGGCGACTAACGAGCGCCTCGACGATCTTGAGGATCCCTACCGTCTGTTCCGCTGCCACACCATCATGAACTGCGTCGATGTCTGTCCGAAGGGTCTTAACCCGACCCAAGCCATCGGCAAGATCAAGGAAATGATGGTTCGCCGCGCGGTTTAGGGGTGGATCGCGTGGAGAGTGGCGCAATGGGCCGCCTGCATTGGCGCTGTACCCGGCGGGCCTTGCTGGAGCTGGATCTGATGCTTGGAAAATTTCTCGTTGAGGAGTTTCCCAAGCTCAGTGAGGCTCAGGCGCAAATATTTGCCGAACTGGCAGATATGGAAGATCACGATCTCTGGCCGCTGGTAAATGGCACGGAGGAGTGCGAGAACGCGCAGCAGGCTGAAATCGTAGCCATGCTGCGTAAGAGTGAAGTAAGGGAGCCGCAGTAACGTGGCGGATACCCTGGAAGTTGCGAAAACATAACCTGTACAAGGGATTAAGACCATGACGACCGAACGCAAGGCAACGCTGGCTATTGACGGACAGGCTCCCGTCGACTTTTCGATCATGTCGCCGACTCACGGCAATGACTGTATCGATATTCGTACACTTGGGGGAAAAACCGGGCTGTTCACCTACGACTCCGGCTTCCTCTCAACTGCCAGCTGCAAATCAAAGATCACCTTCATCGACGGTGACAAAGGTGAGCTGCTGTATCGCGGCTACCCGATCGAGCAACTGGCCGAGAATTGCAACTTCCTTGAAGTCACCTATCTGCTGAAGAACGGCGAGCTGCCGAACGCGACACAGAAGACCGATTTTGAAAAGACCATCAAGAATCACACGATGGTGCATGAACAGCTGACCAAGTTCTACTCGGGTTTCCGTCGCGACGCCCACCCGATGGCCGTCATGACCGGTGTCGTTGGCGCCCTGTCGGCGTTCTACCACGATGCCATGGACTTCTCGGACGTTGAGCATCGCAATATCAGCTTCAATCGCCTGGTCGCCAAGATGCCGACGATTGTCGCCATGGCCTACAAGTACAATACCGGTGCGCCGTTCATGTACCCGGACAACGATCTCGACTACGCTGCCAACTTCATGCGCATGATGTTCGGCAATCCGTGCGAGAAGTACGTTCCGAATCCGGTGCTGGTCAATGCGCTGGATACCATTTTCACCCTGCACGCCGACCACGAGCAGAACGCCTCGACCTCGACCGTTCGTCTGGCCGGTTCCTCGGGTGCCAACCCGTTCGCCTGTATCGCTGCCGGTATTGCCTGCCTGTGGGGCCCGGCACACGGTGGCGCCAACGAAGCCTGTCTGCAGATGCTGGAAGAAATCGGCGACGTCTCCAAGGTTGGCGAATACATCAATCGTGCCAAGGACAAGAACGACTCCTTCAAGTTGATGGGCTTCGGCCACCGCGTCTACAAGAACTTTGACCCGCGCGCCAAGCTGATGCGCAAAGTCTGCGGTGACGTTCTGCAGGAACTCGGCCTGCAGAACGATCGTCTGTTCAAGCTCGCCATGGAGCTGGAAAAGATCGCTCTGGAAGATCCGTACTTCGTCGAGAAGAAGCTCTACCCGAACGTCGACTTCTACTCCGGCATCGTGCAGAAGGCGATCGGCATCCCGACCGAAATGTTCACCTGTATCTTCGCGCTGGCTCGCACGGTCGGCTGGATGACGCAGTGGGAAGAGATGATCACCGATCCGGAATACAAGATCGGCCGCCCGCGCCAGTTGTACATGGGTGCTGCCCGGCGCGATGTCGTGCCGCTCGGCAAGCGCGCTTAAGGAAACAGGGGGCGGCGATGTACCGCCCCTTTTCGCATGGGCCGGTAGTGGCGTTCCGACGCTCTGCCGGCAGCTCCGACTGAATCAACACCCGCTACCACAGGTGAAGCCATGATGACCCAGCTGTTTGGCAACTCATATCTCTTCGGCGGCAACGCGCCGTTCGTTGAAGAGTTGTACGAAAACTATCTCGAAAACCCCGGTTCTGTGCCCGACGAGTGGCGCGATTATTTTGACAAGCTGGCGCAAATGCCGGGCAATGTTGCACGTGATGTACCGCATGCCCCGGTGGTTGCTGCCTTTGCTGAGCAGGCCAAGCTGGGTGGTTTCCGCCCTGCCGCAGCCAGCTCGCAGATCGACGACAAGAAGCAGGTCGGCGTTCTGCAACTGATCAATGCCTATCGTTTCATGGGCACGCGCTGGGCCAATCTGGATCCGCTGAAGCGCATGCCGCGGCCGGAACTTCCCGAGCTGGAGCCGTCCTTCTATGGCTTTACCGATGCCGACAAGAACGCTACGTTCAATGTCGGTTCCTTCAAGGGCTGCCCGGAGCATGCACAGTTCGGCCAATTGCTCGAATCGCTGAAGGAGACCTATTGCGGTTCCGTTGGCGTCGAGTACATGTACATGAACGAGATTGCAGAGAAGCGCTGGCTGCAGGATCGCCTTGAGCCGATCCGTTCCAAGGCTGCCTACACGCCGGAACAAAAGAAGCGTTTCCTTGAGCGCCTGACGGCTGCCGAAACGCTGGAGCGCTACCTGCATACCCGCTACGTCGGCCAGAAGCGATTCTCGCTCGAAGGCGGAGACTCGCTGATCCTGTCGATGGACGAAATGATCCGCACTGCCGGTTCGCTGGGTGTGGACGAAATCGTCATCGGCATGGCCCACCGAGGCCGGCTGAACGTGCTGGTCAATACGCTGGGCAAGGCCCCCTCGATGCTCTTCGACGAGTTCGAAGGCAAGAAGGCGCAGGATCTGTCGGCTGGCGACGTCAAGTACCACATGGGCTATTCGTCCGATGTGTCGACCCCTGGAGGCCCTTGCCATCTGACGCTGGCCTTCAACCCGTCGCACCTCGAAATCGTGAACCCGGTCGTCGTTGGCTCGGTCTACGCGCGTCAGGTGCGCCGTGGCGAAGGTGGCAAGGACAAGGTCCTGCCGGTGCTGATCCACGGTGATGCTGCAGTTGCCGGTCAGGGCGTCAACCAGGAAATGATCAACTTCGCGCAGACCCGCGGCTACGGCACGGGCGGCACAGTGCATATCGTGGTGAACAACCAGATCGGTTTCACCACCTCCGACCCGCGCGACTACCGCTCCTCGCTGTACTGCACCGACATCTTCAAGATGGCCGATGCACCGATCTTCCACGTCAATGGTGACGATCCGGAAGCGGTTGCGCTGGTGACCCAGGTTGCCATGGAATTCCGTCAGCAGTTCAAGAAGGACGTGGTCATCGACATCATCTGCTTCCGCAAGCTCGGCCACAACGAGCAGGATGAGCCGATGGTGACGCAGCCGCTGATGTACAAGAAAATTGCCCAGCATCCGGGTACGCGCAAGCTGTACGCCGACAAGCTGGTGGCTGAAGGTGTGCTGCCGGCCGATGGCCCGGACACAATGATCAAGGAATACCGCGAACATCTCGACAAGGGTGAATTGCTGTACAACCCGGTCCTCGCTGGCTACAAGCACCCGATGACCATCGACTGGTCGCCGTACCTGACCAAGAAGTACATTCCGAATTGCGACACCACCGTGCCGCTCAAGGAACTCAAGCGCCTGTCGGTGGGCCTGACGACGATTCCGGAAGGTTTTACGCTGCACAACCGGGTCAAGAAGATCATTGACGACCGCCGTGCCATGGGCGAAGGCAAGCTGCCGTTGGATTGGGGCATGGCCGAGAATCTGGCCTACGCGTCGTTGCTGGTTTCCGGCTATGGTGTGCGCCTGTCCGGTGAGGACGTCGGTCGCAGCACCTTCTTCCACCGCCATGCCGCGCTGCATGACCAGAACCGCGAGAACTGGGCACACGGTACCTACCATCCGCTGGCCAACCTGCAGGAAAAGCAGGCCGGCTTCCAGTGCTTTGATTCGGTGCTGTCGGAAGAAGCCGTGCTCGCCTTTGATTACGGTTATGCCTCGGCCAACCCGTACGAGTTGGTGGTCTGGGAAGGCCAGTTCGGCGACTTCGCCAACGGCGCCCAGGTTGTCATCGACCAGTTCATCGCTTCCGGCGAAGCCAAGTGGGGCCGCGCCTGCGGTCTGACCATGCTGCTGCCGCACGGTTACGAAGGCCAGGGTCCGGAGCACTCTTCGGCCCGTATCGAGCGCTACATGCAGGCTTGCGCCGAAATGAACATGGAAGTGTGCCAGCCGACGACACCGTCGCAGATTTTCCACCTGCTGCGCCGTCAGGGCGTGCGCAACCAGCGCAAGCCGCTGATCGTCTTCTCGCCGAAGTCGTTGCTGCGTCACAAGGATGCCATTTCATCGCTCGACGATCTGGCCAAGGGCTGCTTCCAGGAAGTCATCGGCGAAGTCGACAAGCTCGATGCCAAGAAGGTGACGCGCCTGATCGTGTGTTCGGGCAAGGTCTACTACGACCTGGTTGCCGCCCGTCGCGAGCAGAAGGCAAATCACATTGCCATCGCCCGTCTGGAGCAGCTCTACCCGTTCCCGGACGAAGCGCTCAAGGCCGAGCTCGCCAAGTATCCGAAAGCCACCGAGGTGGTCTGGGTACAGGATGAGCCGCGCAACCAGGGTGCCTGGTACTGGCTGGCCTCGCGTGCGCACCTGGTGCGTTCGCTGAGTGCAAAGCATCACCTGCTGCTTGTCTCGCGCCCCGCCTCGGCCTCGCCGGCAGTCGGCTACGCGGCCAAGCACGCTCTTCAACAAAAAACCCTCATCGCGTCCGCTCTGGGCAAGATCGAGTACTAACCCCGCACAAAGCACGGAGATAACATGATCATCGACGTCAAAGTTCCGCAATTGTCCGAGTCCGTCGCCGAGGCGACTCTCGTTTCCTGGCACAAGAAGGCTGGCGAAGCCGTCTCGCGTGACGAAAACCTGATCGATATTGAGACCGACAAGGTCGTCCTCGAACTGCCGGCCCCCGATGGCGGTGTGCTGGTTGAAATCATCAAGGGCGACGGCGATACCGTCGTTTCCGGCGAAGTCATCGCCCGCATCGATACCGCTGCCAAGGCCGGTGCTGCTGCGCCGAAGGCCGAAGCACCGAAAGCTGCCGCTCCTGCTGCTGCGCCTGCCGCAGCCGCACCGTCGGCCGCGGGTGTGGCCATGCCGGCCGCACGCAAAATTCTCGACGAAAAGGGCGTGTCGGCTGCCGACGTCACTGGTTCCGGCCGTGGCGGTCGTGTGACCAAGGCTGACGCCGTTGCTGCCGCTCCGAAGGCAGGCCCGGTTGCTGCTCCGGCTGCTGCCAAGGCTGCACTGCCGACGCCCGCCGTCGCAGTGAACCTCGGTGACCGTTCCGAGCAGCGCGTACCGATGACCCGCCTGCGCGCCCGCATCGCCGAGCGCCTGCTGCAGTCGAAGAACGAAAACGCCATCCTGACCACGTTCAACGAAGTGAACATGGCGCCGGTGATGGCCATGCGCAAGCAGTACGGCGAGAAGTTCGAGAAGACGCACGGCGTCCGCCTCGGCTTCATGGGCTTCTTCGTCAAGGCCGCCTGCGCCGCGCTGCAGAAGTTCCCGATTCTCAACGCCTCGGTCGATGGCAACGACATCGTCTATCACGGTTACATCGATATCGGCATTGCCGTCGGTTCGCCACGTGGCCTGGTTGTGCCGATCCTGCGTGATGCCGACCAGATGAGCATCGCCGACATCGAGAAGAAGATTGCCGAATACGGCCAGAAGGCCAAGGACGGCAAGATTTCGATCGAAGAACTCACCGGCGGTACCTTCTCGATCTCGAACGGTGGCATCTTTGGTTCGATGCTGTCGACGCCGATCATCAACCCGCCGCAGGCCGCCATCCTCGGCATTCACGCCACCAAGGATCGTGCCGTGGTCGAAAATGGACAGGTCGTCGTTCGCCCGATCAACTATCTGGCGATGTCCTACGACCACCGCATCATCGACGGCCGCGAAGCCGTCCTCGGTCTGGTGACGATGAAGGAAGCGCTGGAAGATCCGGCCCGCCTGCTGCTCGGCGTCTGATGCTGTAAGGCAGAAGGGTTCGGTGCAAGGAAATCATTCCCTTCCCCGGGCCCTTTTCCTTGTTACGTACTGGAGAAAAAAACAATGTCCAAGCAATTTGACGTACTCGTCATCGGTGGTGGCCCCGGCGGCTACATCGCCGCCATCCGCGCCTCGCAACTCGGCTTCTCGGCCGCCTGCTGCGAATCGAATCCCTATGCCGACCCGAAGGGCGAACCGCGCCTCGGTGGCACGTGCCTGAACGTCGGCTGCATCCCGTCGAAGGCCCTGCTGCATACCTCGCACCTGTTCGAGGAAGCCGGCCACGAGTTTGCTGCCCAGGGTATCCAGGTCGGCACGCCAAAGATCGACGTGAGCAAGATGATCGATCGCAAGAGCACCATCGTTACGCAGCTCACCGGCGGCATCAAGGGCCTGTTCAAGAAGAACAAGGTGACCCTGCTCAACGGCCACGGCTCCTTTGTTGGCGCGGGCGCCAATGGTGGTTGGCAAGTGAAGGTCGGCGACGAAGTCGTCGAAGCCAAGCAGGTCATCGTCGCTACCGGTTCCAAGGCCCGTCATCTGCCGGGTATCCCGGTCGACCAGAAGATCGTCTGCGACAACGCCGGCGCGCTCGACATCGACGCCGTGCCGAAGAAGCTGGCAATCATCGGTGCCGGTGTCATCGGTCTGGAAATGGGTTCGGTCTGGCGTCGTCTCGGTTCCGAAGTGACCATCCTCGAAGCTATGCCGGATTTCCTGGCCGTGGCCGACATCGATGTCGCCAAGGAGGCCGCCAAGGTCTTCGTCAAGCAGGGGCTGAACATCCAGACCGGCGTCAAGATTGGTGAAGTCAAGGCGACCAAGAAGAACGTCACAGTCAACTACACCGACAAGGATGGCAAGGCACAGAAGCTGGAAGCCGACCGGCTGATCGTCTCCGTCGGCCGCATCCCGAATACCGACGGCCTGAATGCCGAAGCCGTCGGCCTGCAGCTGACCGAGCGTGGCCAGATCAATGTCGACGGCCACTGCCGCACCAACCTACCTGGCGTGTGGGCGATCGGCGACGTCGTTTCCGGCCCGATGCTGGCGCACAAGGCGATGGAAGAGGGCGTCATGGTTGCCGAACTGATGGCTGGCCAGGCCGGTCACTGCAACTTCGACACCATCCCCTGGGTCATCTATACCAGCCCGGAAATCGCCTGGGTTGGCAAGACCGAGCAGCAGCTGAAGGCTGATGGCATCGCCTACAAGGCCGGCAAGATCCCGTTCATGGCCAATGGCCGTGCGCTGGGCATGGGTGCGCCGACCGGCTTCGTCAAGATGCTGGCCTGTGCCGAGACCGATCGCATCCTCGGCGTGCACATCATCGGCGCCAATGCTTCGGAGCTGATCTCGGAAGGCGTGGTGGCGATGGAGTTCGGTGCTGCTTCGGAAGACCTGGCACGTATCTGCCACGCTCACCCGACGCTTTCGGAAGTGGTGCACGAAGCTGCACTGGCCTGCGACAAGCGCCCGCTGCATTTCTGATTAGCGGTGCGCAAAAGCAGTATGCCGCGCCATTTATAGTGGTGCGTATAACGGGGCGCTGCGGCGCCCCGTTTTTTTGAAGCTCCACGGATGTTTGTGATAAATGTCACGGAAATGTGACACCAACTCTACTATCATGCCCCGTCGACCGAATAATTGAGCAGAGCAGCGATTCTTCCATGTGCAACAATGAGCAGTTCCCGATAGAACCTCATCGTCCGCGTTGCGGAAATTGCACACACTCACAGCTTTCAGTTACCGCCGGTATTGATATGGTCGCCTGTGCGCTGTTTCTGGAATACCGATGTGCTGACCAGTTGGGAGGTTGTGAGCATCACGTACATCATTCACGCTCCATGGCAGGGGCTTCCGGCGAAGATTGATGCACTCCGGAATGCTATCATCGCGCCTTTGCTTTTCCGGTCGCGATAGCCATGAAATACTCCGTCGTTCCCGTTACGCCGTTCCAGCAAAATTCCACTGTTCTGTGGTGTGAGGAAACTCGTCTGGCCGCTGTAACCGATCCAGGCGGTGACCTACCGCTGATTCTTCGTGTTCTCGAAAAAGAAGGTCTGAAGCTCGAAAAGATTCTCGTCACGCACGGCCATATCGATCATGCGGGGGCAGTAGCTGATCTGGCAGATCAGTTCGGGGTGCCAATCGAGGGGCCTCAGATCGAGGACAAATTCTGGATCGACGGTATGGCCGAGCAGAGTCGCATGTTCGGCTTTCCCAGTGTCCGGAGTTTTACGCCGAATCGCTGGCTTGAGCATGGTGACCGGGTCACGGTCGGAAGCCAGTCGCTGGAAGTTATTCACTGCCCGGGGCATACGCCGGGGCATGTCTGCTTCTACCATCAGCCGAGTCGACTGGCCATCGTCGGCGATGTCCTGTTTCACGGTGGCATCGGCCGTACTGATTTCCCCAAAGGTGATTACGACACCTTGATTCGCTCGATTCGCGAACGTCTCTTGCCACTTGGCGATGACGTAATCTTCGTCCCCGGCCACGGCCCGCTGTCCAACTTTGGTGAAGAACGGCGCTACAACCCGTTTATCAGCGCCTAGACGCCATTGGTTTCACGCAGCAGCAGCGCGTAGGGATCGGCCGGAAGCGGTTTGCTGAACCAGTAGCCCTGGATCTCGTCGCAGCCTGCCGCCTTGAGAAACTCCAGTTGCGAAGCCATTTCTACGCCCTCGGCGATAACGCGCAACTTCAGAGCCTTGGCCATGCTGATGATTGCTGTGGCGATGGCGCTGTCGTTGGCATCGTGGGGGATGCCACGAACGAACGACTGATCGATCTTCAAGGTGTCGATCGGGAAACGTTTCAGGTAGGACAGGCTTGAATAGCCGGTGCCAAAATCGTCAAGCGACATGACGATGCCGGCTGCGGCAAATTCCTGCATCATCGCCACGACCGAATCGGCGTTGTGCATCAGCATGCTTTCGGTAATCTCCATTTCCAGGAGATCTGCTGGAATATCGTATTTGCGCAGGTACCCCATTACCGTACGTGGCAGGTTCTGGCTGAACTGACGTGGCGAAAGGTTGACGGCAACCTTTACCGGTTCCAGACCAGCATCGAGCCAGGTTCGCAATTGTCTGCAGGTCGCTTCGATGACCCATTCGCCAATCGCGATGATCAGGCCGGTTTCTTCTGCGACCGGGATGAACTGCGCAGGAGGGACCATCTCCTGTCCCGGAATTTGCCAGCGGACCAATGCTTCGGTACCGATGATCCGGTTGCTTGCCAGGTCTAGTTGTGGCTGGAAGTGCAGGATGAATTCGTTCCGCTCCAGCGCATGGCGCAGGCCACCTTCCATTTTCAGGCGCTCCAGTGAACGCAGGTTCATTTCGCGCGAGTAGTAAAGGTAGCCGCTGTTGCCGAGCTGCTTGGCACGATACATCGCCACGTCAGCATTCCTGATGAGCGTTTCGGCGTCGCGTCCATCATCCGGAAAAACACTGATACCGATACTGGCTGAAAGCAGAATTTCGTGGTTCTCGACGAAAAACGGTTCTGCAAGGGCCGCCAGCGCCTTGCGTGCAACCACGGCCGCATCTTCACGGCGGTTGACGTCGAAGAGGGCGATGACGAACTCATCTCCCCCCAAGCGGGAAACCACGTCTTCCTTGCGCAAGGCATGCGACAGGCGCCTCCCGACTTCTGCCAGCAAGGTGTCTGCGGGGGAGTGTCCAAAGGAATCGTTGATGTGCTTGAAGCGGTTGAGGTCGAGGAAGAGCAGGGCGCCGTGCTCATGTTTGCGATGCGCTTCCAGAATGGCCTGTTCGAGCAGCGAGTAGAGTTGTGCGCGGTTGGGGAGATTGGTCAGGGGATCGAAGTAGGCCAGTCGGTAGATCTGCTCTTCTGCCTGGCGGCGCTGGGAAATATCCGAGAAGACGAAGCAGTAATGTGTCAGCTTGCCGGCAGCATCGTGCACAGAATTGATCGATACGGATACGGGATAGATCTCGCCGCCCTTGCGCTGTGCTTCCAGCTCCCCCGACCACTTCCCATCCGTGCTGATCTGTAGCTTGATTTCAGCCCAGCGACCGTTCTCGGTGCCCAGGCGGATCGCCGAGGGAGTGGCGCCGAGAACCTCGGATTCCGTGAAGCCTGATATCTGGACAAAGGAGCGGTTTGCCGAAACTATCCGTTCGTCAGCATCCGTAACAAGAATCGCTTCGCCTGCAGAGTCAAAAATACGGGCGTGGAGGTGGAGTTTTTCCTCGGCTGACTGCTGGTCGCTGATGTCCACGACATAGCCGATCAAACCATTCGGAAGGCCGGCTTCATCGTGAGAAACGGAAAGTGAAACGCTGGCCCAGAAAATTTCTCCCGATTTTTTACGGCGACGTACGGTCATTTCGCGGCTGCCGTTGTCCAGGCAGGCGTTGAAGAAAGTGTCCATATCGTCATCTTCATCGGCATAAAGCAATAGGATGTTGCGGCCGATTACTTCATCGCAGCTGTAACCGAAGAGCCTTTCCGCACCCATATTCCAGCCGGTAATGTAGCCCTGCAGATCCATCGTGATGACCGAGTCGTGGATCTGGTTAAGTATCTGCGACTGGTGCTTTATCTCGCGTTCGCTGGCCGCCAGCGCATCGACCCGCTGGTCGTAGCTGGTGCGGGCGTGCAGCATGGCGGCAAGCAGCGCGCCCAGGTCGGCAAAGCGGCGCATGGCCGCTGCGTCGTAACCGCCGACACGCCCGCCAACGCCGACAAAACCAAGCATGCATTCGCGGAACACGAGCGGGAAGCCCATCCGCGCGGGCTGCGTCTCGCCAAACGCTGGCGTTGCGACGGCAAGTGTTCCGGAAGCCTTGGCTTGCGCGTGCAGTAGCGCCCACTCGCTGTCACCGGAAAATACGTCTCCCGCAACGAAACAACCCTGGTGACTCTCAAGGGCGTTGCAGCAAAGCGCCCGAACCACCTCTGCGGGAATAGTGCCGTCGTGAAAGAAAATTGCGTGATAGAGCTGGGCGGCCAGCTCGAATTCGGTAGTCCCGGCATCAAACCCCGGGGAAAGGGAGCGACCAATATCGGGTGCCATTCCGTTCATTCGAGATTGATGCGACTTGCCCACGAATAGGCGCCAACTTGTGCATCGAGATGTTTTTCCGGGGGAATTCCGGCCCGCTTGAGCATTTCGGCGGCCGTCCTGAAGTCACCAGAATTGCCTGCGATTACCGTTGCCAGAAGCTCTCCGAGGAAGCCGCTGCGATCCAGCAAGGCGGCTGTGATCGTGGGAGACAGCGGCAGCGCCGAGAGAATTTCCGGCATCGGCATGTGCAGCAGGGTATCGAGCAGCGAAAAAATGCCGACCATGAATGCCGCTTCACCGGTATCGGCGATATCCGGTAACGGCGGAATGCCTGCTGTCAGTAATTCTAGCTGTCGCCCGCGTGCAGCCGCCAACTGCATCAGTGGGTTCGGCTGGTCGCCGCGCCCGAACTGGTTGGCGTAGATCAGCAATTGCAGCCAGCGCTGCAACTGGCGTCTGCCGAGAACTGTGATCGCCTGGCTGAAGCCGGTAATGGGGGTTTTTGGGCCGACAGCAACGGAATTGACAAGGCGTAGCAGGTTGTAGGAGAGCTTCGGCTCCTGACGGAAAATTTCCTCGATCTCACGGGTGTCCGCATCTTGCACGACCAGACTCAGGAGCTTAAGCAACTTGAGGCGGGTGGTGTCGGCATCGATCGGCGACCGCACGTCGGCCGTGGTGACGAATTCACCTGACATGAGTGAGAAACGCTTGGCGACTGCCCAATCAAACAATTCGTGAGAATGCACCCCAGTGGCCACGAGTTGAAAGCCGGACTGGTGGGCATTGATCAGGTCAAGCAGGGGAACGCTGCTGCGTGCGTGCTCGGCAGTAAAGCGCAGATAGTCGAAACTGGTAACCATGAGCGACTTCGCTACGCCGCTTTCAGCAATGTCCAACGCAATGTGGGCGCCGTCCTGACGCAGTGCCTTGCAGGCGGATTCCTGTTCCTTGATTTCCGCCGTTCCGGCGGGAAAGGCGAGAATAGCTTGGTCCCGCCCGAGTTTCTTAATAAACTCGCGAAAAGCAGCGTTACTCAGCCATGTGGGTGTGCAAGCGAGTATCAGCGGGTGTTGCCGGGTCAGCGGAACGCAGGCATCGGCAGCTGCCGCGACAGTGACAAGATCGACAGGTGCGGCAGAAAAATACTGCCAGTCGAAGGCCGCCCAAGCCTGGTTTGGAGCAAGAAGGGGGCTGAAGAAGTGGTACGCCTGCATGGCGGATTCCCTCGGTTCAGTTAGTGCACGTCGTTTCCAAACGCGCGTCTTTGTTGATTATGCAGGATGTTAGCTGAGGTTTTCCAGAATTCAAATGCAATATCTTTCGAAGGGTATTATTTATGAAGGATGTCTTCCTGCATATCCTCGAACTGAACGCACGTGCGTGCAATTCTTGTTTCATGGAGATCGCTGATGCAGGCTGAAAACGTTTCCGCTACCGATTTCGGAAATTGGCAGGCCTTTTCGATCCTGGTAGTCGATGACGAGGCCGGTATGCGCAGTTTCCTCGCGCGTGCACTCAAGGCCCGCTGCAGCCAGGTTGCCACTGCCGGTAACGTCGAAGATGCAACAGAGATGATGGCGAAGTTGCATTTCGACCTCATCGTCCTGGACATATCGCTGCCGGGGAAGAGTGGTGTCGAATGGTTGCATGAGCTTCGTCGTGGCGGCTATTCCGGCGACGTCATCCTGATTACAGCGTTTGCCGACATGGAAACTGCAATCAACGCACTTCGCGGTGGTGCTTCCGACTTCATCCTGAAGCCTTTCCGGGTGGATCAGATTCTGAACTCGATCAAGGGCTGCTTCGAGCGTGCGGGTCTGGCGCGGGAAAACTTTGTGCTGCGCCGGGAACTGGCCGAATTTTGTGGCGAGGTCGATGGCCTCGTCGGGCGCTCGGCGTCAATTCTGCACCTGCGTGCACTGATCAAACGAATTGCGCCGATGCCGACCACCGTGTTGCTGCAGGGCGAGTCGGGAACCGGCAAAGAGGTCACTGCGCGTGCCTTGCATCAGCTGAGCAATCGGGCACAGCGGCCGTTCGTGCCGGTCAATTGTGCTGCGATTTCCGCCGAGCTGATCGAGAGCGAACTTTTCGGTCATGTCAAAGGGGCGTTCACCGGCGCCAGCGAGGCCCGCAACGGCCTCTTTTACTACGCCCACGGCGGTACACTTTTCCTCGATGAAATCGGCGAACTGCCGCTGGCGATGCAGACGAAACTTTTGCGTGCCCTTGAAGAGCGGCGCATACGGCCGGTCGGATCGGAGCGCGAGGTGCCGGTGGATGTGCGCATCGTTGCCGCGAGCAACCGCGATCTGGCGGCCGAGGTGGCCGCCGGGAAATTCCGCCATGATCTCTATTTCCGACTGGCGGTGGTGGACATCACCATCCCGACCCTGCGTTCGCGTACCGAAGATATCGCAGACCTGGCTCATCACTTCATGGACTTGTTTTCTTCACAACTGGGGGTGGAGCCACTGTCGCTGAATCCCGATATCGTGCGCCGGCTGGCGGCCTATGCCTGGCCTGGTAACGTGCGTGAATTGCGTAATTTCGTTGAGCGTTCACTTATCCTCGGCGATTTTCCGTTGCACGGCATGGCCGCGAGCAGTCCTTCGCCGGCGCCCGATCTGGCGGATGACATGACGCTGGAGGAGGTCGAGAAGCGCCATATCCAGCGTGTGCTGGCTTCGGTTGCGGGAAACAAATCTGAAGCAGCGCGGCGGCTGGGCGTGTCGCGCAAGACGCTTGAGCGCAAGTGCTCCGAATGGGAGGCTCTCGCGGCCGCTGGTGATGCTCGGGCAGGATCAGGCGAGGCAGTCGGCGCGCAATGAACCCGTTTGCCCGAATGCGTGCCTACTTTCGGGCATCGGTCAAAGCCAAGCTTCTTTTTCTTGCCCTGGCACCGCTGCTGCTGGGGTTTCCGCTGATCATGGCGGTCGTCTGGTACTGGAGCAACACCAGCTACCACCAGTTACTGACCTACAAGGTCGGCAGCGATCTGGTGACGGCACATGAATACTTCGATCGCGTCATCCGCAATGTCGGTTCTAGTGTCGAGGCACTCGCTGACGGCCACCAGCTCCGCGAGGCGCTCAAGTATGGTGACAAGCTGCGCATATCGGAGGAAATCGGCCATTCCAGACGTCGCCATCAACTCGATTTCATGTACGTGCTTGATGCCAGCGGGAAAGTCCTGCATGCCAGTGCCGCCCAGCCTCTGGCACGCGCGAACAGTCACTGGCCGGTAGTTCAAGCGGCCCTGGAGGGGCGCTCTGGCAGCGTCATCGATATTTATGACGAGGCCGCGCTGGAAGCAATTGATCCCTCGCTGCGCGAGCGGGCGGCAATCAATATTGTCCCGACCGATCAGGCAGCACCCGATCCTCGGACGACGGAGGAGCGCGGCATGGTTGTTCATGCCGCCGCACCGATCAAAAACGCGGCAGGAAAGGTTGTTGGTGTTCTTGAAGGCGGCATGTTGCTCAATGGCAACCTGGATTTCGTCGATACCATCAACGCCATTGTTTATCGTGATGGGTCGCTGCCGCTTGGCAGCAAGGGAACAGCAACTCTTTTTCTCGGAGACACCCGGATCGCCACGAATGTGCGTCTTTTCGGAGATGAGCGCGCCCTTGGTACGCGGGTGTCGAAGAAAGTACGGGACTTCGTTCTTGAGGGCGGCAAGATCTGGCTCGATACCGCCTTTGTCGTGAACGATTTCTATGTTTCCGGCTATGAGCCGGTGCACGACAGCTTCGGTCAACGTGTCGGCATGCTCTACGTCGGCTTTCTTGAGGCACCCTTCCGTGTCGCCAAGGAAAATACGCTGAAACTGATCTTTGCCGTCTTTGCCTTCATCAGCCTGGTTGGGTGTGCCTGGTCGTTGAAATGGGCGCGTGAAGTCATGCATCCGATCGCGCTGATGAACCGGACCATCGTCAGCATTGATCATGGCGAGGTCGCGGCGCGTGTCGGCGAAACCGGCAGTCGCGACGAGTTGGGGCGTCTGGCGGCAGAGTTTGACCATCTCCTTGATGTCCTCGCCGAAAAACGCAACGAATTGCAGCGCTGGGCGAACGAGCTCGATGGCAAGGTTACCGAGCGGACACAGGCGCTGGAGGCGGCGAATATCGAGCTGCGTCAGGCACAGCGACAACTGGTGACCAGTGAAAAGCTGGCCGCCATCGGCGAACTGACGGCGGGGGTCGCGCACGAAATCAACAATCCGATCGCGGTGATCCAGGGCAACCTCGATGTCCTGTGTCAGGTGCTGGGAGCGCAGACCCTGCCGGTCGATCAGGAGATCCGGCTGATCGCCGAACAGGTGCACCGCATTCGTGTCATCGTCACCAAACTGCTGCAGTTTGCGCGACCTGGCGAGTTCGCCGGTTATGTCGAGGAAGTGGATGTCAATGCGGTGCTCGCCGACTGCCTGGTTCTTGCGCAGCATCATCTGGTCAAGCGCAATATCGAGATTTTGCGTTCTTTCGCCGCTGCTCAATGGGTGAATGTCAATCGCCACGAATTGCAGCAGGTACTCATCAACCTGATCGTCAATGCAGTGCAGGCGATGCCCGATGGCGGCACGCTCACCTTGGCGACGACGGACTGGCTTATCGGCGAAGACTGTCGTGGGGCGGTCATTTCGGTGCGTGACAGTGGCGCCGGCATCGCCCCGGAGGATATGGCGAGGATCTTCGACCCGTTTTTCACGACAAAGAAGACCGAAGGCACAGGGCTTGGCTTGTCGATCAGTCATTCACTGATCAAGCGTTATGGCGGCAATATCACGGTTGAAAGCCTGCCGGGCCAAGGCGCGACCTTTACCGTCTGGCTGCTGACAGAGCCTGTCTACGCGGGCGAGGAAGGGCGTTGATCGTCCTCCCTCTGCGGCTTGTGGCGTCAGTGCCGGAGCTGCCTCGGGCGGCCTTTCGTTCCGCTACAATGGCCGCATGACTCCTGACTACTGGCAAAAAGCCTCGCGTGCACTGGCCCGCGATGACGCTGTGATGGCCGCTCTGGTAAAACGCTACCAGGGGATGTCGCTGGTCTCCCGTGGCGATGCCTTCGGCACGCTGGCGCGCTCGATCGTCGGTCAGCAGATTTCGGTGAAGGCAGCCGATGCCGTCTGGGGACGTTTCTCGCTGGTTGTCGGCGAAATTGCTCCCGCTGCAGTCTTGCAGGTCGGTGCGGAGGGGCTCGCAGGCTGCGGTCTTTCAGCCCGCAAGATGGAATATATCGTTGATCTCGCCCGTCATTTCGCCGAAGGCCGCGTCGAACCAGCCCGCTGGGCAGAGATGGATGACGAGGCGGTGATCACGGCGCTGACCGATGTGCGCGGGATCGGTCGGTGGACTGCCGAGATGTTCCTGATCTTCAACCTGATGCGTCCAGATATTTTCCCGCTCGATGATCTGGGTCTGCAGAAGGCTGTCTTTTTGCACTACTTCAATGGCGAAAAGCAGCCACGGCGGGCGCTGGCCGAGGCGGGCGAACGTTGGCGCCCGTGGCGTTCTGTCGCCACGTGGTATCTCTGGCGCAGCCTTGATCCGTTGCCGGTGGAGTACTGAAGTGTGCGGCTGATGGTGGCGGTCTTGCGACGAATTTCAGGATGCGGGATGGGTAGGTCTCATACGATCGTTTGAGGCCCTTTAGCGGTAGAATACGCGCCGACCCAAACTGGCAGGCATTACATGAAAATCAGTTTTCTCGACTTCGAGCAGCCGGTTGCCGACCTTGAAGCCAAGATCGAAGAACTTCGCTTCGTTCAGGATGATTCGGCAGTCGATATTTCCGAAGAGATCGGCCGGCTTTCCAAGAAAAGTGCGCAGCTGACCAAGGATGTCTACGCCAAGCTCTCGCCCTGGCAGATTTCCCAGGTGGCGCGCCATGCGCAGCGTCCGTACACGCTGGACTACATCGAACGGATCTTTACCGATTTCAACGAACTTCATGGCGACCGTGGCTTTGCCGACGACCATGCGATTGTCGGCGGCCTGGCGCGTTTCAATGGTCAGCCGGTGATGGTTATCGGCCACCAGAAGGGCCGCGATACCAAGGAAAAAATCTTCCGCAACTTTGGCATGCCGCGCCCCGAGGGGTACCGCAAGGCCCTGCGGCTGATGAAACTGGCCGAAAAATTCGGTATCCCGGTGATGACCTTCGTCGACACGCCGGGCGCTTACCCCGGCATCGATGCCGAGGAGCGCGGGCAATCCGAAGCGATCGGCCGCAATCTGTACGTCATGGCCGAGTTGAAGGTGCCGGTGATCGTCACCATCATCGGCGAAGGTGGCTCCGGCGGTGCGCTGGCCATTGCCGTCGGTGACATTGTGCAGATGCTGCAATACGCTACCTACTCCGTCATTTCGCCGGAAGGCTGCGCATCCATCCTCTGGAAAAGTGCCGAGCGGGCCGCCGACGCAGCAGAAACCATGGGCATTACCGCCCATCGCCTGAAAACCTTGGGCCTGATCGACAAGATCGTCAACGAGCCTTGCGGTGGTGCGCATCGGGACTATGTGACGATGGCGCAGAGCCTGAAAAAATCGCTGCAGGATGCACTGAAACAGCTCACCAGCCTGTCCACGGAAGAACTCCTGGAAGCCCGTTTCGAGCGCTTGATGGCCTATGGCCGTTACAAGGAACAAGCCCTCGACTGATCTCCTCGATCGGGTCGCGGCGTTTCTTGCGCCACGGCTCCTGCAGGGCCGGCATGTCTGCGTCGGCCTTTCGGGGGGGCGCGACTCGGTTGCCCTGCTGCATGTGCTGGTGCGCCTGCGCCAGCAGGCCACCGCACAAGCCTCACCGTTCAAGCTTTCGGCGCTGCATGTGCACCACGGACTGTCGGCACGCGCCGACGACTGGGCCGAATTCTGCGAGTCTCTCTGCCTTTCGTTTGATGTGCCGCTGCGCGTAGCGCGTGTGACAGTTTCCGGTATTGCCGATGAAGGGCTGGAAGCGGCTGCCCGGCGCGCCCGTTATGCGGCCTTTGGCGCGTGCGGTGCCGATTGGCTCGTCCTCGCGCACCATCGCGACGATCAGGCGGAAACCCTGTTGCTCAATCTTCTGCGTGGCGCCGGCACTCAGGGTCTTGCCGCCATGCCAGAGGAGCGAACGTTGAGGGGGGGGGCGACACGGTTGCTTCGACCGCTACTCGACATTTCCCGAAAGGAGATCGAGCACTGGCTGGCCCTGCACGCGCTCGTCTGGGTCGAGGACGACAGCAACGCCGATACCTATCTGCGGCGCAATTTTCTGCGCAGCGAAATTTTTCCCCGGCTGGCCAGCGTGTTTCATGAGCCGGCGGCCGTGTTGGCTCGCGCCTCGGCACATCTTCATGAGCAGGCCGGGCTGGCCGATGCGCTGGCAGCGCTGGATGCGAGAGATACGGTAGAAGCGGACGCCATCCTGCTGCCGACATTCAACGCCTTACCACCTGCCCGGCGCAGGAATCTCCTGCGCTATCAGTTGCGTCGGCACGGGCTGCGTATGCCGGATTCACGTTTTCTTGCCGAGATTGTCCGTCAGTTGGCCGAAGCAACGCCTGCGGCGGCCCCCGCATTTGCGCTCGACGGCGCTTTCTTGCGTGTGTTTCGCGGTCGCCTGAATTTTTGCGTGAATGCGGCCGCAGCTTGCGATCCGCTGCGTTGGCAAGGGGAGGAAGCCTTGCCGTGGGCCGGCGGCGAAGTGCGTTTTGAGGCCACAGAAGGGGCCGGCCTGAGTCGCCGCCGCTTGGCCGGCGCGGTGGTGAGCTTGCGGCTGCGTCAAGGGGGAGAGCGCCTGCAACTGGCGGCAACGCGGCCGCGACGCTCACTGAAAAAGCTCCTGCAGGAAGCAGCAGTGCCGCTCTGGGAGCGGAGGCAACTGCCGCTGCTTTGGTGCGGTGAACACCTGGTATGGGTCGGTGGCATCGGCAGTGATGCTGCCTGGGCTGCTGCACCGGGTGAGCCAGGGGTACTGCCTGTGTGGCAGCTTTTAGCGCGGGGCCCGCGTGAGGTTGGTGATGAAGCCGCCGGTTTGTTGATAGAGACGGGCAAAGGCATCGGCTGAGAGCGGTCGCGAATAGAGGAAACCCTGCACTTCGTCACAGCCTTCTGCGAGCAGGAAGCGCGTCTGTTCGGTCGTCTCGGCGCCTTCGGCGAGAATTTTCAGGCGCAGGCTGCGTGCCATCTGGGTGATGGCACGGACGATGGCGGCATCGTCCGGGTCGGTGCTGATATCGCGAATGAACGATCGGTCAATTTTCAGGCGGTCGACATCCAGACGCTTGAGATAGGAAAGGCTGGAGTAGCCGGTGCCGAAATCATCGATGGCAACCGTGATTCCAGCCGCCTTGAGACGATGCACCTGGCCAAGAACACGTTCAACATCCTGAATCAGGATCGATTCGGTAAATTCCAGTTCAAGCATTCTTGGGTCGTGCCCGGTTTCGGCGATGATCGACAAGACGCGTTCGGCGAAGTCGCCGTGCTGCAATTGCAGGGTGGAGATGTTGACTGCCACTGGCAGTGCGCTGATACCTTCATCTCGCCAGGCCCTGGCCTGACGGCAGGCTTCGCGCAGAACCCAGTCGCCAATCGCGACGATGGCGCCGTTTTCTTCGGCCATCGGGATGAAGCGGTCTGGGGGCACCAGGCCCAGTTCCGGGTTACGCCAACGCACCAAGGCTTCCATACCGATGATGCGGCCGGTGCCGAGCGAAACCTGCGGCTGGTAGTGCAGCACGAACTCGCTTTTTTCCAGCGCCTGTTGCAGCCGGTTCTGGATGAGCAGGCGTTCAAGTGCGTTGACATTCATCTGCTCGGTGAAGAAACGATAGGTGTTCCGCCCTGCATCCTTGGCGTGATACATGGCGATGTCGGCTTTTTTCAGCAGGGTATCGAAGTCACCACCATCAGTCGGATACAGCGTGATGCCAATGGATATCGAGGTGTTGAGGGTGTGGCCTTTGAGTTCAAATGGTGCACGGGTGATTTCGAGAATTTTCTGGGCAACGCCAGCGGCGATTTCTTCGTCCTCAAGATCCGTGATGACGACTACGAACTCGTCTCCGCCGAGGCGGCTGATGGTGTCGGTTTCGCGAACGGAGGCCTTGAGGCGGATGGTAATTTCCTGCAGCAGGGCGTCGCCAACCGGGTGGCCGAGCGAATCGTTGATCGTCTTGAAACGGTCGAGATCAAGGAAAAGCAGGGCAACCTTGCTTTGCGTGCGGTCGGCATGAGCCAGCGCCTGTTCCAGTCGGTCGGCAAGCAGCGTGCGGTTGGGCAGCCCGGTGAGCGGGTCGTGGCGCGCCAGATACTCGATGCGCTCCTGGGCTTCCTTGCGTTCGCTGATGTCGGAAAAAATCGCGACATAGTGGGTGAGCTGATCAAGGGCATCATGCACGGCGGAAATCCCCAACCACTTCGGGTAGATCTCGCCACTTTTCCGCCGGTCCCAGATTTCACCCTGCCAGTGGCCGCTGGCTTCGAGGCGGTGCCACATGTCGCGGAAGAACGCCGCGTCGTGACGCCCCGAGCCGAGTAGCGCAGGGCTTTTGCCAACGACTTCGCCCGGCGCATAGCCGGTGATCTCGGTGAAGGCCTGGTTGACCGAGACAATGTGGTTTTCGCGGTCAGTAATCATCACTGCCTCACCACTATTTTCAAAGACCGTTGCCCAAAGGCGGATGGTTTCCTCGCTACGTTTCTGCTCGGTGACATCCTCCTGGATGCTCAGGTAATGCGTGATCTTGCCAGCGGCGTCGGAGAGCGGCACCACGTGTACCGCGTCCCAGTACAGTTCGCCATTCCGGCGCAGGTTGAGCAGTTCACCGCGCCATTCGCGCCCGGCGGCGATTTCCTGCCACAGCTTGCGATAGACAGCCGGTGGTGTCAGCCCCGATTTCTGGTAGCCGGCACGCTGGCCGATCACTTCGTGGGCAGCGTAGCCGGTGTTCTCCGTGTAGCGCGCGTTGACGTATTCGACGATGCCCTGGGTGTTGGTAATGATGACGGCTACCGGGCTCTGGTCAACGGCGTTACCGAGCATGCGGCGCATGCTTTCAACTTCCTCGAGTGCGGTCCGGTCGATCGATACCAGTGCATACCCGCAAGGTGCGCCAGCGCTGTCGGTCAGAGGCAGTACGCGCGATTCAAGATGGCGGGTGCCGCCGTTATAGGCAACACGCTGATTGAAACTGTATTCGCCCTGACGGGAGGCTTCTGTCAGTGCTGCCAGGAAACGCTGGTTGTTTACGCCAAGTTCATCGTGAATCGCCAGGACCGAACGGCCGATCAAGGTAGGGCCATGCGGTAACAACAGGGTTTCGGCGAGGGCGTTACAGCGACGGATCACGTGCTGGCTATCGATAGCCACGATCAGCAGGCCGGTGTCGGTCTGCAGCAACACATCAAGGAGGGCGCCGCCGAAGGGAGAGGCGGCGGAGTCGGCGGCTTCGGTTGCTTCAAGGCGATGATTCATGGTGGCGATCCCGGTCAGCTCCGTGCACTCATCAATTGCGAGAGCTCAACGGCGGTACGAACGCCCATCTTCTCAAAAAGATTGGCACGATGCACCTCGACCGTGCGCATGCTGATCTGTAATTCGTCGGCAATGATCTTATTGAATTTGCCGGCAAGAATCAGCTCCATGACCTGTCGTTCGCGGCTGGTCAGTCGCCCCAGACGGTTGTTCAGCGAATCGCTGCTGGCGGCGGTGACGCGCTGGTGCTGGTCGAGTTGCACTGCTTCGAGCACCCGGTTCACCAGTTCATTGTCGTCGAATGGCTTTTCAACAAAATCGAAGGCGCCTTTTTTCAGCGCCGATACGGCCATCGGTACATCGCCATGGCCGGTGAGAAAAATGACCGGCAGCCGATTTCCGCGTGCCAGCAAGCGCTCGAACAGTTCGAGTCCACTCATGCCGCCCATTCGGATATCAAGGAGCAGGCAGCCGCCCAGATCGGCTGTCCATGCGGCAAGGAAGTGCTCGGCCGATACGTAGGTCTGGCAGGTGAGTCCGCGTGATTGCAGCAGCCAGTTCAGCGCGTCTCGGATGGCTTCGTCGTCATCGACGAGGTGGACCTGATGTGTCATGGCGCTTGGAGGGGGAGTGTGAAAGCGAAGGTGGTGCCGCCGTCGGGGTTGTTTTCGACCCACAGGCGGCCCTTGTGGTATTCGATGATTGATCGGCAGATATTCAGCCCCATACCCATGCCGTTCGGCTTGGTCGAGAAAAACGGAGTAAACAGGCGCTCCATGACTGAATCGGCAATGCCGCTGCCATTGTCGATGACGCGGACCTCGATCAATCCGTCATGCTGGGTAACGCGAACAATCAGCCGCCGCAGCTCCGCAGGCGTTTCGCTCATGGCTTCGATGGCGTTGCGCATCAGGTTGAGCAGGACCTGTTCGATCATTACCTGGTCGGCCAGCAGTGGCTGCCGCCAGCCGGGGATTTCACGCGCAATACGGACACTGCGCTTGGTTGCGAGGTGTTCGATGAAGCCGATGGCATCGTCGATCACCTCGGCGAGGTCGCAGTCGGCGAGACGGGGTTCGCTTTTGCGGACGAAATCGTGAACCCGGCGGATGATCTTGCCGGCACGCTGTGCTTGCACCCCCAATTTTTCCATCGCACCGCGCAGTTCTTCCGCCGTGTAGCGGCCGGAGTCGATCTTGTTCATGCAACCGGTGTTGTAGCTTGAAATGGCAGCCAGCGGCTGATTCAGTTCATGGGCCAGCGTCGACGCCATTTCGCCCATGGTGACCAGGCGCGAGGTGGCCTGCAGTTTTTCCTCCTGCTGCCGTGCCAGCTCCTCGGCTTGCTTGCGCTCGGTGACGTCGAGCACTGAGCCCATCCATCCAGTGTGCTGTCCATCGGCGTCGATCAGCGGCGCTTCGTAGACCAGGGCGTCGAAGAATTCACCATTCTTGCGGCGGAAGCGGAGCTCGAATCCTTCCGGCGGGGCCAAGCCATCTAGCACCTTGTTGTGCAGTTCGCGCGTACGGTTGATCTCCTCCGGGTTCCAGTAGGGGTAGGGGGGGAGGGCGCCGATCAGTTCGCTGGCGCCAAATCCGGTCATTTCGCAGAAGGCCGGGTTCACGTAGGTAATTCGCCCCTCGCGGTCGCGCGCGCGCATGCCGACCGTGAGCGAATCCTCCATGGCCTTGCGGAAGGCGTGTTCCGAGCGTAGTGCCTGTTCCGCTGCCAGGCGGTGGCGCATGAGGCCGCGGATGGCCCACAGGCTCCAGAAAACGGCGGCTGCCAGGAAAATGATCAGCGTCATGATCAGGTTCTGGACTGTACTTGAGGCAACACGGTTGGCCATGGCCTTGAGCGCCAATCCATAGCCGGGGGGATCGAGGAGTACCTGGTGACTCAAGGCGACGGGGGCGGAATCGATTTTCGATTTGCTGGCAAGGATGGCGCCGTCGTCATCGATGATGTGCAACTGGTATTTTTCGACAAACCACCAAGGCACCAGCTGACCAATCAGGCCGTTGACCGAATGGGTGGCGACCAGCATGCCGGTCAACTGGTCGCCGCGATAGACCGGTACGTGCAGTTCGAAAAAATATTCGCCAAGTGCGGCGTAGGGGCGTGAAAACACCGGTTTCCCCAGCTTTTTCGCCAGTTCGAAGCTGTCTTCTACGCGATCGCGTGGTGCTGACGTTGGTGTCGCCCCCTGGCGTGGGGAAATATGGCTCGGCAACGCCTCACGGGTGACACCGTTGTAATCCAGCCAGGCCAACTGGGCGAGTTCCGGCGAATTTTTTAGCAAATGTCGCGCACGGGTGTCGAACAGCTTGTCGGAGTCCGGGCTGCGGGCGAGGTCGAGGGAGAGTTGCTGCAGTTGCTCGGCATTGCCTTCAATGTGGAAGCGGAAACTCTGTTCCAGCCACAAAACGTCGGCGATCAGGGTCGCCCGCTGTTCTTCCTTTTCGTTGTCCTGCAAGAGCCAGAGCAGCGCTATGAGGAGTACCACCAGCAGGCCGACAGCAAGCTTCGGCATGGTGAGATACCAACTCGACCAAGCGGGGGGCGGGGCTGCGGTGCGGACAGTGGATCCTGCTGAATTCATTGCTGGCATCTTACTACTCGCCTTCTTTGGCCGACAGATTGTGGATATCCACAATTAATCCCTGATCGTGCATTTGTGATACTTCGAGACGTCGGGAAAGCATCCCGTCTAACTGTGAACACCTTTGGAGGAGACAAGGATGAAATTTACCAAGAAACTGGCAGTGGGTCTGGCCGCTTGTGCATTCTCGCTTGCCGCGTTCGCGCAGCAGCCGATTGTCATCAAGTTCAGCCACGTCGTTGCCCAGAACACGCCGAAGGGCAAGGCAGCTGAGTTCTTCGCGCAGAAGGCGAACGAACTGACCAAGGGCAAGGTCAAGGTCGAGGTCTATGCCAACTCGACGCTGTACAAGGACAAGGAAGAGATGGAGGCGCTGCAGCTCGGTGCCGTGCAGATGCTGGCGCCATCGCTGGCCAAGTTCGGCCCGCTCGGTGTCAAGGAATTTGAAGTCTTCGACCTGCCCTACATCTTCGACAGCTACGATGACCTGCACAAGGTCACCACCGGCAACGTCGGCAAGCAGCTGCTGGCGAAGCTGGAGCCAAAGGGCATCCGTGGTGTCGCCTACTGGGACAACGGCTTCAAGTCGTTCTCGGCGAACACCCCGATCAAGACCCCGGCCGACCTGAAGGGCAAGAAGCTGCGCATCCAGTCGTCGAAGGTGCTCGAAGAGCAGATCCGCGCGCTCGGCGCGCTGCCGCAGGTGATGGCTTTCTCCGAGGTCTATCAGGCGTTGCAGACGGGCGTTGTCGATGGCACCGAAAACCCGATTTCCAACCTTTATACGCAGAAGATGCACGAAGTGCAGAAGCATCTGACGCTGACCGACCACGGCTACCTCGGTTACGCGGTGATCGTGAACAAGAAGTTCTGGGACGGCCTGCCGGCCGACGTCAGGACGCAGCTTGACGACGCGATGGAACAATCGACCCGCTACGCCAACCAGATCGCCAAGATCGAGAACGAGCAATCGCTGGAAGCAGTGAAGAACAGCGGCAAGACTGCTATCCACACGCCGACCAAGGAAGAGCGCGCCGCCTTCAAGAAGGCGCTGGTGCCGGTGCATCAGAAGATGGAAGGCCGCATCGGCAAGGAAACGATCCAGAACGTCTACAAGGCGACCGGCTTCGATCCGGCCAAGCTCTGATCACCTGATTCAACTTGCAGGACCCCGGGCGCTTGGTGGCGCCCGGGCACTCCGGGGGAACACCAATGCTTAACAGAGCACTCAATCATCTTGAGGAACTGCTCGTCACCTTCCTGATGGGAGCGGCGACGGTCATCATCTTCATCTCGGTCATGCACCGCTACCTTTCTGGTTACGATATTCCGGGTCTGCAGGACTGGCTCCTCGGGCTCAACGTCGGCTGGGCGCAGGAATTGTGCATCATCATGTTCGTGTGGATGGCCAAGTTCGGCGCTGCCTACGGCGTGCGCACCGGTATCCACGTCGGCGTCGACGTGCTGATCAACCGCCTCGGCGACCGGACCCGCGGCAAGTTCATCGTCTTCGGCCTGCTTGCCGGCGCATTGTTCACGGGCGTCGTGGCTACCCTCGGAGCTACCTTCGTCTGGGAGAACGGTGCCCACTACGCTTTTTTCAGCTTCTTCGGCGTGGAGATGGGCGACCTGTATGAAGGTCCGGTCACGCCCGACCTCGAATGGCCGACCTGGATCGTCTATAGCGCGATTCCGCTCGGTTCCTCGCTAATGTGCTTCCGCTTCCTACAGGTGACCTGGGGCTTCCTGCATACCGGAGAGCTGCCGCACCACGACCATGGTCATGTCGACGGCCTCGACGAGGAAAAGCCGGTGCCCGACGTGAATCTGAACCCGTATTCGATGGACGACAACCTGCACATGCATGACCTTAAGCACACCATGCTGGGCGAGCGCCGCAGCGGCGACGAGCGCCGTGCCGACACCGCTCAGACGGCCGACGACGAGCGTCGTCAAGCCGAACGCCGCAGTGCCGGTAAAGAAGGAGATCAGCAATGAACGCCCTCGTGATTTTTTCCCTGCTGGCGGTGCTCATGCTGACCGGCATGCCGATCTCGATTTCGCTCGGCCTGACGGTGCTGACCTTCCTGTTCACGATGACCCAGGTGCCGCTGGAATCGGTGGCGCTGAAGCTGTTTACCGGCATCGAGAAGTTCGAGATCATGGCCATCCCGTTCTTCATCCTCGCCGGCAACTTCCTGACCCATGGCGGCGTGGCAAAGCGGATGATCAATTTCGCCACCTCGATGGTCGGCCACTGGTATGGCGGCCTCGGTCTTGCCGGCGTGGTTGCCTGCGCGCTGTTCGCTGCGGTCTCCGGTTCCTCGCCGGCGACGGTGGTGGCGATCGGCTCGATCCTGCTGCCGGCGATGGTCAAGGCGGGCTTTCCGAACAAGTTCGGTGCCGGCGTGATCGCGACTTCCGGTGCCCTCGGCATCCTGATTCCGCCGTCGATCGTCAT
>Ga0172380_10002289_pt1 | contig 30125 bp, 23 predicted proteins | sample Leawe162metaG_FD_119747 | JGI IMG/M metagenome (GOLD analysis project Ga0172380, IMG submission 119747) | Leachate microbial communities from a municipal landfill in Southern Ontario, Canada - Leachate well 162 metaG | ecosystem: Engineered > Solid waste > Landfill > Unclassified | place... | reverse complement strand
TAAGTAGTTGATGTGTTTGGTGGGCCGTGTTGGACTCGAACCAACGACCAAGGGATTATGAGTCCCCTGCTCTAACCAACTGAGCTAACGGCCCTGGGGCGGATGATACAGAAACGGCAGCCTGGGCTGCCGTTTTTCCGATCAAGTCTCGGTGTCGAGGAAGCTGCGCAGCTTCTCCGAACGCGAGGGGTGGCGCAGCTTTCGCAGCGCTTTTGCCTCGATCTGGCGGATGCGCTCGCGCGTGACATCGAACTGCTTGCCGACTTCCTCCAGCGTGTGGTCGGTGTTCATCTCAATGCCGAAGCGCATGCGCAGCACCTTGGCCTCGCGCGGCGTCAGTGAGTCAAGAATTTCCTTGGTGACGTCGCGCAGGCTGGCATACACGGCCGCCTCGGCAGGCGCCAGGGTGGCGGCGTCCTCGATGAAATCGCCCAGATGGGAGTCGTCATCGTCGCCGATCGGCGTTTCCATGGAGATCGGCTCCTTGGAAATCTTGAGGATCTTGCGGATCTTCTCCTCGGGCATCTCCATCTTGATCGCCAGCGTCGCCGGATCGGGCTCCTGACCGGTTTCCTGCAGGATCTGGCGCGAGATGCGGTTCATCTTGTTGATGGTCTCGATCATGTGCACCGGGATGCGGATGGTGCGCGCCTGGTCGGCGATCGAGCGGGTGATGGCCTGGCGGATCCACCACGTCGCGTAGGTGGAGAACTTGTAGCCGCGCCGGTATTCGAACTTGTCCACCGCCTTCATCAGGCCGATGTTGCCTTCCTGGATCAGGTCGAGGAACTGCAGGCCGCGGTTGGTGTATTTCTTGGCAATGGAGATCACCAGGCGCAGGTTGGCCTCGGTCATCTCCCGTTTGGCGCGGCGCGCCTTGGCCTCGCCCGTGGACATCTGCTTGTTGATGTCCTTCAGGTCCTTGAGCGGGATGCCGATGTGGTTCTGCAGGTTGATGAGCTTCTGCTGCTCCTCGATGATGGCTGGCGCCGCGCGCATGAGCGTGGGCGCGTAGGGCTTGCCGCCGGTGACCTCGTGCTTGAGCCATTCCAGGTTGGTCTCGTTGCCCGGGAAGACCTTGATGAAATGCGCGCGCGGCATGTTGCCCTTCTTCACGCACAGTTCGAGGATCTTGCGCTCGTGGTTGCGCACGTCTTCGACCATGTGGCGCACCGAGTCGCACAGCCGCTCGATGATGCGCGCCGTGAAACGGATGTTCATCAATTCGTGGGATATCTGTTGCTGGGCTTTGAGATAGGCTTTTTCGCGCGGGCCCTTCTTGACGAGCACGTTCTGCATCTTGACGAAGATGCCGTGGATGGTGGTGAAGCGCTCCAGCGCATCCGCCTTCAGCTGCAGCAGCGAGGCGGAGACGGCGCCGCCGTCAGCGTCCTCCTCGGACTCGTCTTCCTCGACCGCCATTTCCTCGTTTTCAGCCAGCGCCTCGATGTCCTCGGCGGCGTTGGGATCGATCAGGCCATCCACCAGTTCGTCGACGCGCATTTCGTCGCGTGCCACCTTCGCCGCCATGTCGAGCATTTCGGCGATGGTGGTCGGGCAGGCGGAGATGGCCTGCACCATGTGCTTGAGGCCGTCCTCGATGCGCTTGGCAATCTCGATCTCGCCCTCGCGCGTGAGCAACTCGACCGAGCCCATCTCGCGCATGTACATGCGCACCGGGTCGGTGGTGCGGCCGAACTCCGATTCGACCGTCGACAGCGCCTGCTCGGCCTCTTCTTCGATGTCCTCGTCGGCGACCGCCCGCGGCGTGCCTTCCGACATCAGCAGGTCCTCGGCTGCGGGAGCCTCGTCGAAGACCTGGATGCCCATGTCGTTGAAGGTGCTGATGATGGACTCGATCTGCTCGGCGTCCACCATGTCATCGGGCAGATGGTCGTTCACCTCGGCGTAGGTAAGGAAGCCGCGTTCCTTGCCCAGGGCAATGAGGTTCTTCAGACGGGTGCGGCGCGTTTCCAGGTCGAGCGGCTGCGCCTGCGGAGCGGGCGCCAGCGTCGTGCGGCCCTTACCCCGGCCGATTTTGAGCTTTGGAACTGCTTCCTTGGGGGCGATCTTGGCGGCGGCCGGTGCTGCGGGCGCGGGAGACATTCCCTCCTTGCGCGACTTTGCCGCTACGGCCTTGGCAGGAGTTGGCCTAGCGGGTGGCTTGGCCTTAACGGGGGCCGCCTTGACTACCTTGGCCTTTTTGACCGGCTTGGCGGCCGGTCTGGCTGCTGCCTTGCTCCGTTTTCCAGCGGTTTTTGCGGCCGCTTTGGCTTTTTCCTTGGCCATGTCGTTCCTCAGTAAGCGCGGTATGCGGGGAAAACCGATAATTATATCAAAAAATCAGGCTAGAGTCACAGGTTTAACTGCCTGTTTTTGCGCCAGTAATTGCTGCAGGCGGCGCACTTCTTCAGGGGCCAGCCCGATGCTCTTGTTCTTGGCATTGAGGGCGTCGATCTCGTTGCGGATGACCGCCTGCCGCAAGCGTTCGACGGTATCGGCAAAAACCTCCTCCATGGATTCTTCGTCGAATTCTTCTTCGACGAGTTCCCCGAGGATTTCCGAAATAAGCCCCTCGTGCGGTGTTCCGCGGAAATGCTCCAGCACCATGCCGAAGCCTTCGCCCGCCAGGCCACCTTCAGTGACGGCCGTGATGAGGGCATCCAGCGCCTCGGTTTCGGCATGCCCTTCGGGGATCAGGTCCGCAGACAGGCGCGCGGCCAGGCCGGGCTGTTGAACAATCAGGCGCAGGAGTTTCCGCGCGATCGGCGGGGGGGCGCCGCGTGGCGATCGTGCCGGCGCGGCCTTGCGGACGACGGCCGGCAGTTCGCAGAGGGACTCGATCTCGGCCTGCGTGAAGCCGCTGGCTTGGGCCAGCAACTTGACCAACTGCAGGCGCAGCAGCGGCGCCTGCAGACGGCCGAGCAGCGGCTTGGCGGCATGCACCAGTTGCGAGCGGCCCTCGGCGGTGGCGAGATCCTTGCCGGCCTTCAGCTCCTGCATGAGGAAGTCGGTGAGCGGCATGGCCTGTCGCGCCAGCTTGCGGAAGGCGTCCGCGCCGTGGGCGCGGACATAGCTGTCAGGATCATCCTCGGGCGGCAGGAAGAGGAAGGCGACGGTCTTGTTGTCGGCGACCTGCTCAAGGCTGGCTTCCAGCGCCCTGGCTGCCGCCTTGCGGCCGGCGTTGTCGCCGTCGAAGCAGAAGATGACGCGATCGGCCTGGCGCAGCAGCTTGTGCACATGGGTGGGTGTGGTGGCGGTGCCCAGCGTCGCCACGGCATTGCCGACGCCGTGCTGGGCGAGGGCGACCACGTCCATGTAGCCCTCGACGACGATGACGCAGTCTTCGTCGCGGATGGCGATGCGCGCCTGCAGCAGGCCATACAGTTCCCGGCCCTTTTCAAACAGTGGGGTTTCCGGCGAGTTGAGGTATTTCGGCTCGCCCTGGCCGATGACGCGACCGCCGAAGCCGATGACGTTGCCACGTTGGTCAAGGATGGGGAACATGATGCGGTCGCGGAAGCGATCGTAGCGCTTGCCGGCCTCGCCCTCGATGACCAGGCCGCAGTCGACCAGGGCCTTGTTGTTCTGGTAGTCGGGGAAGGCGGAGGCCAGGTTCTGCCAGCCGTCCGGCGCGTAGCCCAGGCCGAAGCGGGCAGCGATTTCGCCGGTAAGGCCGCGTCCTTTCAGGTAGTCGATGGCCTTCGGGCTGGTCTTGAGCTGCTCCTTGTAGTACGTCGCCGCGCGGGCCATGAACTCGGTGAGCGGGGCGGCTTCGACGGCCTTCTGCCGCCGCTCGTCCGGGCGTTGCTGCGGCACCTGCAGGCCGATCTGCCCGGCCAGGTCTTCCACGGCCTCGATGAAGCCGAGGCCGGAATATTCCATGAGGAAGCCGATGGCGCTGCCGTGCGCCCCGCAGCCGAAGCAGTGATAGAACTGCTTCGAGGGGCTGACGGAAAAGGAAGGCGTCTTCTCGCTGTGGAAGGGGCAGCAGGCGACATAGTTTGCGCCCGCCTTTTTCAGCGGCAGGCTGCGCTCGATGACGTCGACGATGTCGATGCGCGCGAGGAGTTCCTGGATAAAGGATTCTGGAATCACGCTCAGTTGATATGAGGGTGCTGGCGTAAAAGAGTAGCGCCCCCGGCCTTCAATCCATTATAGGAAAGGCCGCCGGATTTGCCGACGGGATTGCTGCCTATTTGGCCAAAGCGGCCTTGACCAGCCTGGACACCTGGCTCATGTCGGCGCGGCCGGCGAGCTTCGGCTTGAGGACTGCCATGACCTTGCCCATGTCCTGCATGCCGGCTGCCCCGCTGGCGACGATGGCTTCGGCCACGGCGGCCTGGATTTCCGCTTCGGAGAGGGCCTGCGGCATGTAGCCGGTGAGGACGCCGACCTCGAATTTCTCGGCATCGGCCAGATCTTGGCGACCGGCCGACTCGTACTGGCTGATGGAGTCGCGGCGCTGCTTGAGCATCTTGTCGATGACTGAGAGTACGGCCGCGTCGTCGAGCTCGATGCGCTCGTCGACTTCCTTCTGTTTGATGGCGGCCAGCAGCAGGCGGATGGCACCCAAACGCGTGGTTTCCCGGGCCTTCATGGCCGTCTTCATGTCCTCGGTAATCCGGGCTTTCAGGCTCATCGTGTTCTCCAAAAACGAAAGCCACGGATTACACGGATAGGCACGGAGAGTGGACTTCCGTGTGCATTCGTGTGATCCGTGGCTGCGTGATACGGCAGTCCGGACGGACTGCGCTCAGTACATTTTCGGCGGCAGCATCTGGCTGCGGATGCGCTTGTGATGGCGCTTCACCGCAGCGGAGAGCTTGCGCTTGCGCTCGGACGTGGGTTTCTCGTAGAACTCGCGCGAACGCAGTTCGGTCAGAAGACCGGTTTTCTCGATGGCGCGCTTGAAGCGGCGGATGGCTACTTCGAACGGCTCGTTTTCTTTGACGCGGATGCCAGGCATGCGGATAAATCCTGCTAACTGGGAAAGCCGCACATTATATCCACTTTTTCGTGAAAGTCCAAGACCCGGCTTGACCCCGGTAGAATGGCCGCCATGCTGGTGCTTGGCATCGAATCCTCCTGCGACGAAACCGGCCTGGCCCTCTACGACACGGGGCGCGGCCTGCTGGCGCACGCCGTTCATTCGCAGGTTGACCTGCACGAGGCTTATGGCGGCGTCGTGCCGGAACTGGCCTCGCGCGACCATATCCGGCGTGTCGTACCCCTCCTGCGCAAGGTGCTGGCCGATGCCGGTGCTGGCCTGGAGGAAATAGGTGCCGTCGCCTATACCGCCGGGCCGGGCCTGGCCGGGGCGCTGCTGGTCGGGGCCGGCTTCGCCGAGTCGCTGGCCCTGTCCCTGAAGGTGCCGGCCCTGCCGGTGCACCATCTCGAGGGGCATCTCCTGTCGCCCCTGCTCTCGGCCGATCCGCCGCGATTCCCCTTCGTTGCCCTGCTCGTGTCGGGCGGCCACACCCAGCTGATGCGCGTCTCCGGCGTCGGGCAGTATGAGTTGCTGGGGGAGACACTGGACGATGCGGCCGGGGAGGCCTTCGACAAGACCGCCAAGCTGCTCGGCCTGGGCTACCCCGGCGGGCCGCAACTGGCGCGTCTGGCGGAAACGGGGCGGCCGGGGCGTTATGCCCTGCCGCGGCCCATGCTGCACAGTGGTGACCTGAGCTTCAGTTTTTCCGGCCTGAAAACGGCGGTGCTGACGCAGGTGCGCAAGCAAGCGCTGGGCGATTCGGACAAGGCGGATCTGTGCGCCGAATTCCAGGCGGCGATCATCGAGGTGCTGGCGGCCAAGGCGTTGGCCGCTCTCAGGTCAACTGCACTTAAGCAACTGGTGGTGGCGGGCGGCGTGGGCGCCAACTTGGCGCTGCGTGCCGCGCTGGACGCCGGTACGCAAGCCGTCGGTGGCCGGGTTTTCTATCCCGAAATGGAACTGTGCACGGACAATGGCGCGATGATCGCCTTCGCCGGTGCGCAGAGGCTGACTATCGGATCAACCGTAAAAAAGGCCGGCAGCTTCGGCGTCAGGCCACGCTGGGCACTGGAGGAAGCATGCCGCTGACGGGCACGCTACGAATTCAGGACGCAGCACCTTTCTTTTTCTCGCCGATCTTCGGCTCGGTGCCGGCGCGGATGCGCTGCAGATTATCGCTGTGGCGCCAGTAGAGCAGCAGGGCGATGCAGAATACCGCGGTAAGCATGTCGCCGGAGCCCAGCAAGGCCAGGGCAATGATCGGCGCCGTGATGGCGGCGGCGATGGCGCCGAGAGACGAGTAGCGGAAAAACCATACGATCCCGCCCCACACCGCCAGGACGGCGAGGCCCAGCCACAGGCTGAAACCGAACATCACGCCGGCGGCGGTGGCGACGCCCTTGCCGCCCTTGAAGTTGAGGAAGATCGGGTGCAGGTGGCCGAAGAAGGCCGCAAAGCCGGCAATCGCCGCATCCTGCGGATGGGCGCCGTAGGCGGGGCCGAACTGCTGCACGAGGAACACCGCCAGCCAACCTTTCGCCGCGTCACCAAGCAGGGTGAGCACCGCCGCCAGCTTGTTGCCGCTGCGCAGCACGTTGGTGGCGCCCGGATTGCCGGAGCCATAGCTGCGCGGGTCGGCCAGGCCGAAGAGCCGGCTCGTCACCACCGCAAAAGGTATGGAGCCGAGCAGGTAGGCCAAGATGGCAAAACCGAGCGTAGTCATGTCAGATCACATAGAATTTAGTTACGGTCGTTTCGCTTAACCTGCTTGCGCAGGTTAACCTGCATAACCTGCACTGAAACTTTGTTTTGCCGCATTCTAATCGAGAATCCCACATGGATCGCATCTTCATCGACGAGCTGCGCGTCGAGGCCTGGGTCGGCATTTACCCGCGCGAGCGGGCGGCACGCCAGACCATTGAGATCAGCCTCGAGTTCGGCGTGCCCGATGCCGCCGCCGAGCATGACGACATCGCCGACACCATCGACTACGCCGAGGTGATCGCGCGCATCCGCAAGGACCTCGGCGAACGGCATTTCAACCTGTTGGAAACGCTCGGTGAGTTTGTGGTGGCGCTCCTGACCGAGGATTTCGGCGCACCTTGGGTGAAGATCTCCATCGCCAAGACCGGCGTGGCGAGGGGCGTGAAGCGGGTCGGCGTGGCGATCGAGCGGGGAAAGCTCGCCTAGTCCGGCAAGCCGCAGTCCACTTCCTTCGGCTGCAGCACGCGCATGATTTCATGCGGCTGCACGCCGACCAGAAAGCCGCGCCGGCCGCCGTTGATGTAGATCAGCGGCAGATCGAGGATGGTCTTCTCGATGTACACCGGCAGCTTCTTCTTCGTGCCGAAGGGCGAAGTGCCACCTACCATGTATCCCGTGTGGCGCTGGGCGACCTCGGGCTTGCTGGGCGACACGCTCTTGGCGCCGATCTGCCGCGCCAGGTTCTTGGTTGACACCTTGCGGTCGCCATGCATCAGCACGATCAGCGGCTTGCCGGCCTCGTCCTCCATCACCAGGGTCTTCACCACGGCATGCTCGTCGACGTTCAGTTCGCGCGCCGAGACGCGCGTGCCACCATGCTCCTCGTATTCGTAGAGATGGCTGGAATGGGCGATGTGATGCAGGCGCAGGAAGGCCGTCGCCGGGGTTTCCGGGGCATGGGTTTCGTGTTTCATAACAACATTCTACAAAATCCGCCTTGAACCTTTCCTGGCGGGCAGCTATAAATAAAGTGTTCCCATAATCTGGAGAACGAGCCGGAAGAAGCAGGAAGCGGTTGTTTCACCGGAGCACCCTTACGGGATCGTCGATCCCGCAGTTGCGCCTCATCGAAGGCGCCGCGCCGAAACGGGCGCACGAGAGCCCCGCGATTGCGGGGCTTCTCATTTCAGCCGCGGGGATGGTGCCGGGCGTGAAGCTGTTTGAGCCGTTCGCGGGCGACGTGGGTGTAGACCTGCGTCGTCGAGATGTCGGCGTGGCCGAGCAGCAGTTGCACCACGCGCAGGTCGGCGCCGTGGTTGATCAGGTGGGTAGCGAAGGCGTGGCGCAAGGTATGCGGCGAGATGCGCGTCGGCTCGATGCCGGCGCGCGCGGCATGGCGTTTGATCAGATGCCAGAACATCTGGCGCGACAGGCCTGCTCCGCGCCGCGTGACGAAGACCGCGTCGCAGTTGCGGCTGGCAAGCAATTGCGGCCGCGCTACCGAAAGGTAGCGCTCGATCCACTCCAGCGCCACTTGGCCGAGCGGCACCAGACGTTCCTTTGCGCCCTTGCCGAAGACGCGCACCATGCCTTCGTTGAGACCGACTTCGAAGAGCTTCAGCGCAACCAGCTCGGAAACGCGCAGGCCGGTGGCGTAGAGCACTTCGAGCATGGCGCGGTCGCGCAGGCCGAGCGGCGTATCAACGTCCGGCACGGCGAGCAGGGCTTCGACCTGGGCTTCGGACAGGGTTTTCGGGAAGCGATCGGGGCGCGGCGGTGGCTCGATGTTCAGCGTGGGATCAGTCTGGATCGCACCGATGGCCAGCAGATGCTGGTAGAAGCGGCGCAGCGATGCAATCAGGCGGCGCTGGCTGGTGGATTTGGCGCGACGGCTGAAGTCGCGCAGATAGTCGTGGATGTCGACCGGGCCGATCCTGTCGAGCGTCTTCTTGCGTGCATCGAGCCAGACGGAGAATTGCGCCAGGTCGGCGCGGTAGCTGGACAGGGTATTCTTCGACAGGCCGGCTTCCAGCCAGAGGGTATCGGCGAAGGTGTCGAGCAGCCGCGAATCAGTCAAGTGACCACCTACCCCCCGGGTCCCTTCCCACGGAAGGGGGTGACGGATGTTCGCCGCTGCGCGGCTCCATGCTGTTGTCCGCGCCGTCCTTGGGGCGGCCCAGCGGAAGGCGCTCATGCTCCAGCAGCCAGCGCTTGGTGTCGAGCAGGTAACCGCCGCGGGCGTTGGCGAAGCCGCCCAGCCCGCCGTCCGCCGCGACGACGCGATGACAAGGCACCGCCATCGGATAGGGGTTGCTGCCGCAGGCCTGACCCACCGCCCGCGGCGCGCTTTTCAGGCGCCTGGCGATTTCGCCGTAGGTGAGCGTGCGGCCCGGCGGGATGGCGGCAATCGCCTGCCAGACGCGGCGCTGGAAGGCCGTGCCGGCAACCTTCAGCGGCAGGTCGAAACCGGCCTTCGGGTCGGCGAGATAGGCGGCCAGCTGCGCACAGGCCCGCTCGGCCAAGACGGTCTTCGGCTTGAATGCCGGCGTGCCGGGCGGCAGGAAGCGGATTTCCGTGACGGCATCGCCCTCGGTGCGCACTCCGAGGGCGCCGAAGGGGGCTTTCAGGACGGCATCGAATTCAGCGGCCATGGTCATGCCTTCCGCCGGGTCGTCCCAAGGAAGGCATGCCCCCCTGGGGGCAGCGAACGAAGTGAGCGTTGGGGGTCCTTATCTCCTCCCTCGCAGGCATGCAGTTCCATCGGTGCATTTTCCGCGCTGCCCGCGACTTCGGCAAGCGGCCGGCAGCGGCCGTCGAAACAGAGTTCGTAATCGGCCGTGTAGGCGGAATTCGCCAGTCGCAGGCGCTCGACGGGGGCGAGTGCCGGCCGATAGCGCCATACGCCCCGCTCCAGCACGGCCCCTTCGGGCGGCTCCATGCCGGCGCCGCTGCCGTGGATGCGTGCCTCGACCAGATGCAGCCGCCCGGCCTCGATGCGCCAGTCCTCCTCCCAGCGGACCTTCTCGATGGAATGCGTCCAGGCCAGCGTGAAAAAGTCGACTGCCAGCGTGGCCACCAGCGCGCCGGCGGCTATGCACAGGCTCATCGGGGAAAGTCAGTCTGCGCAGCACGGCGTTTGCGCCAGAAGTGCCAGGCGAGGAAGGCGGCGCCGAGGCCGAAGCCGATCTCGTCGGTGACCGGCAGGGCGACGACGAGGAAGCCGGCGGCGGTCGCCGCGAGGATGCGCTCCGGCCAGCTCATGCTTGTGCGCAGGTGGCCGATCGAGGCGGCACCCCACAGGCCGATGGCCAGCACGGCCTTGAAGACGATGTAGGCAGCGTCGAGCCAGGTGCCGCCTTGCAGCATCAGGGCCGGTGCATAGACCGCCATGTAGGGCACGACGAAACCGGCGGCAGCGACGCGGATCGCCTGCACGCCGATCTTCAGGCCAGAGGCCTGGGCGATGGGCGAGGCGGCGAAGGCCGCCAGCGCCACCGGCGGCGTGAGGTCTGCCATGATACCGAAGTAGAAGACGAACATGTGGCTGACGATCAGCGGCACGCCGAGTTCCAGCAGCGCCGGCGCGGCCAGCGAGCTGGTGATGATGTAGTTCGGGATGGTCGGGATGCCCATGCCCAGCAGCAGGCACACCAACATGGTCAGCAGCAGCGACAGGAACAGGCTGTCGGCGCCCAGCTTGATGATGAAGCCGGCGAAGGTGGTGGCCACCCCGGTCAGGGTGATGACGCCGATGATGACGCCGACCAGGGCGCAGGCCACGCCCACCGGCAGGGCGTGGCGGGCGCCGTCGGCCAGCGCGTTGACGGCCAGTTGGAGCGTGCTGCGCCCGCCCTTGACGAAGAAGCAGGCGAGGGCCAGTGCGCCGACGATGGCGAAGAAGATGCCGACGCCGAGCTTGAAGAAAGCGGCGCAGGCCAGCCCCAGGGCGATCCAGAAGGCGATGCGCAGGCCGGCAAAAGTCAGTCGCGCCGCGACGGCGACGCCGAGGATCAGGACGGCGGTGAGCGCCAGCCCGACCGTGCCGGAAAAGAGCGGCGTGTAGCCGGAGAAGAGCAGCCAGACCAGGGCCGCCAGCGGCAGGATCAAATGCCAGCCGCGCCTGACCGCCGCCCAGGCATCCGGGCATTCCGACTTGGGCAGGCCGTGCAGCCCCATGCGGCCGGCCTCCAGGTGCACCATCCAGAAGGCGGAAGCGAAATACAGCAGGGCCGGTATGGTGGCCGCCTTCACCACTTCGACGTAGGGCACGTTGATGGTCTCGGCCATGATGAAGGCCACCGCACCCATCACCGGCGGCATGATCTGGCCGCCCATGCTGGAAGTGGCCTCGACTCCGCCGGCGAAGTCCGCCCGGTAGCCGAAGCGCTTCATGAGCGGGATGGTGAACTGGCCGGTGGTGACCACGTTGGCTACGCCGGAGCCGTTGATGGTGCCCATCAGGCCGGAGGAAATCACCGAGACCTTGGCCGGCCCGCCCTTGGTGTGGCCGACCGTGCCCATGGCGAAGTCGGTGAACAGCCGGATCATCCCCGCCTGCTCGAGGAAGGCGCCGAACAGGATGAAGAGGAAGATGTAGGTCGACGACACATAGGTCGGGATGCCGTAGATGCCCTCTGTGCCGAAGCCGAGCTGGTCGACCACCTGGCTGAAGGCGTAGCCGCGGTGGGCGAGCCCGCCCGGCAGGTAATTGCCGAAGAGGGCATAGGCGAGGAAGGCGGCGCAGATGAGCGGCAGCGCAGGGCCCATGATGCGTCGCGCCGCCTCGAATACGAGGGCGAGGGTGACGACGCCGACGGCGAGATCGAACTGCGTCGGATCGCCGGCGCGCTGGATCAGGTCCCCCTCGAAGATCCAGTGGTAGAAGGCCAATATGAAACCGGCGGCGCCGAACAGCCAGGCCACGCCCGGCAGGGGTCGGCGCTTCGCGCTGAAGCCCGGGAACAGGGCGAAGGTCATCAGCAGCAGGAAACCGACATGGAGCGCACGCACCACCATGCTGGAGAGCGGGCTGAAGGCGGCGCTGACCACCTGGAACGAGGAAAACAGGACGGCGATCAGGAACAGCGTGCGGCCGCGCGCGCCGGCATCCCAGCCGAAATCGCGGGCGAGGCCGGGGGCTTCTGCAGGGCTGGTGGTCATGTCGGTTGGCCGCAAACGCAGGTCGGGCTGAAGCCCGACCTGCAAGATTGAAACACTTCCTGCAGGTCGGGCTTCAGCCCGACGTTGGCCCTGTCGAACTTCAGCAGGAACCGCTCTTGTAATACTTCTCGGCGCCGGGGTGCAGCGGCAGCGGCATGCCCTTCTCGGCGTTTTCGCGCTTGATGGCTTTGGCGGCGGCATGCGCGGCGACCATCATGTCGAGGTTGTCGTACATGGCCTTGGTCATCTTGCACACCAGGTCGGCCGGCACGCCCTCGTGCGAGACCAGGAAGTTGGGGATGACGGCGGTGGGCACGTCGGCGGCCTGGCCCTGGTAGGTGTTGGCCGGAATCATCGCCGACTGGTAGGCGGCGTCGCCTACCTTGGCGACGACTTCGGCCGGGATCGGCACCACGACGATTTTCACCGAGGTGGCCAGGTCTCGGATCGAGGCCACGCCGAGGCCGGCAGACTGCAGGGTGACGTCGAGCTGGCGGTTCTTGATCAGTTCCACCGACTCGCCGAAAGGCAGGTACTCGACCTTGGCAAAGTCGCCGTAGCCGAGCCCGGCAGCCTTGAGAATGGCGCGGGCGTTGAGCTCGGTGCCGGACTTCGGCGCGCCGACCGAGATGCGCTTGCCTTTCAGGTCGGCCATGGTCTTGATGCCCGAATCGGCCGAGGCGACGATCTGGATGTAGTTGCTGTAGGTGGCGGAGACGCCGCGCAGCTTGTTCAGCGGTGTCTTGAAGCCGGCCTCGGCGTCGCCCTTCCAGGCCAGCGAGAGCGCATCGCCGAGCGTCAGCGCGATCTCGCCTCGACCGGCCTGCAGCAGGTTGAGGTTCTCGGCGCTGGCCTTGGTTGCCTGCACCGTCGCCTTGGCCTCGGGGATGGCCTTGCCATAGATCTGCGTCAGCGAGACGCCGAGCGGGTAGTAGATGCCGCTGGTGCCGCCGGTGAGGACATTGATGAACTGCTGCGCCTGGGCGGGCAGCGCGAGCAGGGCGCCGGCGCAGAGCGCGAGCAGGCTGCGATACTGAATTTTCATTATGGTCTCCTCTGTTTACTGTGGGTCGATTTTACTGCGGTTTGCCGAGCAGGGCCTGCTTGAGGTCGTTCTGCGCCGGATCGTCGCCCAGCCAGACCCTGAGCAGGCCGATGTAGAAGTCCTCGCCCGGAATGTCCTTGCCCTTCTGCTGTCCGCCGACGGTGAGCACGGTGCCCCTTTCCGGGATCCAGTCGAAGACGATGCCCGTGCCGGCCTTGATCTCGCCGAGCGCGTTGACCGTGTCGGCCAGCTGCTTGATGCGCTCCTTGAGCGCGGCCTTTTCGGCGTCTGAACTGTTGTCGTTGATGCCGCCGCTGACGGCGTTGGCGAAGGTGTCGCCGGAGACATCCTTGATCAGACGGATGTCGACACGCTTGGCCCCTTTCGCGGCGAGTGCGGCCTTGGCCTCCGCGGCCTTGGCCGGCAGATACAGGGCCATCGCATAACGTTTGCCGAACTTGGAGCGGACGCCCGTGCCGTTGATGACCAGCTCGGCATTGCCGAGCTTGATCTTGTCGTCGAACGTGAAGCCTTCCAGTTCCAGTGCATGGGCAAAGTTCAGGGTTAAGGCGGCCAAGGCCGCCAGCAGCAGTCTCTTCATGACGCCTCCTTACTTGAAGCGGACCGAGACGCTCGGATTGCCGGGCAGGCCTTCGTAGGTGACCGTGATGGTCATGCCCGCCTTCTGGAAATTGGGCGGCGTGAAGGAGCCGAGGCTGAGGATGTCGCCGGCTTTCAGCTTGCCGCCTGATTTCGCCAGGTCTTCGGCCAGCCAGACGACAGCGTTGAGCGGATGGCCGAGGATGGCCGCGCCGGGCACCTTGGCCAGCACCTTGCCGTCCTGGTCGCGCATGACGACACTCATCTTGCCCAGGGCATCGACCATCTCCGGCGTGGGCGCGATCGGCTTGCCCAGCACGCCGAGGCGCGCGCCGACGTTGAAGGAGGTGATCACGGCGGCTGTGAGCGGTTGATCCTTGGCCGTCACCAGGTCGGGCAGCTCGATGAACGGCCGAATGCTCGCCAGATGTTTCATGACATCCGCCGGGGTCTTCGCCTGGTTGATGCCTTCATCCTTGACCACCACCACCAGATCGGCTTCGAAGAAGGGGATCGCGCCGAATTTCACCGGCACGACCGCGCCGTCGTCGAGCAGCATTTTCTCCAGCAGCACGCCGCGCACCGGGGAGGTGGTGCCGAATCGCTTCTGCACCGCCGGATTGGTAAGGCCGGCCTTGTAGCCGACCACCCTGCCCTGGCTGGCGGACAGCTCGGCGACCAGGCCGTCGCGGATGCGGGTGGCCTCCTCCATGCTCATTTCCTTGGCCAGCCCCGAGGTCGGCTGCATGGCATTGAAGTTGGCGGCGAGCTGCCGGCTTTCCGGCGGTACGGTGGCGCAGGCGGACAGCACGAGAACTGCGGCGAGCGATGCGATGGCGTTGCGGTGTTTCATGGTTTCTCCTCCTTGTTGTTGTTCAAATGCCGCCGTGTTGCGGCGACTGACTTTTACAGTCTGACCTCCCCGTTGCCCAGCACGATCCACTTCTGGCTGGTCAGGCCTTCCAGGCCGACCGGGCCGCGGGCGTGGATCTTGTCGGTGGAAATGCCGATCTCGGCGCCGAGGCCGTATTCGAAGCCGTCGGCGAAGCGCGTCGAGGCGTTCACCATCACCGAGGCCGAATCGACCTCGCGCAGGAAGCGCATGGCGCGCGTGTAGTCCTCGGTGACGATGGCGTCGGTGTGCTGCGAGGAGTACTTGTTGATGTGGGCGATGGCCTCATCCACGCCGGCGACCACCTTCACGGCGAGGATGGCAGCGAGGTATTCCTCGTACCAGTCCTGTTCCGTGGCCGACTTCAGCTTCGCCGCGTCGATGCCGGCCTTGCGCAGGAGTGCGAGCGATTCCGCGCAGCCGCGCAGCTCCACACCCTTGCCGGCCAGCATGGCGCCGAGCTGGGGCAGAAGCTTACCGGCGACGCCGCGCGCCACCAACAGGGATTCGGCGGTGTTGCAGGTTCCGAGGCGCTGCGTCTTGGCGTTATCGACGATGCGCAGCGCTTTGTCGGCGTCGGCCGCGTCGTCGACGTATACGTGGCAATTGCCGTCGAGGTGCTTGATCACCGGGATGCGCGCCTCGTTCGAGACCCGCTCGATGAGTCCCTTGCCGCCGCGCGGCACGATAACGTCGACGAATTCCCGCATCGTGACCAATTCGCCGACGGCGGCGCGGTCGGTAGTATCCACCACCTGCACCGAAGCTTCCGGCAGGCCGGCGGTGCGCAGGCCTTCGTGCACCAGCGCGGCCAGCGCGCGGTTGCAGCGGATCGCCTCCGAGCCGCCGCGCAGGATGGCCGCATTGCCGGCTTTCAGGCACAGGCCGGCGGCGTCGACGGTGACGTTGGGACGCGCCTCGTAGATGATGCCGATGACGCCGAGCGGCACGCGCATGCGGCCGACCTGGATGCCGGAAGGGCGGAACTTGAGGTCGGAGATTTCGCCGATGGGATCGGCCAGGGCGGCGATCTGCTCCAGCCCTTCCGCCATGGTCGCCACCGACTTGTCGGAGAGGGCGAGGCGGTCGAGCATGGCCGCATCAAGGCCGGCGGCGCGCGCGGCGTCGAGGTCCTCGCGGTTGGCGGAGAGAAGCGCCGCCTTGTCGCGGCGAATGGCTGAGGCCATGGCCAGCAGGGCGCGGTCCTTGGCGCTGGTGGGCGCCTTGGCCATGTCGCGCGAGGCCGCGCGCGCCTGGCGGCCGAGGGTCAGCATGTAGTCTTTGATACTCATGTGCTCCTGTTTCATGTCGGCTTCCTCGCCAGCCGCAACGCCAGCTGGAGAAATTCGTCCCATATATCGCCCTGCACCAGGCCCTTGATCATGCGGTCGATGCGCGCCGCGGCGAGGAGTGCTGCGCGCAGCTGCGGCTGGCGCAGTCGCGGCAGGGCGCGCTGCAGGGCGGCGGCGCGGCGGTCGTCGAACACGCGCTCGGCGCGCAGCGCCGCGGCGAGTGGCCGGCCTTCGTCCTGGGCGGCGCGCAGCGCCGCCAGCGTACGGATCTCGCTGGCGAAGGCCCACAGCAGCAGCGGCGGCGCCACATCCTCGCCACGCAGGCCATCCAGCAGCCGGGCGCAGCGGGCGGCGTCACCTTCCAGGAGCGCCACGCGCAGCTTGTCCACATCATAGCGCGCCACGTTCAGCACCGCATCCTCGACCTGGGCCAGGGTCAGTTGGCCGGGCGGATGCAGCAGGCCGAGCTTCTGGATCTCCTGGTGGGCGGCAAGGAGGTTGCCCTCGACGTGGGCGGCGATGAATTCGAGGGCGGCGCGCTCGGCGGACTGACTTTGCCGTGCCAGGCGCAGGGCGATCCAGTCGGGCAGTTCGGCGAGGCCGGGGGCGTTCAGTTCGATGGCCACGCCGGCTTGCGATAACGCATTGAGCCAGGATGTTTTACGTGCCGACCAGTCGAGCTGAGGCAAGGTGACCAGCGTCAGCACGCCGTCGGACAGGCGTTCGCAATAGCGTTGCAGGGCCTCGCCGCCGTCGCGTCCGGGTTTCCCGTTGGGGATGCGCAGGTCGACCAGCTTGTTGCCGCCGAAGAGGGACAGGTTGCCGGCGGCGAGCATCAGGGTGTCCCACTTGAAGCCGGGGCCGGTAACCAGCACTTCGCGCTCGGTGTAGCCCTTTTCCCGGGCGACGCGGCGGATGGCATCGCCCGCCTCGATCACCAGCAAGGGCTCGTCGCCGTGCAGGACGTAAAGGGGCGCGAGCGTCTTGCCTAGATGCGAGGCGAGCTGGTCGGCGCGCAGCTGCATGGATGCAGTGCTCAGCCTTCTATTTTCGCGGCAGCCAGGCGGCGCAGCACCTGCTGCACCATGTCGTTCTGCATGTCGCGGTAGAGGAGGGCCTCCTCCTGTTCCTTGGCCAGCACCTGCGCGTCGGCGAAACTGATGTCGCGCACCAGGACGATTTCCGTGGGCGGGATGAACTCGCGCCCTTTCAGGTCGTGCACGCGGTAGGCGAAGCGGTAGCGCAACTGGAATTCGCGCACTTGGCCGGTACCTGAAAGGCTGAGGATGATTTTTTCGCGCGCCTCGCCGATGGTTGTGAGAACGGCCTGGGCGTCCTGGGGCGTTGCCGCCAGCTGTGTGCTGCCGAGGGCGCGGATGTTGCGCTTCAGCGCCGCGCCCAATTCCCAGTTCTCGGCGATATACAGGCTGGAAAACGGCAGCGGCTGTGCGCCGCGCAGCTGGAAGCCGCAGGCCGTCAGCAGCAGGGCAAACACGAGGATTAGTAACTTGCGCATGTTTCGCTCCGCTCAGACGACGATATTGACCAGCCGGCCTGGCACGACGACCACTTTCTTCGCCGGCTTGCCTTCCATGTATTTCCGTGCAACTTCCGAAGCCAGGGCAGGCTGCTCGATTTGCTCCTTCGTCGCCCCCGCCGGCACCCTGATCGATCCGCGCAGTTTGCCATTGATTTGCAGCACCAGCTCGACCTCGTCCTGCGCCAGCGCCGCTTCGAGCGGCTCCGGCCAGGGTGCGTGCAGAATGTCTTCGCCGAAGCCCAACTCCCGCCAGAGATGGTGGCAGACATGTGGGGTGATGGGAGAGAGCAGGCGCAGCAGGATCGAGAGGCCTTCCTCGGTAACCTCGTTCCTGCCACCCGCAAACCTGTCCAGCGCGTTGAGGATTTTCATCGCCGCGGAGGCGACGGTATTGAACTGATACTTGGCGAAGTCGTAGTTGGCCTGCTTGAGGACGGAATGTATTTCAAAACGCGTGGTTTTGGCCAGCTGATCGTCCATCATCGGACCCGGATTGTCGAATCTCGCGCAATAGTTCCACAGCCGCTTGAGGAAGCGGTAGCTGCCGTCCACGCCCGAGTCCGACCACTCCAGCGTCTGCTCCGGCGGACTGGCGAACATCATGAAGAAGCGCGCCGTGTCGGCGCCGTACTGCTCGATCAGGGCCTGCGGGTCGACGCCGTTGTTCTTCGACTTCGACATGGTGCCGATGCCGCCGGATTCCACCGGCTGGCCGTCGGCGCGCAGCACCGCGCCGACGCGGTTGCCCTTGTCGTCGGTCTTCCAGTCGACGTCGGCCGGGTTGAAGTAGCTGATGCGTCCCGACTCCGGCTTGCGGAAGAATATCTCGTTGAGCACCATGCCCTGCGTCAGCAGGCGCTTGAACGGCTCGTCGAAAGTCACCAGGCCGATGTCGCGCATGATCTTGGTCCAGAAGCGCGAATAGAGCAGGTGCAGGATGGCATGCTCGATGCCGCCGATGTACTGGTCGACCGGCAGCCAGTACTTCACCCGCTCGTCCACCATCGCCTTGTCATTGCCGCTGCTGGCGTAACGGCTGTAATACCAGGACGAATCGACGAAGGTATCCATGGTGTCGGTCTCGCGCCGGGCCTTCGCGCCGCATTTCGGGCAGGCACAGTCGAGAAAGTCTGAGCGCTTGTTGAGCGGATTGCCCGAGCCGTCCGGCACGCAGTCCTCCGGCAGCACTACCGGCAACTGCTCGTCGGGGACCGGCACGGTGCCGCATCGGTCGCAATGGATGAGCGGGATCGGGCAGCCCCAGTAGCGCTGGCGCGAGATGCCCCAGTCGCGCAGGCGCCAGGTGATTTGCTTGTCGCCGAGGCCCTTGGCCTTGAGGTCGGCGGCGATAGCGTCCACCGCGCCCTTGATGCCGAGGCCGTCGTATTTGCCGGAATTCACGCAGCGGCCGGTTTCCTTATCGGCATACCATTCCTGCCAGGCGTCCAGCGAGAAGGGCTTGCCCGGCACCTCGATGACCTGCCTGATCGGCAGCGTGTACTTTTTCGCGAAGTGGAAGTCGCGCTCGTCGTGCGCCGGCACGGCCATCACGGCGCCCTCGCCGTAGCCCATCAGCACGTAGTTGCCGACCCACACTTCGACCTTCTCCCCCGTGAGGGGATGGCTGACGAAGATGCCGGTCGGCATGCCCTTCTTTTCCATCGTCGCCATGTCGGCTTCCATGACGGAGCCGTGCTTGCATTCCTCGATGAAGGCGGCGAGCTGCGGGTTGTCGCGTGCGCCGCGCGCGGCGAGGGGGTGCTCGGCCGCCACCGCGCAGAAAGTGACGCCCATGATGGTGTCGGCACGGGTGGTGAACACCCAGAGGTTTTCCTGCTTCCCATCCAGTTCATACGGGAATGCAAACCGCACGCCGAAGCTCTTGCCGATCCAGTTGGCCTGCATGGTTTTCACCCGCTCGGGCCAGCCCGGCAGGCTGTCCAGCGACGACAGCAGTTCCTCGGCGTATTTCGTGATCGCCAGGTAATACATCGGGATCTCGCGCTTTTCCACCTCGGCGCCGGTGCGCCAGCCGCGGCCGTCGATGACCTGCTCGTTGGCGAGCACGGTCTGGTCGACCGGGTCCCAGTTCACCACGCCGGTCTTCTGGTAGGCGAGGCCCTTCTCCAGCATGCGCAGGAACAGCCACTGGTTCCATTTGTAGTAGTCGGGCCGGCAGGTCGCCAGCTCGCGCTCCCAGTCGAGGGCGAAGCCCAGCGACTTGAGCTGCTTCTTCATGTAGGCGATGTTGTCCCAGGTCCACTTCGCCGGCGGGACATTGTTGGCCATCGCGGCGTTCTCCGCCGGCAGGCCGAAGGCATCCCAGCCCATCGGTTGCAGCACGTTGAAGCCGCGCATGCGGTGATAGCGCGTCAGTACATCGCCGATGGTGTAGTTGCGCACATGACCCATGTGCAGCTTCCCCGACGGATAGGGGAACATCGACAGGCAGTAGTATTTCGGCTTCGAAGGGTGGCCACCGAGATCCTCGACGGCACGGAAGGCGGCCGTGCTGTCCCAGTGGCGCTGGGCGGCCTGCTCAATGTCGGCCGGATTGTATTTTTGCTGCATGGGGCGTGGCTGGAGGTCGTGGCAAAAGAGCGAATTATAGCTCCGCGAACCCCGCACTCCGCGGCCGGACGGCCAACGGCCACCGATGCCCCGGGGGGTTATGCCGCCCGGGCGGTCAGTTTTCTCACCCAGGCCACCGACCATCTTTCGGCGGCCAGCAACGGCAGGTGGGCCATGCGTGAGTGCAGGCGCACCCAGCCGCTGATTTCCGGCGTGGGCAGGCAGTTGGCCTGGATTTCCCGCTCGATCAAGCTGTGCAGGCGTTGCTCGGCGGCCTCCCAATAGTCGGAAGTACCGACCCAGCCGGTTTTCTCGGTGGCGTAACGGATCGCCTCGCGCCAGAGTTCTTCGGCGCGCGCTTCGGAAATACCCGCCTTGTGGGCAATCCAGGGCAGGATCATCGGGCCGTTCATGCTGCGCTCCTTTCAACCATTTTGTGGCGTTCTCCCGGCGATCTGAAGATGGCAGGGAAACTCTGTTGTTGCGACGCAACAACATGCTGCAACGCATTCTACGCCTGATTTGATTAAGTTCTGGTTGATATGGTTCAATAAATTATTGCAACGCAGCACGATTAGGCGGTACGGCCTAATCGATCGGAGTGAGCACTCATGGCCGGTTATTGCCCGTTGCCGGAGGGGTGGCCGAGGGTGAAGTGAAAAGTGGCGCCCTGCCCGGGCGCCGATTTCGCCCAGACCTTGCCGCCATGGCGATTGACCACCCGCGCCACAGTAGCCAGGCCGATGCCGGTGCCCTCGAACTCCTCCGGTGAGTGCAGGCGCTGGAAGGGGGCGAAAAGGCGGCCAGCGTACTGCATGTCGAAACCGACGCCATTGTCGCGCACGAAGAACACGTGTTCGCCGTGCTCCGTGTTGCAGCCGAACTCGATCCTTGGCGCGTTCTCCCTGGCCGAATATTTCCAGGCGTTCTCCAGCAGGTTTTGCATCAGCACCCGCAGTAGTTGGGCGTCGCCGAAGGCCGTGCAGCCGGAGGCGAGGACGATCTGCGCCGCGTGATCGGGAGCGACGCGGAGGCGCTCGTCGAGAATCTCCCGCGCCAGTTCGCTCAGGTCAACGGACACGCGATGCATGCCGAGCCGGGTGACGCGGGAGAGTTCCAGAATGTCGTCGATGAGTTCGCCCATGCGCTGTGCGGCGCGGCGCACGCGCTCGAGGTAACCCCGCCCGGTGTCGTCGAGGCGTTCGGCATATTCCTCGGCCAGCAGGTGGCTGAAGCCGTCGATGCCGCGCAGCGGCGCTCTCAGGTCGTGCGAGATCGAATAGGCGAAGGACTCCAGCTCGCGGTTGGCGGCGGTCAGCTCGGCGGTGCGTTCCTGGACCCGCTGCTCCAGCCCGGCGTTCAGGCGCTGGATCTCTTCCCGTGCCAGCACCTGCTCGGTAATGTCCTGCGCGGTGCCGAGGGCGCGCACCGGCTTTCCATCGTGGCCATGAAATATCTCGAAACGCACATGCAGGTGCTTGACGCGGCCATCAGGCGTCAGGATGCGGTGCCGGAGTTCGCGGCTTCCTTCGTCATCGGGCGATGTGCGCCAGGCATTTTGCATGAGCGGCAGGTCGTCGGGGTGCACCAGGCTCAAAAGGCTTTCCCATGTGCATCCGAAGCTGCCCGGCTCGCGTTCGTAGATGCGATGGAGCTCGTCCGACCAGGCCATGCGCCTGCTGACAATATCCAGATCCCAGCTGCCGGTGCGGCCGATGCGCTGCGCTTCGCGCAGTCGAGCTTCGCTCTCGCGCAGGGCGGTTTCGGCCCGCAGGCGTTCGGTGATGTCGTAAACCATGCCAATGACGCATTCCTCGCCTTCGAGCCAGATACGCTCGGCCGAGACGATGACGCTATGGCGGTCGCCGGATTTGCTGTTGAGGGCCGTTTCCCAGTTCTTCACCCGTCCGGCCTTTTGCAGTTCCGCTACCCACTTTTCACGCTCGGCCTGGCTGGTCCAGACGCCGATCTCCACGGCGGTATGGCCAATGAATTCATCGCGACTCCAGCCGAACTGCTCGACGAAGGCGTCATTGACATCAATATAGTGTCCGTCGCTGATGCGGCTGATCGAAATGGCCACCGGGCTGGCCTGGAAGACCTTGGTGAACTTTTCCTCGGCGCGCCTGCGCTCGGTGACGTCGATGGCCGTGCCGATCATGCGCTGCGGCAGCCCGGCCGGGTCGTACTGGCCGTGGCCGTGCGCAACGATCCAATGGACGGAGCCCTCCGGGCGAACGATGCGGTATTCGCAGTCGAATTCGCCGTGGTGTTCGAGTGCAAGCATGAAGTCGTGCTGGACGCGGGCGCGATCGTCCGGATGAATGGCGGCCACGAACCGGTCCAGCGTCATACCCTCGCCGTCCGCGGGCAGGCCGAAAAGGGCTTTCAGCAGCCCGTTCCATTCGAGCCTGCCGGTGGGGACATCCCATTCCCAGATGCCGACACCGCCGCCCTCGGTGGCCAGCCGCAGCCGCTCCTCGCTTTCGCGCAGGGCTTGTTCGATTGCCCTGCGTTCGGTGATATCGACGGTCATTACCAAAGCGCAGGCTTCGCCCGCCATGTCAATGCGTTCGGCCGAGAGCAGGATGCGGCGCACCTCGCCGGCGCGCGTGCGGAAGTCGGTTTCCAGGTTGCTGACGCGCCCGTCCTGCCGCAGCCGGGTCGCCCATGCGGTGCGGGCCTCGGGCGTCGTCCACTTGCCCAGTTCCATCGAGGTGCGGCCGACGGCCTCTTCGCGGCGCCAGCCGTAGAGGCGTACGAAAGCGTCGTTGACATCGAGATAGCAGCCGTCGGCAAGTCGTGTGATGGCCACAGCGAGCGGGCTGGAGCGGAAGACGCTGGCGAACTTTTCCTCGGAGCGACGCAGGGCCGCTTCGGCGCGCACTTCCTCGGTGACATCCCGGAACAGCGCGAAAAACCCCTGTGTGCCGCCCTGTCCGTCCGGTTCGGGGATCATGGCGATGTCCAGCATGCGATGATCCTCGCCGTCCGACGAGCGGCGGGTGCCTAGGTAGTTGAGGCGCTCGCCGGCCAGGACGCGATCCAGAGTGGCATCGACACCGGCATCGTCGTAGGCTTTCGCACCGATGATTTCGCGCACGGTGTGGCCGGTCAGTTCTTCCCGGGTTGTGGCGTAGAAATCCGCATAGCTGCGATTGGCGTAGAGGCAGCGCTTGTTGCGGTCGCCGTGGAAGAGCATCACCGGCACGCTTTCCATGACCAGGCGCAGTTCGGCTTCACGCGCCGACAAAGTTTCGATCCGCGCCGCCAGATCGTCGCTCAGCCAATGCATCGCATCGTGCCGTCGGCGAAAGCCGCGGAATATGAAATGGGCAAGCGCAGCAGCCAGGCCGATATAGATAGAGTAGGCCAGCCAGACCAGCAAAGGCGGCGATGGGGAAGTCCGCAGCGGCAGCAGGCCGTGCTGTTCGCCTGCCGCCAGAATCGCTCCAGCCAGCAGGCTGGCCAGGCACAGTACGAGGGTGCCGCGCGGCGGCAGCAGCCAGCCGGCCAGCATGATGATGACCGGCAGGGCCATCAGGCTGCGGCTCATCAGCCCGTTGCTGATGAATATCTGCAGCAGCAGCGACAGCCAGATGCCCCACACCAGCATCTGCGCCCCGCCATCGATCCGCCCCTGCCGGTACAAAGCGAGCGCTCCCGCCGAGCAGAACAGGGCGATCAGCGCGCCCGCGCTTCTGAACAGGCTTTCTCCGGCAAAAACGGCGGCGGAAATGTAGAGAACGCCGCTTGCCAGCACTAGGCCGCTGAACAGCCTCAGGAACAGCCGGGTGTTTTCGTCGCGCAGCAGCATATGGCGGAAATCGCGATCGGGATGGGTTTCTCCAGGCAAAAGCGTCTCTCCGCGGTCGATGCTCATTCTGAGAGGGTAAACCGGAATACGGCCCCCTTGTCTGGCTCGGCTTCTGCCCATGCGCGGCCGCCGTGGCGATTTGCCACCCGCGCCACTGTAGCCAGGCCGATGCCGGTGCCCTCGAACTCCTCCGGCGAGTGCAGGCGCTGAAAGGGGGCGAAGAGACGCTCGGCGTACTTCATGTCGAAGCCGACGCCGTTGTCGCGAATATGGAACACCGTTTCGCCATCGATTCTCTCGCAGCCGAATTCGATGCGCGCCGCTTTTGTCTTGCCGGTGTATTTCCAGGCGTTTTCCAGCAGATTCTGCAGCAGCACGCGCAGCAGTTGCGGATCGCCGACCGCGCTGCAACCGGGGGCCACATCCAGCTCCACCTTGCGCAGTGGCGCGGCGCGGCCCAGTTCTTCGAGGATTTCGTGGCCGAGGCGACTCAGGTCCACGCTATCACGGTGCATGCTGTAGCGGGTGACGCGGGAGAGTTCCAGGATGTCGTCGATGAGTTCGCCCATGCGCTGTGCGGCGCGGCGCACGCGCTCGAGGTAGCCGCGGCCGTTGTCGTCGAGGCGCTCGCCGTACTCCTCGGCGAGAAGATGGGAGAAGCCGTCGATGCCGCGCAAGGGGGCCCGCAGGTCGTGGGAGATGGAATAGGCGAAGGACTCCAGCTCCTTGTTGGCCGCCAGCAGCTCGGCGGTGCGTGCCTGCACGCGCGCCTCCAGCTCGTCGTTGAGGCGGTGCACGGCTTCCTCGGCGCGGCGACGATCGGTCACGTCATGAATGAGGGTGAGAATGCAGCGCGCGCCTTCCAGCTCGACCACCTCAGCCGAGACCAGCGTGTCGCGCAGTTCGCCCGAACGCCTGCGGTAGGTGACTTCAAGATCGCGCAGCGAACCGTCACGGAGCAGCGTGTCGAGCGCCTGCTGCCTTTGCTGTGGGTCCGGCCACAGGTTCAGGTCAACCGAGGTAAGGCCGATCATTTCCTGCCGCGACCAGCCGCCAAACTGCACAGCCGCCGGGTTGACGTCGACGAACCGTCCGGTATCGGCTCGCGTGATGGTGGCCGGCAGGGGGCTGGCCTGGAATATCTTGGCGAATCTTTCCTCCGCGATGACCAGATTGGTCACATCCTGGGTGGTGCCGATCACTTTCAGCGGCATGCCTTGTTCATCGCGCTGCGTTTCATAGCGGACATGGACGTGTTTGACGCGGCCGTCGCGCATACGCGGTCGGTAGCTGAACTCCCCCTTTCTGCCGGAGCGCACCGCCTCGCCGAATCGCCTGTTGAAATTCTCCCGCTCGTTCCGTGGCACGGTACTGAGGAAATCCTCATAAGTTACGGCATCCCGGTCGACCTGGATCTCATAAATGGCCCCGATTTCGGCCGAGAAGGCGAAGGTGTTGCTGGCGAGATCGAGCTCCCAGTTGCCAAGGTGGGCGCTGCGCTGCGCTTCACGCAGGCGTTTCTCGTTTTCCACCAGCGCTGCTTCGGCCTTCTTCTGTTCCGTCAGATCGATGGAGAGTGCCAGCAGGCAAGGCTCACCGTCCAGATCGACCATTTCGGAAGAAAACAGGATCGAAAGGATGCGGCCGTCCTTGTCACGCAATTTGGTCTCGTAGCTTTCCAGCCAGTCCGAGCGTTGCACGGCAGCAATCCAGGCCTGGCGATCCTCCGGGATCGGCCAGATGCCCAGATCAAACGAGTTGCGGCCGACAACCTGCGCGCGGGCCCAACCGAACAGGCGTGTCCATGCCTCGTTAACATCGATGAAGCGCCCATCGGCCATGCGAGTGATCGAAATCGGGATCGGACTGTGTTGAAACACGCGCGAGAATTTCTGTTCGGACCGAAGCAGCTCGTCCTCGATGCGCTTGCGCTCGGTGGCGTCCGCCAGGATGACCAGTACGCGCGGGGGTTCCCCGGGCATTTGCGCAGCAGTCAGGTCGGCCTCGCGCCGCTCGCCGGAACGGTTGATGACGGCGATGCGGTAATTGTTCTCGAATTTCTCGCCGCGCAGCCGTCGCTGATGGTTTTGCTTGATCCGCTCGCGGTCGTCGGGATGGGTCAGTGCGAGGAAGCTCGGCAATGCGCGCAGTTCCTCCAGGCTGTAGTCGAACATCCTGCAGGCGGCCTCGTTGGCGTAGGTGAAACAGCCCGACTCGATGATGAACATGGCCAGTCCGGCTTCGGATTGGGCGCGTACCAGCGCCTCCTGAAAGGCATGCTGCTCGGTCAGGGCCTGCTGGGCGCGCACCTCGGTGGTGACATCGAGCTTCAGCGCATAGAAGCCGGCCACGTTGCCGGCGTCGTCCCGCTCCGGCACGAAGGTGATGTCGAGGGTGTGTTCCTCGCCGTCGGCGGCGCTGCGGCGCACGGTGCGGTAGTGCACCGTCTCGCCAGCCAGGACGGCTTCCAGCTTGGGCTGGATGGTCGGCATGGCGTCTTCGCCGAGGATATCGGAGACATGCCTGCCGATGACGTTCTGCGGCTTGAAGCCGAAGAATTCCGCATAGCGGCGGTTGGCGAAGCGGCAGCGCAGGTCGCTGCCGCCGTGGAAGATGAAGGCCGGGATGTTCTCGGCCAGCAGCCGCAGCTCGGCTTCCTTGGCGGCCAGGTCGGCGACGCGGCCGGACAACTCATCCCCGAGCTGCCGCACCAGCCGGTAACGCTGGTCGTAGCGGTGCAGGACGAAGGCGATCAGCGCTGTCGCGGTGGTGTAGGTTATTGCCTGCACGAGCCAGACCAACAGCGACGGCGCGGGCTGCACCTGCGGCAGGGCGCCGGCCGATTCCGCCAGGGCTAGCAGGCCGCTGGCAGCCAGGGTCAGGCCGCCCATGGCAATGCCGGAGCGCAGGCCGAGCAGCCAGCCCGCCATCACGATCAGGAGAGGGTAGGTGGCGAGTGAAGGTGCGCGCACGCCTCCGGCGAAGAAGGCCGCAATCGTGATGGCAGCCCAGACGCCGAAGGCGAGGACCCGCAGCGCAGACAAGGTTCCGCCCCGGCGCAACAGGATCAGGGACAGCAGTGCGACGGGCGGAAGCAGGAGAGGGCCGATGCTGCGATACAGCTGTTCGGGCGCGATTGCAAGGAGCAGCACGCCATAGGAGAGGGTGCCCGCCATGATGATGATGAGCGCCAGCCTCAGGAAACGCAGACCGTCGTCCTCGGCAGGGGTCGGTTCGGGGCCCTGAAGTTTCACGCTTGGGGATGGCATGCCGGCCCAAGATATCAGAAAGCGCCCCGGCTTCCCAACGTGAAGCGCAGCGTCGTGCCCTGCCCCGGGGCCGATTCGGCCCAGACGCGGCCGCCATGGCGATGGACGATGCGCGCCACCGTGGCCAGACCGATGCCGGAGCCCGCGAATTCCTGCGGGCTGTGCAGGCGCTGGAAGGGGGCGAAGAGCTTGCCGGCGTACTTCATGTCGAAGCCGACGCCATTGTCACGCACGAAGAAGCTGGTCTCGCCGTTCACAGTCGAACGGCCGAACTCGATGTGCGGGCCGGGTGATTTCGATGTGTACTTCCAGGCATTTTCCAGCAGATTCTGCAGCAGGATGCGCAACAGCCGCGGATCGCCTTCGGCATGACAGGCCTCCCCGATTGCAGCCTCGACCTGGCGTCTGGGATCGCCGTGGTGCATCTCCTCCAGCAACTCCGCGGCCAGATGGCCGAGATCCACGTTCTCGCGCCGCATGGCCAGGCGCGAGACGCGCGAGAGCTCCAGGATATCGTCGATGAGGTGGCCCATGCGCTGTGCCGCGGTGCGGACCCGTTCGAGGTAGCCGCGCCCTTGTGCGCCGAGACTGTCGCCGCACTCCTCCAGCGCCATCTGGCTGAAGCCGTCGATGCCGCGCAAGGGCGCACGCAGGTCGTGCGAGATCGAGTAGGCGAAGGACTCCAGCTCGCGGTTGGCAGTGGTGAGATCGGCGGTCTTTTCCCTGACGCGCCGGTCGAGTTCGCGGTTGAGCTGTTCGATTTCAAGGCGGTCGCGCTCTTGCTTCGTGACGTCGAAGAAGATGCCATAGAAGCCCCGCTCCCCTTCAGCCTGGCTGATATCGGGAACCAGCATGAACATCATGAAGCGTCCTGCGAAGGCGGGCGAGGGGTGCGGCCCGCGGTAATTCACCGGCTTGCCCGCAAGGGAAAGCTCGACATGGGGCTCGGCGAGTGCGAAATTGGTTTCACCGAGGATCTCCCGCAAATGCTTGCCGACGATTTCCTCTTCGCTGAAACCGCAATAGGTGGCGAGGTGAGTGTTGGCGAATCGGCATGTCCAGCCGTCGAAGGCGCAAATCCCGGCCGGCACGTTGTTCATGATCAGCCGCAGATCGCGCTCGCGCCCGGCCAGTGCATGCAGGCTCCTTTCCAGGGCACGGGTTGCCTCGGTTGCCTTGTCGCGCCAGCGTTTCTGTTCGCGCACCATGGCTGAAGCAATGACCGTCAGCACCAGCAACACCAGGGTGTAGGCCAGGCCAAGAATGAACGTCGAGGACAGCCGCGGCTTGGGCAGGAGGGCGAAATGCTCGGCGAGGCCCATGCCGATCACCGCGACGATGGCCGTCGAACCGACCAGAACGACGGTCCTTGGGCCCAGCGCCATGGCGGCGATGATGACCGCCGGATAGGCGAAGACGATGCCCGTGCGCAGGCCGGCGACGAGGAGGGAGGACACCGTCACGCCCGTCAGGGCGCCCCAGAGCAATATGTAGAAGCCGGCGCTGGCGTGGCCGCGCCAGACCAGCAACAGGGAGGCGAACGAAACAGGTATCAGGAAAGCCGGCCCGAGGAGCCGGTAATCGTCGAAGCCCGTCAGGCTGGGCAGCAGGATCACGTAAATCAGCGTGCCGGCCAGCGTGACGCTGGCTGCCAGGCTGACGACCCGGCTGCCGCCCGCCATGGTCAGCCATTCCGTAGCGGAACATGCTGCCGCGTTGTCAGGAATCTTCAATTCGTTCTCGCCTTGTCAGGAAACGCGCATGAGCCGGGCGCACCCCGAGATTACTTCCTCCGGCGGGGCTTGCCCCGCCCTCAGGGCGCATCCGCCATCGGGCAGTGCCCGATGCGGCTGGCAGTATAATTTCGATCCGCAAACCGGTTTTCTCTAATGTCCAATCTTCTGGGCGGGCTCAACCCGCCGCAACTTGCCGCCGTCACCCTGCCGCCGCAGCATGCCCTCATTCTCGCCGGCGCCGGTTCCGGCAAGACGCGCGTGCTCACCACGCGCATCGCCTGGCTGATCCAGACCGGCAAGGTCGGCCCGCACGGGGTGCTCGCCGTCACCTTCACCAACAAGGCGGCCAAGGAGATGCTCACGCGGCTTTCCGCCATGCTGCCGATCAATACCCGCGGCATGTGGATCGGCACCTTCCACGGCCTGTGCAACCGCATGCTGCGCGCGCATCACCGCGACGCCGGCCTGCCGCAGCTGTTCCAGATCCTCGATTCGGCCGACCAGCTGGCGGCGATCAAGCGGTTGCTCAAGGCGCTGAATGTCGACGACGAGAAATTTCCGCCGCGGGACATGGCCAACTTCATTAACGGCCAGAAAGAGGCGGGCTTGAGGCCGGATGCGGCGGAAGCCTGGGACGAGTACACGCGCAAGCGCGTCGAGCTGTATCGCGAATACGAGGCGCAGTGCCAGCGCGAGGGGGTGGTGGACTTCGCCGAGCTGCTGCTGCGCTCCTACGAACTCCTGCAGCGCAACGAACCGATACGGCATCACTACCAGAGCCGTTTCAGGCATATCCTGGTCGACGAGTTCCAGGATACCAATGTGCTGCAGTACCGCTGGCTGAAGCTCCTGGCCGGCGGCGGGGCGCATCTGTTCTGCGTCGGCGACGACGACCAGTCGATCTATGCCTTCCGCGGCGCCGAGGTCGGCAACATGCGCGACTTCGAGCGCGAATTCCGCGTCGACAACGTCATCCGGCTGGAGCAGAACTACCGCTCGCACGGCAACATCCTCGATGCCGCCAACGCCATCATCAAGAACAACGAGGCCCGCCTCGGCAAGAACCTGTGGACCGACGCCGGCTCGGGCGAGCCGATCCGCGTGTACGAGGCTTTCAACGACACCGAGGAGGCGCGCTGGATCGTCGAGGAGATCAAGTCGCTTGCCGCCGAGGGCATGGCGCGCCGCGAGATGGCGCTGCTCTACCGCTCCAACGCCCAGTCGCGCGTGCTGGAGCACGCCCTGTTTTCCGCCGCGCTGCCCTACCGCGTGTATGGCGGCCTGCGCTTCTTCGAGCGGCAGGAGGTCAAGCACGCCCTGGCCTACCTGCGCCTGATCGCCAATGCCGACGATGACGGCGCCTTCCTGCGCGTGGTGAACTTCCCCGCCCGCGGCATCGGCGCGCGCAGCATCGAACAACTGCAGGACGCGGCCAAGACGGGGAAAGTCAGTCTCCACAGCACGGCGAGGAGCGGCGGCAAGGCGGCCGCCTTTGCCGCGCTCATCGAC
>Ga0172380_10002288_pt1 | contig 30128 bp, 28 predicted proteins | sample Leawe162metaG_FD_119747 | JGI IMG/M metagenome (GOLD analysis project Ga0172380, IMG submission 119747) | Leachate microbial communities from a municipal landfill in Southern Ontario, Canada - Leachate well 162 metaG | ecosystem: Engineered > Solid waste > Landfill > Unclassified | place... | reverse complement strand
GGACAATATCAACGGCGGCACCCGCTATCTGCGAAAAATGCTCAACATCTTTGACGATGATCTGCATCTCGCTCTGGCGGCATATAATGCCGGCCCTGAAGTGGTAAAAAGCATCGGCCGCATTCCGGACATTCCGGAGACCATTGAATATGTCGAAAGAGTTCTGCGCCATTACCGGCGCTATCAGGTCGCTTCTTCCTCTGGAACGGGAGGATGAGGCGGCGCCTTCAGGTGTTGAAACTTTGAGTCAGTACACCCATGTTCCGAATATTCTGACCGGCTACCGGTTTGTTGCCGCGCCGCTCCTGCTCCTCTGTCTTTACCCCGGTGCCGAGACCTGGGTCAGCCTGCTGGGTTTTGGCCTGTATCTGTCCGCCGCGCTGACCGATCTGGCTGACGGCTATATCGCCAGGAAATACAAGGTGGAGTCGGTACTGGGCAAACTGATGGACCCGCTGGCTGACAAGGTGCTGGTGGCCGCAGCCCTGGTCATGCTGATTCCTCTGGGCAGAATGCCCGCCTGGGTGGCTTTCCTGATTCTTTCCAGGGAACTGGTGGTAACCGGCCTGCGGGGGGTCGCCGCATCCTCCGGGCTGGTCATTGCCGCCAGCCGGCTGGGAAAATGGAAAAGCGTGGTCCAGCTCATCGCCCTGGGCACCCTCATGTTCCCCCTGGGGGTTTTGCCCATTCCCTATCTGCACCAGATCGGTCTGGTGATCCTCTACATTGCCCTCCTGCTGACCATCTGGTCCGGCATCGACTACTTCTATCGTTTTCAGCGGGTTTATCTCAACCCCTGAGCCGTCCCCCCGCAGGGGTACCTGCAAGAGGTGCTCCTATCCCATCTCCCGTGCCCAACCCTTCTGTCATCCGCTTTTCCTATATCCGGGTATCTTCAAATCAAAATTTCCAATTTGACTTATAGCTAAATATCTATATTTTGAAGGCTACGCCTGCGAGCGATATTTATTACTGAAAAGTCAGAGACATGAAATAGTAAGGCGAAGATCAACAGGAAGCCTGATGGCTTGGGGGGAGTGGAACATGGCGGATTTTGAGGTGAAGGCATATCCGGAAATGTGGCAGGAGCTGGGCATGGATGTGGCAAGGTTTGACAAGGCGCGCCTGATGCTGGGCAGCGCCTATGCCTCCATCTATCTTTCCCAGCCCAACCGGCCGGCCCGGATGGATTATTTTGACAACATGGTGGCGGAGATCCATGGCGGCCGGGTGCAGGAGCTGGTGGCGGCCAAGAAAGAGGGCCGGCCGGTGGTGGGCACCTTCTGCGTCTATATCCCGGAGGAGGTGGTGGTGGCTGCCGGCGGTATCTGCGTGGGATTGTGCGGCGGCTCCCAGGGCTCCATCCCGGACGCGGAAAAGATTCTGCCCCGCAATATCTGTCCCATGGTCAAATCAGCCTATGGCTTCAAGGCCGGGAAGATCTGCCCCTATTTCCAGGTGGTTGATTTCGTCTACGGCGAAACCACCTGTGATGCCAAGAAAAAGACCTGGGAGATACTGGACCGGCTCGTTCCCACCTATGTCATGGAGATCCCGCAGATGAAAAACAAGCGGGACAAGGAACTGTGGCTGGATGAGGTGAGGGAGTTCAAGCGCAAGGTTGAGGTGGTTTCCGGCAAAAAGATATCCGCCGATGATCTGGCCGCAGCCATCAAGGTCATCAACGATAAACGCCGGGCCCTGCAGCGGCTTGCCCGGCTGCGGGCCAGCAATCCGGCCCCCATCAGCGGCAAGGATGCCCTGCTCATTGAGCAGATCGCCTTTTACGATGAGCCGGTGCGTTTTAGCGGGAAATTAAATGCCCTGTGCGACGAGTTGGAGGAGAGGGTCAAAAAAGGCGAAGGCGTCATGCCGGCGGATGCCCCCCGGGTGATGGTGGCCGGGGTGCCCATGGCCCTGCCCAACTGGAAGGTGCATAATCTGGTGGAGACCGCCGGCGCGGTCATCGTGGGTGAGGAGAGCTGTATCGGCAGCCGCTATTTCAAGGATCTCATTGACGAGAACGTAAGCGATGTGGACGGCATGCTCGATGTGCTGACCGACCGCTACATGCAGATCGACTGCTCCTGCTTTACCCCCAATGATGAGCGCATCGGCCAGGTGATCAAGGAGTACCGGGCAAGCACGGCCCAGGGAATTCTGCATTATTCCCTGCAGTTCTGCCACACTTACAATGTGGAGGAGATCAGGATCAAAGAGGCCTGCCAGCGGGAAGGCATCCCCTATCTCGCCATTGAGTCCGATTATTCTCCCGAGGACGTGGGGCAGCTGCAGACCAGAATCGAGGCCTTTCTGGAGCAGATCAGGGGATAATGATGTTTGTCGGCGTGGATCTCGGCTCGCGGACCGTCAAAATTGCCGCCCTGCAGGATGGCAGGCTGATCAGTCACCAGATCAGGGAGAGCGGTTTCGACCCGCACCGGCAGTCCCTGGAGATGATGGCCGGCCTTGCGCCGGTCAGGGTGGTGGCCACCGGCTACGGCGGTCACCTGGCCCAGAAGCATTTTGCCCATGAGGTGATTACCGAGATCAAGGCCCATGCCCTGGGAGCCAGATATTATTTCCCGGATTGCCGCACCATTGTCGATATCGGCGGCCAGGATTCCAAGGTGATCGCACTCGATGAGGCGGGCCGGGTCAGCAACTTTCAGATGAATGACAAGTGCGCAGCGGGAACCGGCCGGTTTCTGGAAATCATGGCCGCCACCCTGGGCTACAGCCTGGCTGAGTTCGGCCCCGCTGCCCTGGAGTCCGGGCAGGACGTGGCCATCAACTCCATGTGCACGGTTTTTGCCGAGTCCGAGGTGATTTCCATGAAGAACCGCGGGGTGCCGCCCAAGGATATTGCCATGGGGGTGCATCTCTCGGTGGTCAGCAGGCTGCTCGGCATGTTGAACCGGGTGGGCTATGGCGACTGCCTGGTCTTTTCCGGCGGCGTGGCCCGTAATCCCTGCATCGTGAAATTGCTGCAGGAGCGGCTGGACGGGGTCATGGTGCTGTCTCCCGAGCTGCCGGACATCGTCGGCGCCCTGGGGGCGGCCATCCAGGCGGGTCTGGTATGACCGCCCTATTGCCGGGGGTATTCATTTCTTCCCGGGCCTATCTGCTGGTCCGCAGTCTGCTCGGCCTGCTCTTCCTCTATGCCGGTATCCTGAAACTGGGCGACCTGCAGAATTTTGCCACGGTAATTAACGACTTCGGCCTGCTGCCGGAAACCCTGGTCTGGCCGGTGGCCGTCATGCTGCCTTTGGCGGAACTGCTGGCCGCCCTGGGGCTGCTGCTTGACATGCGGGGCGCGCTGGCTGCGCTGGTTATCCTGCTGCTGCTGTTTATTGCGGTGCTCGCTTACGGCATCCTGCTCGGGCTGGACATTGATTGCGGCTGTTTCGGCCCGGAAGATCCAGAGGCGCAGGTCTATGGCAGCCTGCACAGCTCGCTCGCGCGGGATGTGGCCATGATGACGGGAGCGGTCTATCTCTATTGGTGGCGTCATACCCAGTTAACGAAACAGTCCCGGCAGGGGCTGTTTATCAGAAAAAAATGAAAATGAGGAGAAAGAAATGAGAAAGAGTAAGATCTGTATGGCGCTGGCGCTGGTGGTCATGCTGCTGGCCTTTTCAACGCAGGCCTTTGCCTTTGGCAAGAACAAATTCGAGCAGGAAGTGGAGACGGAAACCGGGGCAATCAAGCTGGTGCGGGAGGTGCAGCGCGGCGGCTATGATGTTATCTCCACGGAAGAATTGAAAAAAATGATCGATAGCGGCAAGGACATGGTCATTGTTGATACCATGCCCTATGAAGACAGTTATAAAAAGGAACATATCCCCGGCGCCAAACAGTTCCTCTTTCCCATCCCGGATATGAAGGAATGGGACACCAAGGAGACGGACGGCAAGACCAAGGCCGATTATGAAGCACTGCTCGGCCCGGATAAGGACAAGACCATCGTGGTCTACTGCGGCTTTGTCAAGTGCACCCGCAGCCACAACGGGGCCGAGTGGGCCAGGAAGCTCGGCTACAGGAATGTGCTGCGCTATCCCGGCGGCATCTTTGCCTGGAAAGGCGCCGGATACCCGGCGGAAAGCGTAAAATAATGGTGGCGCCGCAGGGGCGGTTCATGAACCGGGGCTGTAAGGGCACCCCTTGTGGTTGCCCTATACCCGGGGGCGGTTCGCGCAACATAAAGGGCGCTGTGCAGGGGCGGTTCGTGAACCGCCCTGGGAGAAGTGAGGAGCCATGGAATTATCGCTTTATCGAACACCTCTTTTTGAGAAACAGCTGAAGGCCCTGGGCAAGACTGACAGGAAGGGAGCCCAGGCCGCGGAGCGGGCCGCGGAGATCATCCGGCAGCTGGCCGTGGATGGCTGGCAGTGTGTGGCCATGATGAACAAACGCACCAAGCGCGGGGAGTTGCGGGTCAGAAAGTGTCTGAAATACGACCTGGGCAGCGGCTACCGGCTGATCAGTCTGAAAAGGGACAGTGAGCTGTTTCTGCTCTATGTGGGCACCCATGACGAGTGCGACCGCTGGCTCAACAAGAAGCGGGGCAGCAAGCTGCAGGTGGAGCCCGAGGGTTTTATCTTTGTGGCGGAAAACGTTGAAACCCCGTCCGGCCAGGTAGCCGATACTCTGGAAGAGGAGGCGGTTGCTCAGGATGAGTATGAGGAGCAGCTGTTTGCCAAATTGAGTGATCCGGTGCTGCGCCAGGTTTTCCGGGGCATCTGCGAAAGATGATGTAGCCGCTTGCCCGGCAGAAGTTTGCTGCCTGCCATGTTTCTTTCAGTTGATCACCTCCTGTGGCGGTGAGCGGGGGATTTTTCCGTCCCCGGCTTTTCGTACCTGCTCCCCCGGCAAAAATACTTGAAAATTAACAGGAAGTAGTATATTTAAGGTCATTGTCGAGTCGCATCTTTGTTGCTCTTCGATAAAAGTTGTAGTTTCAGCCTGCAGCGCCCGCAAAAATAAAAAAAAGCCGGAGTGGTGAAACTGGTAGACGCACGGGACTCAAAATCCCGCGACCGCAAGGTCATGTCGGTTCGATCCCGACCTCCGGCACCAATAAAATAAAGGGGTTACAGCGCGATTGCTGTAACCCCTTTTTCTTTGTTTTTTTGGTCTGTGTAATTCCTGTGTAACTGTGTCAGAAAAAGTGCTTCCGCTTTTGCCTGTTCATCCAGCGGCTTTGTAACGTTTTTCCAACACATCCATAGCCGCTTGAATATGCTCTCCGTTCTGGTGGCTATAGCGCGCCACCATTTGCAGGGTTTTGTGGCCGGAAATTCTTTGGGGCTTCTGTTATGCGCGATATTTCTTGAGAATTATATACCTCCCTGTTACATAAACTGAATATCTCTTCAATAAGTAATTTGCTCAATGTGCAAGACAATACCAGCTTATTGCCGCCCGTTTTCTCTGTGGATTCACCAAGGACATAACACGAATGATAGACTTTAAGGAAAAGGCCAATTTGATCTGGAAAGTCGCCGACCTGCTACGCGGTGACTACAGGCAGTCGGATTACGGCAAGGTGATTCTGCCGATGACTGTTTTACGGCGGTTGGATTGCGTGCTGGCCCAGACCAAGCAAAAGGTGCTGGATTACCTGCCCAAGATTGAAAAACTCTCGGACAGTGCCAAAGATGTCACCCTCAACAAGGTGGCAAAACTCAACTTCCATAACCGTAGCCAGTACGATTTTGCCAAGCTCGTTGCCGATCCGGATAATATCGCCGCCAACCTGCGCAACTTCATCAACGGTTTTTCCGCCGGGGCGCGGGAGATACTGGAATATTTCAGTTTCGAGGCCCAGATAGAAAAGATGGATGATCCAAGAAATGATCTTCTTTTCCAAGTGGTTAAAGCCTTTGCTGAAATTGACCTTTCCGGGATGGAAACCATGCAGATGGGATACGTCTTTGAAGAGTTGATCCGCAAATTCGCCGAGCTTTCCAACGAGACCGCCGGGGAACATTTTACACCGCGTGAAGTAATTAAAATGATGGTCAATGTCCTGTTCATCACCGACCGCGATATGTTGACCAAGCCGGGCCTGGTCAAGACCATGTATGATCCGGCCTGCGGCACCGGCGGCATGTTGTCGGTGGCGGAAACCTACCTGAACGACCTTAATCCCAAGGCAAAGCTTGAGGTCTTCGGCCAAGAGATCAACCCGGAGTCATACGCCATCTGCAAGGCGGACATGCTCATCAAGGGTCAGAACCCGGCAAATATGAAGTTCGGCAACACCTTTACCGTGGATGGCCTGGAAGATGAGAAATTCGACTATATGCTCTCCAACCCTCCCTTTGGGGTGGACTGGAAAAAGGCGGAGAAGATCATCAAGGCTGAAAGCGAGAATAAAGGTTTCGCCGGACGTTTCGGCGCGGGTTTGCCCCGAATCAATGACGGCGCCTTTCTCTTTCTGCAGCACATGATTTCCAAGATGAAACCAGACGGCAGCCGCATCGGCATTGTTTTTAACGGTTCGCCCCTGTTCACCGGCCAGGCCGGAAGCGGTGAAAGCGAAATCCGCAAATGGATCATAGAAAACGATCTCCTGGAGGCCATTATCGCCCTGCCGGACCAGCTTTTTTACAATACCGGCATTTCAACCTATGTCTGGATACTCTCCAACCATAAAGCCTCAAAGCGCAAGGGCAAGATACAACTTATCAACGCCACCGGCGCAAAGGATGAAGAACTGGTCAAGGAAGGCAAATTCCCTTTCAACCGCTTCTGGCAGAAGATGCCCCGGAGTCTTGGCAACAAGCGCAAAGCCATTGCTGAAAATGGTAACGAAAAGGGTATTGGCCTTATCACCACCATCTATGGCGATTTTCAGGAAAACGAGTTTTGCAAGATATTCCCAAACGCCTATTTCGGTTACTGGCGGGTGACGGTTGAACGGCCCTTGAGAAATGACAAGGGCAAGATCGTCAAGGACCGGGAAGGCAACCTCAAGCCGGACAGTTCTTTGCGTGATTCTGAAAACATCCCCTTCCTGCGTAAGAACGAAAACGGGAAGTTGGCCCCGCAGACCATCCAGGAATATTTTGACCGCGAGGTCAAACCCCATGTGCCGGATGCCTGGATTGACGAGAGCAAAACCAAGACCGGATATGAGATCAACTTCACCAAGTATTTTTATGAGTTCAAGCCCCTGCGTGCGCTTGCCGACATCAAGGCGGACATCTTGAAGCTGGAAGAGGAAACCGTTGGGCTGGAGAAGAAGGTGTTGGCATGAACGAAGAAAAGGGCCTGCAAACAACTTCCCAGATTTTGATCTATCAAGCCGAGGACGGACAGACAAAAATCGAGGTCCAGCTTCAGGATGAGACCGTCTGGCTTTCCCAGAAGCACATGGCCGAACTGTTCCAGACCAGCAAACAGAATATCGGTCAGCATCTGAAAAATATCTTTGAGGAAGGCGAGTTGAATGAACATTCAGTTGTAAAGAAATTCTTTACAACTGCCGCCGACGGCAAGAAATACCAGACCTCTTTCTACAACCTGGACGCCATCATCTCGGTGGGTTACCGGATCAAATCCCATGTCGCCACCCGGTTCCGGCAATGGGCCACCCGCCACATCAAGGAGTTTATCATCAAGGGCTTTGTCCTAGACGATGAACGGCTGAAAAACCCGGACCTGCCCTTTGACTATTTTGATGAACTGCTCCGCCGCATTCAGGACATCCGCACCTCTGAAAAGCGGTTTTACCGGAAGATCACCGACATTTACGCCACCAGCGTGGACTACGATCCCACCCTTGAAATCAGCATCAACTTTTTCAAGACCGTCCAGAACAAGATGCATTGGGCCATAACCGGCCAGACCGCCGCCGAGATCATCTACCATCGGGCCGACCACACCAAGCCGAACATGGGCTTGATCACCAGGCGCGGCCCCAAGGTCCGCAAGCAGGATGTGGTTATTGCCAAAAATTACTTGCATGAAGAAGAACTCCTGGCCTTGAATAACCTAGTTGAACAGTACCTGGTCTTTGCCGAGGGTCAGGCCATGCGCCGCATTCCCATGCACATGGCCGACTGGATCGTCAAGCTGGATGGTTTCTTGACCCTGAACGACCGCAACATCCTGGAACATGCCGGGAAAATCTCCCACCAGATGGCCAAGGAACTGGCGGAAGGCGAGTATGACCGCTTTCACCGGAACCGCTTGCAGCTTGAAGCACAACAGGCCGATGAGGAAGATTTTGACCAGCTTGCCCGACAGCTTGAGGACAAGAGCAAGGAGCGCAAGCCATGAAGCCGTATCCGAATTATAAGGATTCCGGGGTGGAGTGGTTGGGCGAGGTGTCGGAAGGGTGGGATGTAGCACGAATAAGAAATATTTGTAGTATTTTTGGCCGAATTGGATTCAGAGGATATACCGTTGGGGACATTGTTCCTGAAGGGGAAGGGGCAATTTCATTAAGCCCATCAAACATTAACAACCAAAAAATATCGCTTGAACAATGTACTTTTATTTCTTGGGATAAATATTACGAATCGCCAGAGATTCAAGTATTCAATAATGATATTGTATTAGTGAAAACAGGATCAACGATTGGGAAAGTTGCAGTGGTCATTGCCGATCACCAGAGAATGACTATAAACCCCCAGCTAATTGTTTTAAAAAATATTAAAATTAATTCATTTTTTTTGTATTACGCGATTTCCTCAAGATATATTCAAGCATGTTTTGATGTTGAGACGGCGGGTGGAAGTACTCCGGCTATTTCCCAGGAAAAGATTTCAAATTTTAGGCTCGTTGCTCCACCTCTTCCCGAACAAACCGCCATTGCCAACTACCTTGACCGCAAGACGGCGGAGATTGACAGTCTGATTGCCAATAAAGAGCGGCTGATCGAGCTGTACGAAGAAGAAAAAGCAGCCGTTATCAACCAAGCCGTCACCAAGGGCCTTGACCCCGACGCCCCCATGAAACCTTCCGGCATCTACTGGCTGGGCGATATTCCAGAACACTGGGAGGTGAAACGGCTGAAGTATGCTCTCGATTTTCATGACAGCAGACGTATTCCTCTGAGTTCTGAGGTTAGAGGGAAAATGCTTGTCAAAGAATATGATTATTATGGGGCATCTGGGATAATTGACCAGGTTGAAGACTATATTTTTGACGGCGAATATATTCTCCTTGGCGAGGACGGAGCCAATTTGCTAACACGCAGCACAGGATTAGCCTTTAAAGCAGTTGGCAAATTTTGGGTCAATAACCATGCCCACATCTTGACTCCGAAAGAGGGGAATATAGATTATTTTGTGAATTTGCTAGAAAATATTGATTACACGATCTGGGTAAGCGGGTCAGCACAACCAAAATTGACAGCGGAAGCATTGGGTAATGTCAAAATCGTATTTCCTGACCCTGATGAACAAACCGCCATCGTCCGACACATTGAAACCCAATGCAGCCGCTTGGATGCCATCATCGACAAATTCAAAAAACAGATCGAACTCCTGAAAGAGTACCGCACCACCCTGATTTCCGAGGTGGTGACCGGCAAGATTGACGTGCGTGACGAGGTGGTGCAATGACCCTGTGCGCGGCCTGGATACGGCAGTTGAACAATGTGGAAGAGCTGGTCTTTGCCACAGACTCCGCCTTGACCGGCGGCGAGAAGTGGGACAACGGCATCAAGCTCTTTGAACTGCCACGCAAGGATTGTCTACTCTGCTTCACCGGCAGCACTGCCAGGGCCTATCCGCTTATCCTGAACCTTGTTTCAGCTATCAATTTCAATAGGCGGCTGGAATCGCCGGCCACCGGAATTGCCGAAATCCTCAACTATGTTTCCGAGCTTTTCACAACCCTGATAAAAACAATAGTCTCCGAGGTGCCGGGCGAGGACATCCACAGCCTGCGGAACGAGGCACGGTTTCTCTTCGGCGGCTGGTGCTGGCAGACCAACCGCTTCCGTATCTGGAAGCTTTACTACTCCAGGGAGGCGGAAGGCTTTCTGTTCGATGAACTGACCAATGACGACAGTAAGACCCGCTTTTATACCTTCATGGGCGAGGCCAAGGGAAGAGACATCGAAAAAGAGGCAAAGGACGGGTTTCATCAATACCTTTTGGAGGAAGATAAAGTAGACTCCAAGCTGGACATGGAACCGCTCAGAATCTTGCGCAATGTTGCCCAGGAAGCAGCGATCCGCGAGGTAGGCGGCAGCTTGCAGATTGCCAAGGTTTATAAATCGGGCCGTTCCGAGTTCTTTGGAATATTCTGGCCCTCAAGCACCGGTAAGCCATGTTTCCAGGGGCGTGAGTACAATAATTTCACCAGGCCGCCGGTCCGCTATTACAACCCGGACACTCTGGAGGTCTTTGAAATGGAACTGCCGGACAATCTTAATGCCATATCCGAAGAGATGTTCGGGGTGGATGCCGGATTCTTGCAGGACTGTTACCCGGAAGGAAAACTGAAACAAACCCTTTCCGATAATGACCGGTACAAAATCAAAACATTGCTGACGGATTACGCTTATACAAAATACTTGAAGGATTTACAGGAACAAGGACAGGCGGAAGAATGACAGACATTACTACGGAAAACGCATTTGAGTCCGCCATCGTCGCAAGTCTGACCCAGCACGGCGGCTATGAAGAAGGGCAGGCAGCGGACTACAGCCAGGAACTTGGCCTGTTCAAGGCCGAGGTGCTTGCCTTCCTGCATGCCACCCAGCCCATGGCTTGGGAGCGCATTACCGCTGTTCATGGCGATGATGCCGAAAACCGGGTGATCCAACGGCTGTTCAAGGAAATGGATTTGCGCGGATCGCTCGACGTATTGCGCAACGGCTTTACCGATTACGGCGTCAAGTTCCGTATGGCCTATTTCAAGCCGGAAACCGGCCTGAATCAAGAGGTCATCGCCCTGTATAATCAGAACAGGTTGAAGGTTTACCGCCAGGTCTATTACAGCCAGAAAAACAAAAACTCCGTTGACTTGGTGCTGGCCGTCAATGGCCTGCCGGTGGCAACCATGGAACTGAAGAACCAGTTCACCGGCCAGGATGCCAAGAAAGCTAAAAGGCAATACGCCATCACACGAGACAACCGGGAATTGCTTTTCATCTTTAAGAAAAGGGCCTTGGTCCATTTTGCCGTTGACCCTGATACCGTTTATATGGCCACCAAGTTGGACGGCAACAAAACCTACTGGTTGCCGTTTAACCAGGGCCACAACAACGGCCAGGGCAACCCACCCAATCCCAATGGCTACAAGACAAGCTATCTCTGGGAGGAGATTCTGACCAGGGATAGCTTGCTTGAGATCATCCAGCGGTTTATCCACTTGCAGATTGACGAGATCGAATTTGAAGGTCGGACCTTGAAGAAGGAAAAGATGATCTTTCCGCGCTTTCACCAATTGGACGCGGTGCGCAAAATTACTGTTGATGCCCGAGAAGCAGGGGCAGGGAAAAATTACCTAATCCAGCATTCGGCGGGTTCGGGCAAGAGCAATTCAATCGCCTGGCTCTCCTACCGGCTGGCAAGCCTTCATAATGCAGCAGACGAGCGCATTTTTGACAGCGTGATCATTGTCACCGACCGAAAAGTTCTTGACCAGCAGTTACAGAATACGATCTATCAGTTCGAGCATAAGACCGGCGTGGTCCAGAAGATCGACAAGGACAGCAGCCAGCTTGCCGCCGCCCTGGATAGCTGCGCCCATATCATCATTACCACCTTGCAGAAGTTCCCCTTTGTGGTGGACAAGGTGGGAGAGATGCGGGACCGCAAATATGCCGTGATTATTGATGAGGCGCACAGTTCTCAGGGCGGCGAGGCCAGCAAGAAACTGAAAGAGGTGCTGGCGGCAAAATCCCTTGACGAGGCGGAGAAAGAGGATTTCACCGATTATGACGCTGAAGATGAAATCCGGGAAATGGTGGAAAAATCCTGTGCGGCGCGGGGCCAGCAGAAGAATATTTCTTTTTTCGCCTTTACCGCCACCCCCAAATATAAAACCCAGGCCGTATTCGGGCAGGAAGGCGCGGACGGCAAGCCCCGGCCTTTTCATTTGTATTCCATGCGTCAGGCCATTGAAGAGGGCTTTATCCTGGATGTGCTGGCGAACTACACCACCTATGAGTTGTATTTCAAACTCTCCAAGGCCATTGAAGACGATCCGCAATTGAATAAGAAGAAGGCGGCCCAGGCCATAGGCCGTTTTGTCTCTCTGCACCCTCATAACCTCGCCCAGAAGACGGAAGTGATCATTGAGCATTTCCGGCAGGTGGTCGCCAAAAAGATCGGCGGCAGGGCCAAGGCCATGGTGGTGACCGGCTCGCGTCTGCATGCCAAAAGATATTATGATGAATTCAAACGCTATATCAAGGCCAAGGGCTACACGGAGATTAAAATCCTGGTTGCCTTTTCCGGGAAGGTCATTGATGATGACTGGCCGGATGGCGTCACCGAACCGCAGTTGACCGGCTTTGGTGAAAAAGAGCTGCCCAGCAAGTTTAACCAGGAGGAATATAAAATTCTGATCTGCGCGGACAAGTTCCAGACCGGCTTTGACCAGCCCTTGCTGCATACCATGTATGTAGACAAGAAGCTTTCCGGGGTCAAGGCGGTGCAGACCCTTTCCCGCCTGAACCGGACATGCCCCGGCAAAGAAGATACTTTTGTCATAGATTTTGCCAATGACCGGGAAACGATCTTCGATTCCTTCCAGCCTTACTATGAAATAACCAGGGTCAAGGAAGAACCGGCACCGAACCATCTTTATGACCTGAAAGCCAAGCTGGATGAAAAACAGGTTTACTGGCAATCTGAGATCGGGGCATTTGCCAGAATCTATTTCAGGCCCAACAGCAAAATGACCGCCAAGGCCCAAGGTGAATTGAATGCCTTCATTGACCCAGCCGTTGATCGATATAACGATATTGAAACCCTGGAGGAAAGGGACGAGTTCAAGAAGGGCCTGCGTACCTGGACAAACCTTTATTCCTTCCTGGCCCAGGTAATGCCCTTTCATGAGCCGAATTTTGAAAAGTTCTTCGCCTATGCCAAGTTATTGCAGACCAAACTTCCCAAGCCCGATATATCGGAAAGAGTGCAAGTAACCGATGAAGTTGCCCTGGAATACTACCGCCTGCAAAAGATCAAGGAAGGTTCCATTGAACTTGCGGCAGGCGAGGACGGCGAACTGGACGGGTTGAGCGAAGCGGGAATAAAACGGGAGAAGGAAGAAAAGGCCGCCTTATCGGAAATCATTGATGTCCTGAATGAACGGTTCGGGACGGAATTTGAGGAAGCAGACAAATTGTTCTTTGACCAAATTGAAACCGAATTGATGCAGGATGAAACCTTGCAAACTCAGGCCAGAGCCAACAAGATTGACACTTTCAAATATGCCTTTGAAGAGCTATTCCTGAGCAAGTTGATTGACCGGATGGACCAGAACCAGGAAATCTTTGAAAAGATTCTGGAGGACAAGGCATTCGGCTCCCTGGTCCGTGAATGGATGATGAAGAAGGTTTATGGTCGGTTGAATGAGAAGGTGGAGTAAGGCGCAGGGTCAAAGTGTCCGCTTCGGTCGAATCAAGCAACTCTTTTCTTGAAATGTTCTTGAATTCGTTATAAAAAAGTTTAAACCCCTCATTAAATTGCAAACGAGAAAAATTTCTTTCATGACCGACAGCAGCCTGAATACAAAGGGTAAACTGGCCGATGTCTTCGCCAAGATCAACATGAGCGAACTTCCCGCCATGTCTGCCCATGTGCAGGAGCTGCTCACCCTGACCAGCAGCAAAAAAAGCGCGAATTATGATGATCTGGCCAAGATCATCCTCAAGGATTTCTCCCTCACCCATAAGGTTCTGCAGTTTGCCAATTCCGCCTATTATGCCCTGGCCCAGAAGGTTTCCACGGTTTCCATGGCGGTTGCGGTGCTGGGCTTTGATGCGGTGCGGGACCTGGCCCTCGGTATCGTTCTTTTTGATGATTTTATTCAGGCCGGGGTTAATACCGATGAGATCAGCGAACTGCTCGGCCGGTCATTTCTTGCCGCCCTGCTGGCCCGCAGCATAGCGGAATCCCGTTATTTGAGGGTGCTGCCGGAGGAGGCCTTTATCTGCGGTCTCATGCGCAATCTCGGTAAAATCATTGCCTGCATCTATCTGCCGGTTATTTACAGCTCCATTAAAAATGCAACGGCAAAGGGGGTTTCGGAAGACGAGGCAGCCATGTCTCTGCTCGATGGACTGACCTATGCCGGGGTCGGCAGAGAGGTTGCTATTTTCTGGAATATGACGGAAAGTGTGATAAGATGTATGGAACCGGACCCTGCAGCGCCGGAACAAGACTATGATGTGGGAAAATACCTGCATTGCATTGTCGATTTCAGTAATCGCTATGTTGACTGCCTGTGGTTTCAGCAGAATATTGCGCCATTGATGGGAAAATTCGGCTATCCCCTGTCCCTGGATGAGGAAGAGGCAGTTGAGATGCTGATTGTCGCAACTCAGGCCTCGGAGGCAATTTTTGATTCGATCCGGCCGGGGATCCTCAAATTTGATTTCCGCAAAAGACTTGAGGAGATTCAGGCCAGGAGCGCCCTGGAGGCAGCTGTTGCCCCCGGCAAAAGCGTTGATGATTTCTGGCAGGAAATAAACGAGATGGTAAAGGGGGCTTTCCGGCTTAATGATCTGTTCCCCCTGCTGCTGGATGCGCTCTATGCCGGTATAGGTGTTGACCGGGCTGTTTTTGCCATGCTGCAGGCGCGGGGCGAGAGTAAGGTGCTGATCGGCCAGCTGGGGCGCGGCGATATTGCTCCGGACCAGCTCAAGAAGTTCCGGGTGGCGTTTTCCCGATCAACGCCGAATCTGGTACAGAAATCTTTGACCATGTGTAAGGATATTGCCCTTGCCCCGGATAAAGTTGATGCCCTGCCTGATGAACTACGGGTCCTTGCTGAGCAGCGCACGGTATATCTCTTCCCCATCTGCTTGAAGGGAAAGGGGATTGCTTTGCTTTATCTGGACAGAAGCCGGGAAAAGCCCCGGCTTGCTAACGACCAGGTGAAAAATGTCAGAAAGTTTCGCGATTTTGCCCAGCAGGTAATTGAGATGAAAAGCAAAAAAGAATAGGCCATGAAATGATAATGCATATTGGATGGACAACGATTGCTACCCTTGAAGAAGCGGAAAAGCTGGCCAGCGAGGCGGTAAACGAACGGCTGGCGGCCTGTGCCCAGATCGATGGGCCGATCCGGTCCTATTACCTGTGGCAGGATAATCTGGAGCGCGACGAAGAATACCGCATCACCTTTAAGTTTTTGGCCAAGAATGCCGGCAAATTCGAAATATGGCTCAAGGAAAAGCATCCCTATGAGCTGCCGCAATGGATCACGGTTGAGGCGGAGCATGTTATGTCCGAGTATCTGCAGTGGGCCAAGGGCAACATGCAGTCTGATCATAAGCGGGCCATCGAACTTTCCCGGCAGGGTTCGGAATTTTTGAAGAAAAGGAACTGGAAGGAGGCGGAAAACGCCTTTTTGGAAGCCTTGGGCATTGACAATGAGAACTCGTACGTGCTGGTGGGCTTGGGCGACCTGCATCGGGAAACAGGGAAATATCACAAGGCCATCGGTTTTTATGAAAAGACCCTGGAAATCGATCCCCTGAATATGTTTGCCCTGCGCGGGGTGGGAGATGCCTATCGGGGACTGGGCCAGGCAGGCAAGGCCATTTCCTTCTGGCAGCGTTATCTGCAGCAGAACCATGATGATATCCATGTGCTGACCCGGCTGGCGGATTCTTACGTGAAAATCGGTAATTTTTCCGAATCCGAAGCCCTTTATCTCAAGGCCCTGTCTTTGGACGGCACCGATAAATATGCCCTGCGCGGTATCGGCAATCTTTATTACAAGCTGGCGGATCACGATAAGGCCCTGTCCTATTTTGAGAAGTTCATCGAACTTGATGATACTTACATCGCCGTGCTCACCATGGCCGGCAACATCTACCGCCGCCGCAAGCAGTATGAGAAGGCGGCGTACTTCTATGAAAAGGCCCTGAAGCAGGAACCTTGGAATATCTTTGCCCTGTACGGCATGGGCGATTCCCAGCGGGGGTTGCAGAATTACGAAAACTCAGTTGGTTACTGGCTGAAGATTCTTGAAAAGGAACCGCATAACCAGAATCTCCATTCCCGGGTTGGTGATGCGATGGTTCTGCTGGGCCGGCTGGATGATGCGCTTGAGCATTACCGGCAGAGCATGAATATCGGCTATGACCAGTTCGCCCTGCTCGGCATGGCAAAGGCCTACCGGTTTAAAAATGATTTTGCCGAGGCGGAGAAATGCTGCCTGCAGCTCGTGGAAAAAAGTGCCGACGAGCCGAGGGTGCTGCAGGAACTGCTGGCTCTCTATGAGGAGATGGGCGACAAGCAGAAGGCCGAGGAAGTGCGGGCAAGGTTATGAGAGGGGCAGGGTAGGTATCCTGCTTGCCGATGCCAGGCCGGACAAGCGGCTCTGGTAATCAACAATGACCGCGCCGCTGGGAAATGCGTTATTGCCGGCATTTCCTCAGTGGCGCAGGTTCCGCTGGTTTTTTTACAGACTGTCCGTGAGTTTCAGAATGATAAGTGCCCCCAGGTAGGAAAAAGTGAGGAGGGCAATCCAGCTTATTATGAGTATGACGGGCATCGTTATTCTCCTTTATGTCTAAAAAAGGGATCATTTTTTATATGATCCCTGCCATGATTATTAATACATTTCCTCGGCATTTTCGCTTTTCAGCTCGGCAATGGTGAGCCGTTTGCTGTCCATCTGTCTCCAGACATAGGCTATATAAGCAAGAACAAAGGGTACGGACAGGGCCACATAGGTCATGGCCGTCAGGGTGTAATGGCTGCTCGAGGCATTGTAGATGGTCAGACTGCTCTGCAGATCATAGCTTGACGGGTAAAAGGCGGTGTTGTTGAAGCCGGCCAGGAAAAAGACGGCAAGCCCAACCAGGACGGTGCCGAGGCCGCCGAACCAGATGCCGTTGTTTTTACCCTTGAAACAGGTGATGTTCACAGCGTAAATGACAAACAGCAGACCAAGCAGCAGCAACCCCAAGGTGACGGGGTTGCCGATCAGGTTCTGCAGGTACTTGCCGCTCTGCAGGAAGATTTCCCCGGTTTCCGGGCTGCTGGCATAACCTTGCATGAACAGCAGATTGACCAGCACATACAGCAGAAAGGGCAGGGACCAGAGAAAGCTCTTCCAGGCCGATTTCCGGCAGCGGTCGGTGAGTGTTTTGTGGTCAATATTGTTGATCAGGTACATGGCGCCGAGCACCCTGGCGTTGAAAACCAGAAAAAGGCCGAGGGAGAGGTTGAAAAGATTTCTTGCCGCCTCAAGGCCCCGGTATGGGGTCTGCCAGGTGACCTGATTGTACTGGTTGAGCGAGAAGCTTGAACCGGTGAAAAAGGTGCCGACCGCCGCGCCGATGAGCAGAATGCCGACACTGCCGTTGACGAACAGAAAGGCCTCATAGGTGGTGGAACCGAGGAAATTATGCGGTTTTTTGCGGTACTCATAGCTGACGGCCTGAATGATGAAGGTGAAGAGGATCAGCATCCACACCCAGTAGGCGCCGCCGAAGCTGGTGGCGTAAAATTTGGGGAAAGCGGCAAAAAGGGCCCCGCCGAACAGCACCAGGGTGGTGAAGGTCAACTCCCATTTGCGCCCCAGCGAATTGATGATCAGGGCCTTTTCCTCATCGCTTCTGGGAACGGTGAACAGCAGCGTCTGTCCTCCCTGGACAAAGGTGAGAAAAATAAAGAGGGAACCAACCAGGGAGGCAATGATCCACCAGATATGCTGCAGGGTAGAATAATCAAGATTTCCGATCATTTCAGTTTTCCTCCGGTCCGATATTTATCTGTTTCGCCAGGATGCTTATTTCGGCAATCAACAAAAGGGTGAAGATGCCGAGAAAGAGAAAAAAGGTGGTCATCACCGTGCCGCTGGTAAGGTTTGAATTGGCCACTGTTACCGGCAGCAGTCCGTAGATGGCCCAGGGCTGGCGGCCCACTTCGGCAAGCACCCAGCCGGCCTGCTGGGAAACATAACCCAGCGGAATGCAGAGCATGCCAAGATAAAGCAGCCACTGCTGATAGGCCAGAGTGTCTCTGATCTGAAAATAGAGAATGAGGAGCAGCACCAGCGGGAAGATCGCCCCGGTGACCACCATGATGTGGAAGGCATAAAATGCGATGCCAACCGGCGGAACCGCTTCGGACGGGCTGTTCAGATAACCGTAGCCCATGTTCTCCTGGTAGTCGCCGAAGGCTTTCAGGGACGCATCGGCAATGGCCTGATCGCCGCTTTTGCGGGCTTCCTTGTAGGTCCGCAGCAGTTCAAGGGCTATTTTTCCCTTTTCAATCTTTTCCTGGGCCCCGATAATATGCTGTTGCCTGTTGCCGAACACCAGGTCATTGATGCCCGGAACAAAGGAACCGGGATCACGGTTGGCCAAAAGTGACAGCAGTCCGGGTATCTTGATTTCCATGGCAAAAGGCTGCTGGTTGTCTCCTGGTAATTTGGCGCTGTTGATAAGCCCTGCGGCAACGAGCGGCGCGCTGGTCTGGCCATCGTAAAGGCCTTCCATGGCCGCAAGTTTCATCGGCTGTTTCTGGGCAACGGTATAGGCGGCTTCGTCGCCGGTAAAGCCAACATAGGTCGCGGAAAGCAGTCCGAAGACCGAGGCCACGATAATGCTCCGTTTGGCCATGGTCTGATGCCGTTCCTGCAACAGGTACCAGCAGGAGATGCCGACCACGAAAAGGGAGCCCAGCAGAAAGCCGGAGCTGGTGGCATGGGTGAATTTGCTGATGGCCACCGGGGAGAAAAGCACCTCCCAGAAATTCTGCATTTCAAAGCGGGCGGTGTCCGGATTAAATAGCATGCCGGTGGGGAACTGCATCCAGCCGTTGGCGACCAGAATCCACAGGGCGGACAGGTTGGAGCCGACGGCGACCATCCAGGTGGAGAAGAGATGGAAGCCCTTGGAAACCCGGTTCCAGCCGAAAAACATCACGGCAAAAAAGGTGGCTTCCAGGAAAAAGGCAAAGATACCCTCAACCGCCAGGGGGGCGCCGAAGATATCGCCCACCATCCAGGAATAATTTGACCAGTTGGTGCCGAACTCAAATTCCATGATGATGCCGGTGGCTACGCCGATGGCAAAGTTGATGCCGAAAAGTGTCATCCAGAACTTGGTGAGCCGTTTCCATTCTTCATTTCCCGTGCGCACGTAGATGCTCTCGAAAAACGCCACCAGGAAGGACAGTCCCAGGGTGAGCGGGACAAAAATCCAATGGTACATAGCGGTAAGAGCAAACTGGGCGCGGGCCCAATTGACCTGAGTGAGATCGATTTGTTCAAGCATTATAACCTCCTCTTTTATTTGTCTTGCGGGAGCTGGGTGATGTTATTGAAAACATGGGCAGCCCTCTCCTCATCATTTGAAAAATTTGTCTGTAAATAATCGGGGAAAAAAAAGACCTTGAGAATGGCAAACATGATAAAAAGCTTGATGAAGATAATGGCCCATAATTTGCGGCCGGTCTTCATGGAGCGGAATCCGTCGACATAGAAATGTAGAATTCGAGTAAGCATATTGATAATAGTTATTAGTTATTGACTGAAACTATTAAAAATCAAACTGCTTGTCAAGTAGAATTCGCTATCTGAGCAAAAAAAGTCAAGAAAAAAAATAAGATAAAAAAATATGATGAGATAATCGGCTAGGATTAACGACTGCCGGATAAAAAAAATTCCCTGCTGAACAGGGGGAAAAGATCAACTTTCAACATTATATTCTTTGATCTTATATAAGAGGGCGGGCAGGCTGATTTCCAGCAGACCTGAGGCTTTGGTCTTGTTGCCTTTGGTTTCAGCCAGGGCCTTACTGATAAGCTGCCTTTCGAGTTTTTTGGTGTTGGTCTTGATGGAAAATTCGTCCCAGAAAAAAACATCGTCGCGCGCTGAGCTGCCGCTTTGCCGCAGGAGCTCCGGCGGCAGGATTTCGGTGGTCAGCACATCTTTTTCCGCCAGCACCATGCTTCTTTCCATCACATTTTCCAGTTCCCTGACGTTGCCTGGCCAGTCATAGTTGATCAGTCGCTGCAGGCAGTCCGGCTGGACCTCCTTGATTTCGAGTCCGAGGCGGATATTGTATTTCTGCACAAAATGCTCAACCAGCAAGGGGATATCTTCCCGGCGCTCCCGCAGGGGGGGGACCTCAATGGTCAGGACGTTGATCCGATAAAAGAGGTCTTCGCGGAAAAGGCCCTTGTTAACCATGTCGCCCAGGGTTCTGGCCGTGGCCGTGATGATGCGCACATCAACCTTAACGACTTTGCTGTCACCTAAAGGACGGATCTCGTCCTCCTGCAGGGCCCGCAGCAGTTTCACCTGCAGGGACAGGGGGAGATCTCCCATTTCATCGAGAAACATGGTGCCGCCGTCCGCCTCTTCAAAAAGGCCTTTTTTGACGCGATAGGCATCGGTAAAGGCCCCTTTGGTGTGTCCGAACAATTCGCTTTCCAGCAGGGTTTCCGGAATGCCGCCGCAGTTGACGTCAATCATGGGATTTTCGCGGCGTTTGCTATTGTAATGGATAGCCTTGGCAATGAGCTCCTTCCCTGTCCCGGATTCGCCGGTGATGAGGATGGAGGTCTTGAAATCGGCAATTTTTTTAATGGTATGAAAAATTGCCTGCATTTTGTGGCTGCGGGCGATTATATTCGAGAAGTTGTACGGGTGCAGGACTTCCATATGTTGTCAGTTGTTGTGTTACTCATTTAAAAGAAATTTAATGAGGCAGTTCCTGCCCGCATCATGGAGTCTTTCCGCGCAGGTTCTGTCTCCAGGCCAAAGGCCGCCTAATGCCAGCTTTTTGGTCTTTATAATAATAGACAATACCATAAGCTAGGCCGGGAGTAAAAGGGATCGTAAATAAAATTGAATCTGCGGTTCAAAAAAGAGATAAATGAGTGCCCCGGCGGCAAGAAAAGGACCATAGGAGATGACGGTTTGCCCGCCTTTTTTCTGCTGGATCATGGCCCAGACGCCTGCAACCGTGCCGAGCAGGGAGCTGCTGAAAATAACAAAAGGCAGGGACTGATAGCCAAGAAAGGCCCCGATCATGGCCAGCAGCTTGATATCCCCTCCTCCCATGCCCACCCGCTTGGTGAAAAAATAATAGCAGTAGGCGATGAGGAAAAGTATGCCGCCGCCAAAGAGAATGCCCAAGCCCGAATCGCTCCAGGAAAGCGATGGGTTAAGGAAGGAGAAAGCAAAACCCAGGATGATGCCGGGCAGGCTGATGATGTCGGGAATGAGCTGGTGTTTGAAATCAATCACCATGATCACCAGCAGCGCCGCAGTGAAAAGAAAAAATCCAATAAACGGCCAGGGAAAGGGAAAACTATGGAGCAGAGCCACGGACAGCAGACCCATGGCCAGCTCAATCAACGGATACTGCCAGGAAATGGGGCATTGACAGTAACGGCATTTCCGTCTGAGGATGATAAAGCTCAGCAGGGGGATATTGTCATACCATTTGAGCGGGGTCTGACACTCGGGACAATGGGACGGCGGATAGACAACGGACTGGCCCGGCTGGGGAATGCGGAGAATCGCCACATTAAGAAAGCTGCCGACCACGATTCCGAAAAGAAAGGCTATGAGAAAGCTAGGATATAAGACCATCTTTATGTATAATTTGCTATTATTACTTATGTTCCCGGCTGCGCTTGCTTCTTGCACCTGAGAAAAAATATTGTTAAGAATACCACAAAATTTAATTATGGCCTACAATGAAAAACAAACCTTTCAGCAGGCGGCTTCCGGGGAGAAAAAAGTGATTCAACTGTCCATTAACGAGTCGATCAAGCGGCTCAAGGTAGAGATTATTGCGCAGGATTGGGGGCTCTCCGCCAAAAGGATTGATCTGCTTGAGGCCGCCTTTTCCTGTCTGAAACAGCGGTTTAAAAACAGAAAGGCGGCCCATGCCATTCTGATCATGGCCGGCAGCGTGCTCGAATACGTGAAGCGGAAGGGAGAAAGCACTCCTTCGGAATCCATTGATTTTCTTAAAGAGGCGATGGCCCATATCGTTAATCTCTACGAAGCGGACGAGTTTGATCTGGAAAAGGATGAAAAGCTTTTTAAGGGCCTCTATTTTCGATTTAACAGCCTGAAAGAAAAAATAAAGGCGGAAAAAACTCCGGGGGGGATGGCGAAATCGGATAATCCGTCGGCCGTTCAAACTGCAGCCAGCCAGATGGAGCCGCCGGATGATGATTTTGATGAAGAGGCGCTGGTGCCGGAAAATATCGATCAGCTGCGCCAGAAGGTTCTTAATCTGCGGGAAAGCGAGCTTGCCCTCGACCGCTCCGAGGTGGACCGCCTCGTGAGCGATCTGCAGAACTCCCTGGAGCGGGCGGAATATGTGGGGGAGACCATCAGGCAGCTGTTGACCGAGCTGTTGCATGTCAGGGAAACTAAGGCGGTGGACGGGACTGAACAGGATATCCCTGAAGACATCCCTGAAGATGATGTCAGCGCTGATATCGCTGCTGAAGCGCCGCAGCCGGTGGCGGCAAGCGGGGGCCGGGGCGAGAGGGAGAGGGCATATCTTTCCCCGCCGATAGCCGCTGAAGAAATTTCGGTAAAAAATTGTCCGGCTACGGAACTGCGCGGCATTACCGTGGCAGATTCCCTTGTCTATATTCAGGAAAGTGCCATTGCCATGGTCCGCGAGGTGACAAAAGACAAGCTTCAGGAGTATCTGAAAAACAGCAATGTGCCGCTCAAGGATTTCGGCAGTTTTTTCAAACGGCTGGCCAAGCAGTTCAAGGGGTCGCTGGCCACGATCCCGGATAAGAAACTGAAAAAGCTTACCCTGCCGATCATGGTTCCGACGGGCCATTTGCTGGCAGATGTTCCCGATGAAAACGGTTCGCAGCTGGTGTTTGTGACAAACGGCCAGTGGAACGGGGTTATTGTCTGCTCGGATGTGGCAAGGGAGCCTGTTACCATGGTGAAGTTCAAGAGCGCCAAAAACGGTGATTTCGTGGGATTCGGGTTTGCCGAGAACGGCCTTGAGTTGCCCCTGTTGAATGTTGTTTCGATATTGCGGCGGGAGGGGTTTCTGACAATGGTATGATATTTTTGCACTGAGGACAAAATTATGACACATGATGAAAGAAGAAAAAATACCAGAGTCGTTTTTCATACAACAGCCACTGTCCGGTTTGCCGGGGATGTCTTTGAGAACCTTGCCATCCGGGATTTGAGCCTGCGGGGCGTTTACCTGGAAGGGATTTCCAGGCGCTCCCTGGGAGAAAAGTGTGAGGTGGAGCTTTTTCTCACCGGCTCCAGCAGCGAACTGAAGCTGAACATGGCGGGCAAGGTGGTTCGTTGCGATGACATTGGAGTAGGGGTTCATTTCGAAGAAATCGACATTGATACTTTTTTCCACTTGAAGAATATTATTTATTATAATGCCGATGATCCTGATCAAGTGGAAAATGAACTGGTGGAGAACATTCCGGAAGGATCCTTTGTCGAATAAAGGGAAAGATGATTAAAAAAGGAGTTTGTCATGGCGCTGTTACAGCTCACCGTGATCCCTCTTGGCACGGGAACTCCCAGTGTCGGAGAGTATGTTGCCGATATCCAGAGGGCCCTGGAAAAAGAGAACGCCCGTTTCCAGTTGAACGACATGGGGACACTGATAGAAGGCGAGGCCAAGGATCTGCTTGCCCTGGTGGCAAAAATTTATGAGCTGCCCTTTCAGAAAGGGGCTCGGCGGGTGGTGACCCAGATGGTTATCGATGACCGGCGGGACAAACATGTCGCCATAGGCGCGAAAATTGAAGCTGTCCGCAAAAGACTCTAATGGAGGCCGGCCCGGTTCTGTATGCTGAGAAAAAAAAAGCCGTTACGAAAACTTCCCTTTATTGTCCTGACCTTTTTTCTCGTTCTCTTTCTGGCCGGGGTGATCAGCGGGGAACCTTCGCGGGTTCTTGAGCAGTCCTGGCAGATCTGCCTGAGCTGCATAGGGATCGGCTGATATGGAACTGGCAAGAAAGTGGGTGCAGCTGGTCATCGCCCTGTTGACCAATGGCTACTGGGGATTTCCTGCCACCAGGACTATCTACCAGGGGCCGCTCAAGGTGGTCTGTTCCCCCGGCTTGAACTGTTATTCCTGTCCGGCCGCTACCACCTATTGCCCGCTGGGCGCCCTGCAGCAGTTGATGCTGAGCATACGCTTCAACCTGGAAAACGCACAGTATTACCTGGGCTGGTATGTGCTGGGATGTATCGGCGTGGTGGGGGCCTTTCTCGGCAGAATGGTCTGCGGCTGGGCCTGTCCTTTCGGTTTTTTCCAGGAACTGCTCTATAAAATACCTTCGCGGAAATTTTCCGTACCCCGGCCATTGCGCTTTATCAAATTCGGCCTGTTGCTCTTCTTTATTTTTCTCCTTCCCCTGTTTGTCGTCAATGACTTCGGTATGGGCAACCCGTGGTTCTGCAAATATGTCTGTCCGGCCGGGACCCTTGAGGCCGGGCTGCCATTGCTCTGGCTGCAGCCGGAGCTCAGGAATACGGTTGGGCTGCTCTTTTATAACAAGGTGGCGATCCTGGTCTTTTTTGTGGGATGGAGCGTGGTGGCCAGCCGGCCATTCTGCCGGGTGGCCTGTCCGCTGGGAGCGTTTTATGCGCTGTTCAGCCGCGCCCGCCTGGTGAAATTGCAGCTGGATAGAGAAAAATGCACCAAATGCGAAGCCTGCCATCACGTCTGCCCCATGGGGGTGAAGTTTAATGAGTCGCCGGATGATTTTGAATGCATCACCTGTCTTGCCTGCATGGATCGGGCCTGCAAATTTGACGCAATATCGCTGACAGTGGGTGGCATCCCCCTGCGGTCCGGCGAGGTGCGGAAACCTGTGGTAAGTAAACCGCAATAAAGCCTATGCCGGGAGTAAACAATGAAATGAAACGGATTGTACTGACAATTCTGCTTCTCTTGTGCTGGACAGCGGTATCTCAGGCAAAAATGGTCAGCATTGCCGGAGAGATGGTGAACATGCGTTCCGGCCCGGGCGATAATTACGAGGTGTTGTGGGAGCTTGGACAGGGATACCCGCTGGAAGTCATAGGCCAGCAGGGCAACTGGCTGCAGGTTACTGATTATGCCAATGACAGCGGCTGGGTGCAGCAAAACCAGGTAGCTGAAAAGCCTTATATGGTGGTGAAAAGCAAAATCGCCAACATCCGTAGCGGACCCGGGGAAAATTACCGTCTTATCCGCCAGGCCCAGCAGGGGGTGGTGTTCCATACCCTGGGGGTGAAAAAAAACTGGGTGAAGGTCAGGCATGAGGAGGAAGATGTTACCGGCTGGGTTCAGCGGGATCTGCTGTGGGGCTGGTAAGTTTTTGTCCCGGGCTGGATGGGTGCTTCAGGAGGGATTTTTTATCCATTTGATCTGCGGCTGGTTTTTAAAAAACAGCGTTCCGCCATTATTGTCCGGCTGGTAGTTTAAGAAAAATTGGTAGGGAATGTTCTGCAGGTCCTTGCATGCGAGGGTGAATGATATCTCTTTTCCCGTGGCGATTGAGGTGAGGCTGGTAATGAAATATTCCGACACCGTGGTCGGACCCGTGGCAAAAATCAGCGATACTTTATTAATCTCAATATATCTGTCCTCGTAAGCAGGGGCAGAGGTAATCCATCTGCCGACCAGATAATCAGGGACTTCCCAGCTCCTGCTGCCCTTCTGGGCAGCCCAGTAAACAAAGACGGCGATACATACTGCAACGACAGTGAGAATGAGCCCTGTCCGGCCGGATTTCTTCTCGATTTTTTTCTGTTTTTTCTTCTTTCTCATCGTTTCCACTGCCGTACCCTTTAGATGTGCATGCTGCGGGTTGCTAAAATGCCGAGAAAGGCCTCCACCACGTCAGGATCAAACTGACGGCCTGCTTCGTTTTTCAGCAGGGTGATCACCTTGTCTTCAATCCAGCCCTGGCGGTATGGCCTGCTGGATATGAGGGCGTCGTACACATCGGCAACGGCGAGGATGCGGGCATTGATGTCAATGGCCTGGCCGGCGAGCCCGCCGGGATAGCCTTTGCCGTCAAACCTTTCGTGGTGCTGAACGACCATGGGAATAATATCGGCATAGGCCTTTATCGGTTCGAGAATTTTGGCGCCGATGGCGGGATGATCCTTGATCTTGGCATACTCTTCATCGGTGAGTTTGGCCGGCTTGTCAAGAATTGCCAGCGGAATGCCGATTTTGCCGATGTCGTGCAGAAGTCCCCCCCGGAATAAGGTTTCAATCTGTTTGTCCACCCAACCCATGGCCCGGGCAATTTTAACCGCCGTTTCCGCCACCCGTTCCGAATGGCCGGAAGTCCAGGAGGATTTCGCATCAACGGTACGGGCAAGGGCCTCGATGGTGCCCAGGGTGAGCTGCTCCATATCCTCAATAAGCCGGGCATTGGACAGGGCAACTGCCAGCTGATCGGCAAGGTGGCGGGCCTGCTCGAGTTTTTCTTCCTCCATGGAGCAGTGTCCCCTGCTGCCCAGGGTGACAAAACCGGCCAGCCGGGTTTTCAGAAAAACCGGCAACACCAGGAAGGCCCGCATGCCTTTTTCGGTAAAAACCGCGAGATGCTCAGGCGTTGCCTGTGGGCTGTCACATAAGAGATATTGGGCATTTTTTGTTAACAGCTCAGTGTCCGCCTCGGATATTTTAAGGGTTTCCATGGCAGGTTTTTTCTGCTGGGGGTTCTGCAGGGAAAAAACCTGGGCGGTATTTTCCTGCAACGGGTTTATCAGGCTGAAGGCGATCAGGTCGCAGCCGAAAAAATCATACATGTTGGTAAGTGCCGTGTTGATGATTTTACCGCTGTCGAGGGAGGAGAGGATTGCCCGGTCTATCTCCGCCCTGGTGCCCATGGCCTTGAACTGCCGGTCGAGCTGACTGGTCATGTTGTTAAAGGAGGATGCCAGTTCCTGAAACTCATCCCCGCTGGTGACGGTCACCCGCGTGCTGAAATCCCGTTTGGCCACTTTCAGGGTGCCTTCCTTCAGGACTTCCACCGGGGCCAGGGTTCTCCTGATAAAGATCAGGCTGAGCAGCAGAACAATCCACAGGGAGAGGAGCACCACCAGGGGAAAGATTTTTCGGAAATGGGCCAGCGGGGCAAGGACTTCTGTTTTTGCCTGGCCAAGCACCACCGTCCAGGTCTGGGCGAAAAATTTGGATTTGAGAAAAATGGACCAGTAACTGGCAAGATAGGTCGCCTGGTCCTGTTGGTATTCAAACTGACGGCGAACCTCGCCATCCTGGCGCAGCGCCACTTTCTGGACCAGGTTTTCCGGCACGGGATGGGTGTTGATCAGCACTCGCTTGCTCATATCAAGGACAAAGAGTTCTGTCTGGGCCGGTACGTAATTCTCAACCCCGAGCCCCCAGACGTAGATTGGAATAATTTCGCCATAGAGAAAAAATTCCTCAGGGGAACCCGCCTGAATCGGTTTGATGATGAACAGGCGGGCGGGTTGGCCAGGGCGGGGACGATCGACAATGACGGTCTTGCCCTTGTGGAGGTTGTCCTTTTCTGCCGGCTCTAATTCGGGTGGATCGGACAGGTGGCTGAGCAGGTCTGCCATGCCTTTGCCGGGGGTGTACTGAGCAATGGCGACAAAACGCTGATCAAGGCGTTTGTTGAATTGGTTTGTGCTGCCGGCGGTTCCTGTCAATCTGGTCTCTGCCGCCAGTATCTCCAGGTCGGTATCAAGCAGCATCAGCCGTTCGTAAACGGACATGCCGTAGGCCTTGGTCTGTTCCTGCAGTCTCTTGTGGCTTTGCAGCTCAAGCTGCCTGCTCACCTGATTAAAGGCAAGAATGGTCAGGGCAATCATGGGCAGCAGGGCACAGCAGAGAAAGAGCAGGAAGAAGCGGCGTGCTACTTTGCTGCGCAGAAAACCAGAGGCAAAATTCATTTTTTTTCTCCTGAGCGGTGATATCCGAAAAAACGCCCTCAACTGTCGCTTGGGTCGCTAATATTCTGAAACAGGGCCTAAATATTGGCCGTTATTGGCCCGGACAATATCGTCCCGGCTGTGTTTGGCGGTAAAGGGTGAAGCGGTTTTGCCGTCCGGACCCATACTGTAGAGATCAAAATCGTCGTTGACCGGTACCATGGACAAGTTTTTCCGCAATTTCCCCTTCGGGGTACCCTCCACCGGCAGATAGCGGTAGGGATTGCCCCAGGCGTCTTTCATATCTCCGAGGCCGATTTCGTCCAGGTCCTTCGGATAGCGGTCATACGTATCATGAAAATTGTTGATCTCCTTTTCCAGCATGCGCATATCGATCAGGACTTTCTTCTCCTTCACCACTTGGATATAGTAGGTAAAATAAGGCATGGCGATGGCCGAAAGGGTTCCCATAATCGCAATGACGATTAAGATCTCAATAAGGGTAAACCCCGAAGTTGCGGTTGCGGATTTTTTGCCGCCTGGCTGCGAGGTGCCGGTGTTATAGCGACCCAGGAGTCTGGTGATGAAGTTGATTGGGGAGTTCATAATACGTTCACATCGTATTGGGCCAGACTGCTGTGGAAAGGGATAAACTCGCAAACATATGTTAACTTTATCAGAATAGTTGGATGAAAGTAAAGAGCGTTGGCAAAGGATAGAAGACCGCGGGCTTTTCCCTGGCAAATTTATGCGGTTATTTGCGGAGGGGAAAAGGCGATGAGTTGATAACTTAAAAAAACGGGAGTGAGCCGATATTGTTGGAAATTCCAGTGCGCGGAACTGGGGCCGTCCAAAAGATCCTTGCCGGATAGCTCTATCCGGGGGAGATGTCGGCAGTTTGAAATTTTTTTAGGGGTGTGCGGGGCAACAGGAAAGGGGGCACTAAAAAAAAACCATTTTGTTACAGAAATGGGTCTCAAATGTGGCGAGAGAGGATGTCAAATCGAAGCTATAACTAGTTGTTATTATTGTATTTTTGTTAACTGATTTATTTTTCTACCCGTTATCCTACCCGTTACCGGGACCAGTGGTATTCCTATCTTAACTTAAATGTACCAACCTGGCTTTAGCTGGATTTTTTTTTATTGAAAGTAGAGGGTGGGATACTATACTATAGGGCTTCAAAGTGATTGTGGCGTTTGCCATGGTCAAAAAAAAAGACCGCGTACCTCGCTCCGGCAAGAATGAGGGTATACGGTCTTTGGCATCATCACGGGAAAGACCGTGAAGAAATTAAAAAAATAATATCGCAATGACATCAATGAGTCAAGCGGTATTATTAGCGTCGTGCGTTAATTTCTTCACGGTGTTTCCCTCATTGCCTTTCGGCAAAGGAAATACCACATGAAAAAAGAATATCCATCCCACACAATCCTGCGGCTCACCAAGGTTATTGAAAAAACCGGACTTAGCCGGGCGAGCATCTACGCCTATATTGGCAAAGACGCTTTTCCCGCCCCTATCCGGCTTGGCGATAGGTCAGTTGGCTGGGTCTCAAGCGAGATCGATCAGTGGATCGAATCCCGTATCGCATCACGGGGTTAAGCCATGCCGGGCCATCCGCTTGACTACGCAAGCATCAACCAGGCGGCTCGCACCCTGCTGGCGGCGGGCTTTTCGGTAATCCCGACCGGAGCTAACAAGCGGCCCGCGCTTCCTTCCTGGAAGCCATACCAAGACCGTCTTATGACCGAGGATGAGGTAAACCGCCACTTTGCCACGGTTGACCGACTGGCGGCTATTGGCGGCAGGGTAAGCGGAAACCTCGAGTGTCTGGACTTTGACGATCCTTCCATCTATGCCCCATTTCTTGACTTGCTGACCAAGCGTGACCCGTCTTTGGCTGCAAGTCTAGTCAAGCGCAAGACACCGAGTGGCGGCTTTCATCTAATTTCAGACAACCTGAACTCGGGACTTTTCTCTACCGGAGGTCACGGTTGGCAATAGGTTGATTTTGCGTAAGAAAATCATTTTCTAAAGAAATCAGCAGAGCGGGCTTGCCGATGCGGCAGGAT
>Ga0172380_10002287_pt1 | contig 30131 bp, 24 predicted proteins | sample Leawe162metaG_FD_119747 | JGI IMG/M metagenome (GOLD analysis project Ga0172380, IMG submission 119747) | Leachate microbial communities from a municipal landfill in Southern Ontario, Canada - Leachate well 162 metaG | ecosystem: Engineered > Solid waste > Landfill > Unclassified | place... | reverse complement strand
TGTTCCACTTGGTTGATATGTTGTTGTATCAATTGAAAGAGTTCCGTCTCCACCTGTTGTTTTAACAAATCCGTTTGATGTTAGATTTGAAAGTTTAGAAATGTTTTGTGTTGTATTTACATTAAATGCATTAGCTGAATATGTAAGTCCCGTACCTGCTGTAGTTGTTGCACCACTTGATACTAGTCCGTTGTATACAGCTAAAGATCCATTTGATAGTGACGAAAGTCTAAGTGGTCCAGTAAACGTAGATGATGCTGTTGAGAGGAGACCTCCGCTAAATGTCAGAGTAGTTGATGTTGCATTAGATGGAAATGGATATGCAAATATATCTGCAGATGTTAAGTAGTCTGTTCCAGCTATAGCTGGAATGACAGAGCCAGATGCGTTTGTTTTGAGAAGAGATGAAGTTATGCCGGTGATTGCAAATGATGTGGTGGTGGAGTTGGTGGTGGAAGCGCTTGTAGCAAAGAATGAAGATGGGAATATTACATGGTTTGGAAGGGAGAGTGTCCAAGTTCTGTTAGCGGATAGGTCTTGAGAACCGGCGGATGATGATATTTGATTAGCGGTTCCGTTTAGAGTAACAGTCCTTGTAGTTGGGATTAAAGATGTGTAAGTGGTGCCTCCAACATTTATACCGTTAGAAAATGTTTGAAGTTGTGACCAACTGTTAGCGGTCGTTGTCCCAAAAGCTAGAGATATTGTGTTTAAACTTCTTGTTAGCGGATATGTAAAAACTAGTGGAGCCTCGTATGTACCAAAATCAGATATTTGAGATTTTGTTATTGAAAGATTTGAAAGTGTAGTGATTGAATTTACAGATGTTGTTCCTACAGAAATTTTTCCATTCAACGCCGTCTGCAAATCTGTTTGATCAGACAATGTACCTATTATAGACCCCCAAGTTCCTCCACCTCCTGAACCTAGACAAACTCCATTTATTGCATAACAACCAGAGATGATGTTGAAGCCTACATTTGATGTAGATGTAGCTTGACCTGATATGTTTAGACCTCTGACTGTTGTTGTACCAAAACCTCCTCCTGCTATTTCCAGAGCGGAGATAGATGTTGTGGCAAATGTTGTAGGTGATGATGTAGATATATATAGATTGTTTCCTATTGATCTAAATGTCCAAGGTGAGTCAGTTGGTGCCCCTGTTAGTGCTAGTTGTGCTCTTGTTGTTGTAGCTAGCTGTAGCAAGTATTGAGGAGTTGATGTCCCGATACCAACTGTACCAAAACTAGATATCTTCATTCTTTCGTTAAAGAAACCATTTGTGTAAAACCTTATTTCTCCAGCTGTATTTCTAGCCATAATAGATAGGCCTCCTGAAAGAGCTGTCCCCGCTTCTATAACACCAGAGTCTTGAACGAAAGCTCCGACTGTAGATCTATTTCGTCCTTGTGCATGGAATCTCAGACCAACTCCTCCACCGCTTACACTTGGACTGTATTCATTTGATATGTTTAATTCTGCCCAAGCATTAGTGCCTAAGTCGTCATTTATTATATTAAATACAGTAGCTCCATTTCTTGATCTTGCTAATTCAAAAGGAGCTACAGGCGAACTTGTTCCGATGCCAACATTACCTGAAGCATCTATAATAAAATCGGTTCTTGTTGAGCTTCCTACCACAAACCCAGGAATACCAGCTGTAGAATTTACAGAAAGATTTGCAAATGGAGTCGTTGTTCCAATACCAACACTATTTGTAGATGTAGCAAGAAAAACTAAAGATGTTGCCTTTAGAGTTGTCCCGTTTGCATCATAATAAACAGTCTGACCTGAAAGTCCTGATCCAACATCACCCGACCCGCCACCTCCGCCACCAGTAACACAAATCCCATTTATAGCAAAACATCCAGTGGCAATATCTATTCCTCCACCAGAAAATGTTGTTGTACCCGTCCCGGTGACAGAAAGAGAAGTTAGGGTTGTCGTACCAAGAGATGACGAGCCTGCAGAAAGTGATCCTGTAGAAATTGATCCTCCTGTTATAGTTGGGTTACTTATTGTGACATTTGATAGATTATCTATTCTTTGACTTTGGGCTATTTGTTGATAAACATTAGTAATGTTTCCTCCACTTCCTGTAGAAAGAGCAGATAATCTATTTGAAATATTATTATTGATCTCAGAAAGTCTTTGTTCTAAATACTCTACAGTTAAACCTGATGGGACTATTCTTTCTGTCACACGCTCCACTACCTGAGTATTGTTTATTATAGTTTGTCTACTATTTGTAACTTTTTGATTATTGACAACAGCTCGAATAGGTATGTTTTGTTTAGGTAACGCAGGCTCTCCCAATACTACAGATTTTTCCATTCGTGAAGTTTCTCTGCCTAAAAGAAAACTAATTGGATTATAAAAAACTTTTTCTATAAAAGAGTTCACTCCTCCATAAACCAAAATCCCCGATTCATCAACCGGAGTTATTGTATCGTTCTTTACAGAATCTAAAGCAGATGCAGATAAATTCTTAAAATCTTCTGAAGAGTTGTTTTTAAAAGAATCAGAAATGAAACTAAAAGTTTTTAGGTTGGCTGTCTCTATTGCATAAGAAGATTCTCTTAAAGTTACATCCATAACTTTCTTACTAGACAATGCTAAATCCTCCGTAGCTCTGACAATATAAAGAGGAGGATTTTTTACAAAGACAATAATCTCATCTGACAAAACTTTTGGAGCATTCAAAATACGATCTCCAATATTTATGTAAACTTTAGAAAGTTCTCCTGAATACAGATCTACAATGTCATCTGCCGCTTTATAAGTTCTATAAGGACTTTCTGATATTGCTAGAGAAACATATTTCATTTCAGCAAAAGCAACTTTAGTATTTTTAGCTAAATTTACAAAACTTTCTTTCAAAGAAAAAGCTCCTATCAAAAAGAGTACAGAAAAAGAAATCATAGCTATCGACTTAAGTACAGGAACATTATTTGAAAAAACAACTTTATGTGTTTTTTGAACTAAATCAGATTTGATAAAAACATCTAATTTATTTAGGGTTTTTGAAAATAAATGAGATCCTGTCTCTAGTGACTTTTGTGATTTTTCCAGACCTTCAACTTTTGTAAAATTTTTAGTTAAATCTTTTTTTTCTTCTGAGATTTCTTTTTCAGAGTTTTTTAAATTTTGAGAATAATCAAATTTTTCTGCTATATGTGAATATTCCAAAACTGATTTTTCACAAACATACCATGTCCTTCCAATTCTCTTACAATCTAGTTTTCCAGATCGACAAAGCTGACCAATATAATCCTTTGTATAAGAAGTTAAAATAGATGCCTCTTTGGCAGATATATATTTTTTATTATCAAAAAATAAATCAGAACTCATTACATATATTATATACACTCCCACACTCTTTAAACAGCAAAAAACTGTGGATAAATAAGGGTTTCTCGGATAAAACAGAATTTATATTTCAAACGAGAATTGGCAAAAATATTTTTATAGAACAACAAAAAACTTTTGACTTCTGTGACCAGAAATATTTAACCCTTAATTTAAAACAAATTATCCTAAAAAATAAATGTCTTTTATAAAAAGAAAAATTTATCTATAAAATACTCTGTCAAGTTTTTGATCAAAATAAACCCTTTTTTAATGTAAAAAAGATGTTTTTTATACAAATTTGAATAAGAATACTTTTCTTTAATCAAAAACCTTAATCTTGATCTTTTTTTCTTACTCTACTGATACGATAAAACGAACTTATTTAATCTTTAGACACAGATGATAATGACCAAAAAATCATAGTAAAAAAATATAAAGGACATTTATCCACAGCCAATGGTTATAAATCATTGATAACAAGTATAAAAGAATATAATATATATTATATAAGTTTATTAATGTTTATAAATGTTCTAATCAATAAAATGGCCAATATATATATAACAATAAAACAAGCTTCAAAGATACTAAACGTATCCCCTTTGACTCTTCGTAACTGGGATAATAATGGAAAACTGAAAGCAAATCGTCATCCTATGAATAATTACAGGGTCTACAAAATAGAGGATCTAGAAAAAGTTATAAATGAGATAGAGACAAATTCTGGACTTAGAAAAAGTACGAAGAGTCAAATAAAGAAATTGATTGTAAAACACTTAAAAGATAATGAATAAAAAAACTCCCCAGACCGGGGAGTTTTTTTATTTCAATAGTTCTAGAGCAATCGATTTTAAAACTTCGGGGTTTGCTGACCCTTTTGTTTCTTTCATGCCTTGCCCAACAAAAAATTGTAGAGTGCTTTCCTTTCCTCCTTTATACTCTGAGACAACATTAGGATTATCTTCAATTATTTTTTTCATAATTTTATTTAACTCATCTACATCATTTTTTTGAATCAAATTTTTTTCTTTAGCAATAATATCAACCTCTCCACCCTCTTCAAATAAAATTTTTAAAATATCTTTTGCGCCACGAGAAGAAAGATCCCCTTTTTGTATTAGATCAATTATAGAAGCAAACTCTTTTGCGGTAACCTTTCCGAAAGATAATTCTTCCAAACCTCTAACTTTTGATAACCCAACCATATCGGATGTTATATAATTTGAAGATGTTTGGATAAGGTCTTTGTTGTCTCCGAAAGACTTCACAACTTCTTCAAAAAAACTTGCCCACTTTGGATTATTTATATAGAAATCCACATCCTCTTTTTTAAGACCATAGAAGTCCAAAAATCTTTCTCTTTTTTCTTTTGGAAGCTCAGGTAACTCTCCTACTAGGATACTGTGAGAAAACTCTGGTATTTCTGAGAGAATTAATTTTGGTAAATCTGGGTCTGGAAAATATCTATAATCATTTGCATTTTCTTTTGATCTTTGAGAAAAAGTAGAATTTTTATTTTCATCCCACCCTCTAGTTTCTTGGACCACTAACTCCCTTTTATCCAAAAGTTCCGATTGTCTTTTATACTCATATTCTATTGCTCTACCTACGGCCCTAAAAGAGTTTAAGTTTTTTATTTCTACTTTTGTTCCAAACTCAGAAGTTTTGGATATAGATAAATTTACTTCTACTCTCATTTCTCCTTTCTCCATATTGGCATTTGAAACATCTAGATATTGCAATAGAAGCTGGAGTTCTTTGGCAAAGCTTACTGCCTCATCTGCAGAATGTATTACAGGCTCCGTAACAAGCTCCATAAGTGGCACACCAGCCCTATTGAAATCTACAAGACTTTTACCGGGTGTATCATGAGTAGAACGAGCTGTGTCCTCTTCTAAGTGTACACGAGTAATCTCTACACCTAGTAGAGACCCTCCGATAACTAGAGGATATTTATACTGACTTATCTGATAACCTTTTGGTATATCGGGATAAAAATAATTTTTTCTATCAAACTCTGTAAAATCTGCTAAGCCTGAACCGAGTGCGGTACCAACTAAAAGGACTTTTTTTACAGCTTTTTTATTTATAACAGGTAATGTGCCTGGATGGCCCATACAGACAGGACATATATAAATATTTGGCTCTTTTTCTTCAGGTAAGTTAATACAGCCACAGAACATTTTTGTCCGGGTTTTAAGCTCAGCATGTATTTCCAAACCAATAGTCATCTTGTAGTCAGACATACTTATTTCACTATATTACATATTTCTAAGAATTTTTACCAGCTCATCTTTAAATTCTTTCAGGGAAGAATCATCTAATACAGAAACTGATAAAATCTTATTATGTGTTTTGTCAAAAATTTTTTTATGAGCATCTAAAACATCTTTTGAAATCAAATCTGTTTTTGTAAATAAAATTATCTCTTGTTTATTTAAAAGCTCTTTATCATAATTTCCTAGTTCATCTCTAATAGTTTTATAAACAGAAAATACATCTTCGTTTTCACAAGAAATACAATGAAGAATCATTTTTGTACGAGAGATGTGTCTTAAAAATTTATGCCCCAGCCCCTTACCTTCTCCCGCTCCTTCTATAAGACCGGGAATATCAGCCAAAACAAAACCATAAAAATCCCCGAGATTTGGTGACAATGTGGTAAAAGCATAACTTCCAATTTTTGATTTAGAATTTGTTATGGAGTTTAGCAAACTTGATTTACCTGCGTTTGGAAGTCCCACAAGACCCAAATGGGCAACTAGTTTTAATTCTATAAAAAAGACCCCACTTTCTGCTTCTTTACCTTCTGTAGACTCCTGAGGTCTAATATTTTTTGAAGACTTGAAATGTTCATTTCCTAGCCCCCCCCTACCTCCTTTCAAAAAAAATAGTGGCTCTTCCGAAAGAACTTCAACCTCCTCACCTGTTTCAATATCTTTAACAACGCTTCCTATTGGAAGTTCTAGAATCATATCTTCCCCGTTTGCACCATACATACCCTCACTCCTTCCATCTTGACCATCTTCCGCTTTGAAGTCTTTAACAAACCTATAAGCATAAAGTTTCGATACATCACGAACACCTTTGAGATATACATCTCCCCCATTACCCCCATTACCCCCACCAGGACCAGCATGATCTCTACCTTTTTCATGTCTCCAAGAGACAATACCATTACCACCTTTTCCAGCGCTTATATTTAGAGTTATTTCATCTATGAACATATAGACTACTCTACACTAAAATCGCCAAATTACAATTATTTTTCCAAAGCAAGTTTAGCTAGGGCAATCGCACCTTCCTTACTTTTAGCAAAAGCAACAAAGAGTCCTGTGTGACAAAATACAGCATCAGGCACTCCTGTTATGGAGATTAGATCCTCTGCTCTCTTTCCGCCCCACTCTTTAGGTAAAGATTTTCTATCCACGAAATTATTTATATTATCTCTTGCTGTTTCTACAGACCAGCTACCGTTTGTTTTTGGGACAACCACAAAGATTATCTCTTTATTTTCAGAAACTGCCTCTTCCCAAGGAAGCTTGTCCTCCAAAACCAAGATTCTATTATCTTCAAATTTATTAAAAAAACCTTTGACCAAAAAAAACCCTTCTCTTTTATCATTCTGGATTTTTATCTCTCTTCCTAAAATATCTATAGCCAAATCTAAAATATCAAAAAAGGCTTTATCTACATCTTCATTCTCTTTCCATGTCGGAACACGGGCATTTATAATATGCCTTATAGAATAAGGATAAAGTCCCTCTATTTTAGACTCAAAGTATGAAAAGCCATTATCTCCAGCATCAATAGACTGCACTAAAAGTAAATCTATCTTATCTGCTACATCCTTACTACCACAAACTTTTTCGCCAAATTTTTTCCAGACCAAACCAAATGACGCATAAGGTACTCCGTTATCTCTTTGACCCGCTCTACCCTCTTGGTGATGATCAAACCTATTTTTATCTGCATCATAAACCTCACCAACATCTACGACATAATCAGCTTTTTCTATTAAGTCTTTATCTCTAGTCCTGGTGATTTCATATTTAGTATCTCCGAGCATTAGCACAAGCGTTGCAACAGCAAAAACATCATCTGAATGAAAAGAAGAGTCATGAGTAATAATTTTTACAGGAGAAGACATAAATTTCTTACTTGGACATTTTTGATGATTTATAATACAAAATACAAACAGTGGCTATATAAACAAATACAGATAAAGCCATAAAAGGTATAGTCACATATCCCATCTCCAATACATAGACTTTGGCGCATTCAGCTCCTTCAGCAGTACAATTTAAGACAGAAGTATTAAATCCCCACTGGATAAGAGACTGGTAGAAAGCTACTATTCCTCCAATTATAGATAATGGCAAAATATAATCTACAACTCTCCTATCACCCTTGATCCATGCAACTAAAGCAATTATTGGTATAGGAAATATGAATATCCTCTGAATCCAACACAAGTCACAAGGAGGAAAGCCGACTATCTCTGAGTAGATGAGACTACCCACCACAGCTACACCAGACAACAAGAATAATATTGGATTTATACTCTTTTCAACAAGTGAGTATATTTTTAAACGAAAATCCTTTATAAACATTGATAAAACTACTAAAACAAAGATGATATTAGATATTAAGGTTAGTAAGCCTGCTACAAAGTTTATATTTGTTTGAATATATTGCATATTTATTTTACATTTACTAAGGGACAAGATGTTTTGGCAGCCAAGTCTTCCAAGGCAACCTCTCCGGTAAGTCTTTCACCGTTAGCAAACTCCCAAGTAGGATAACCAGTTATTTGAGCGTCTTTACAAACCTGTAATTGACCTTGACCATCTGGAGTTGAACATTCTATATAAGGTAAAAGTTTTACTGACTTACCAAACATAGCCTTTTGATTTTTACAATGTGGACACCAAAAAGTACCGTAAAATTTGGCTCCACTATCTTTTAGACACTGAGTAAAAGTATCATACTCACCTCCTTTTGCTGGAGAAACTATCACAAAAACGACTCCGCCTATAAATAATAAAGCTATAATAATATAAATAATCTTCTTCATTTTATATTCTAAATTATATGATTAATCTAAAAATTCTATCACAAAAAAATCAATCTTTGTATCTTACTATTTTATTCTCCTTTTCCATGACAATGTTTATATTTCTTACCAGAACCACAATAACAAGGATCATTTCTGCCTATTTTTTTACCAGACTGGTCTCTATTATCTACTGAAACTTGTTTTTCAGAAGTTAAATTTTCAGCCCCTTCTTGTATTTCTTGAAGTTTTATATTCTCTTTTGGTAAAGCATCTATATTTTGTATCTGAGGTACAAGTTTTAATATCTGTTGTTCTACTGAAAACTCCATCTCTTTGAATAGTCTCAAACCCTCTCTCTTATATTCAACTAAAGGATCTCTCTGTCCATAGGCTCTTAGGTTTACACTGGATCTCATATAGTCCATAACTTCCAAATGTTCAACCCAAAGCATATCTATAGACTGCAATATTACTCTTCTCAAAACATTTATAAACTCCATAGAAGACTCCTTTATTTTATCTAAAAGAATTTCTTTATCTTTTTCTTCTAGATGCTCTGAGATACTCAAAATATAATTTTTAATAGTATTACCGTCTCCAAGTAGTATTTCCCTTCTACGAGCATATACTATTTTTCTTTGAAAATTCAAAACATTATCAAATTCCAAGACATGCTTTCTAGCATCGAAGTTTAACCCTTCTATTTTTTTCTGAGCATTTTCAAGTGTCTTAGTAATAATCCTATTTTCTATGGGCTGATCCTCTTCTAGACCCAACCTACCCATCATATTTTTTATTCCATCACCACCAAAAACCCTCATTAAAGAATCATCTAATGATACAAAGAATTGGGTTTCTCCTGGATCACCCTGTCTACCAGACCTACCTCGGAGCTGATTATCTATCCTCCTTGCTTCGTGACGTTCTGTACCAAGAACAAAAAGCCCTCCTAAAGATTTTACTTCTTCATGCAACTCCTCTGAACCAGGGTTTCCGCCAAGCTTTATATCTACTCCTCTTCCGGCCATATTCGTAGCAATAGTCACCCCACCTTTCTTTCCGGCTTGAGCGACTATTTCCCCTTCTCTTGAGTGGTTTTTTGCATTCAATATCTCATGTGGAATACCTTCAACTTTCAAAAAAGCAGAGAGCATTTCATTTTTCTCTATTGAGACAGTACCAATAAGCACGGGCTGACCTCTCATATATTTTTCTTTGACTTCACGAGCGATAGCTTTAAACTTTCCTACTTCTGTGCGGAATACCAAATCATTGTGATCTTTACGAACCATGGGCTTGTTTGTGGGCACAACAACAACAAGAAGGTTATACACTTTGTAAAACTCCTCAGATGAAGTGTCTGCTGTACCAGTCATTCCAGAAAGTTTTTCATACAATCTGAAATAATTTTGATATGTAATAGAAGCAAAGGTTCTTGATTCTTTTTGTATTGCAACATTCTCCTTGGCTTCTATAGCCTGATGCAAACCCTCTGACCATCTTCTGCCGGGCTGTAATCTTCCTGTAAACTGATCAACTATTATTACCTCATTGTCTTTGACCACATACTCCTTGTCTTTTTGAAACAAAGATTCCGCTCTAATAGCTGTCTCTAGGTGGTGGACATATTTGATACCTTTATCTGTATATATATTGTCTATACCCAAAATCTCCTCTGTTTTGCTAATTCCCTCGTCGGTAAGAGCAATGGATTTAAATTTTTCGTCCACTGTATAATCTTTTTCTTTCTCTAATTTTTTAGCTATTTCTGCAAATCGTACATAAAAATCGTCAGACTCTGCCGTAGGAGATGAAATAATAAGAGGTGTCCTAGCTTCATCTATCAAAATAGAGTCAACTTCATCCACAATAGTATAATGCGGAGGTCTCTGGCGAAGTCTTGACTCTTCATATTCAATATTATCCCTCAGGTAGTCAAAACCAAACTCACTGTTTGTACCATAAGTTATATCCGCCTCATAAGCCTCTCTTCTACTAACTGGTTTCAAAAATTCATTAACAACCTTAAAACCACCTTCTTTATCTCTCTCTTCATCCAAGTCTTTAGGAGAAGCGTCATATAAAAAAGACTCATCGTGATTTATGACACCAATAGAAAGACCAAGGAAAGAATATATCTGTCCCATTAAAACAGCATCTCTTCTGGAAAGATAATCATTGACCGTAATTATGTGAACACCTTTTTTTGTTAAAGCGTTTAAATATGCAGGAAGTGTAGCTACCAATGTTTTTCCTTCACCAGTACGCATCTCGGCAATAGAGCCCTCATGCAAAATAATACCTCCCATAAGTTGCACATCAAAATGTCTTTGATTTAGAGTTCTCTTAGATGCCTCTCTAACCACAGCAAAAGCCTCTGGCAAAATATCATTTAAACTTTGACCTTTTTGTAGCCTGTCTAAAAACTCAGGAGTTTTAGCTCTCAAATCTTCATCTTTAAGCAAAGAAAAAGACTCTTCTAAACTATTTATCTTCTCTACAATAGGCTTAATCCTAGCCAAAGTTTTTGATGTTTCTGTTACAAATATTTTTCCTAAAATTGTGCTCATAGATTCAAGATTATAGCACAAAAAACAAAACCCCGCACTAATGCGGGGTTTTGAGAAAAAGACTATTTTCTTTTCTTTGTAGCTTTTTTCTTTTTTGTAGCTACTTTTTTCTTAGCAGCTACTTTTTTCTTCTTTGCTGGCATGTTTTTTATTTATATCCGGTCGCACTTTCATGTAACCGAGTTAAAATTATTTTTTTAAAGTTCGCAACAAAAATAAATTTGTTGTTCCGACCTACAATAATTATCGCACCAGTAAAAAATAAAAACAATTTTATTTATCAAAAAATTGTGGATAACTTTTTATTTTTTAAAAAAATATTTTTTCGGTTTTCTAATTTTAAAAAATAAAAAACATATCATTTTTTATGATATGTTTTTTGTTGTATCCAGATACGGTTAGCGGAGACGAGCTCCAACAAATGTCAATTTTGTGAGTGTGATCCGCTAACCATATCCGAAAGCAACTTAGTATATGATAACCAATAAAAGAACTATATTCAAGACTTATTTTACATGTAACACAAAACCCGCAAAAGCGGGTTTGTGTTGACATTCGTTGTTTGTGTTCGTTACGTTACTGCATAAGCAATCCTATATCGACACTCACCCATCTATTGTACTATACTTTCAATTTTTTTGCAAGCTTTCTATAAACCTTGTATTTGTTTTATGTATTGTTCCCCTTGATCCTTGAAAGTTGGGTCCAATTTTATGACCTCATTTATCAAATCTATAGCTTTTTGTTTATTACCTGTTTGCACATAAACAGAAGCCAAAGAGAGTCTGTTCTGATGGTTTGCAGGGTCTTTTTGTATTCTAGCTTTTAGAATAGATATGACTGCATCATAGTTTGAAACATTTGCATAAGCATTCACAATCCTATCTTCAAACAAAACCCTATCTTCTCCCAACTTAGCAAACATCTGATCTACTATCTCTTTGTTGCCAGAATATATTCCACCTAAAGCATATATTATTTGTGACTCAGGAGAGTCTTGTTCTAGGTCATAAGCTTTTTTAAAAAGTTCCATTGCTTTTGCTGTATCACCTTTAGCCAAATAAGCTGCGCCCAATTCAAAGATAATAGTTTGTTTTTTTGGAGACAATTCTATAGCCCTATTTAGATATTGTATAGCCAAGTCTTGCTGGTTTATACGATTGAAAAATCCTCCAGCAAAAACATAGTACCTGGCATCATCTGGGGTCTTTTTAATCTTTTCAGCCAAAGCCTCTTGTGTAAACTTGAATAGATTTTGTTTAGTTTGGTCAGACACCTGAGCTGAAGAAGCTACTTGGGACGATATTTGGACAAGCTGTTCCAATACCTCATCTGAACCTGTAGAATTATAAGACAAAGCTTTCTTAAATAAACTTAAATTCTTGTCTATACCAAGAGCATCCCTAGTGCTCATAGCTTGTATCAGAGTCTTGTTTGTCAAAATAGCTGGAACATTTACATAGTAAACAAACAAAGCTGTGAAAATCATAACCACAGGAACTATTGCATAATTGTATGTAACAGGTGATGGTACTTTTGATACATAAACTTCTTTAGATTCTTTTACATAGGAAGTATGAGCAAAACCCAGAACAGAAAAGAACATTACATAACTAACCAAGTTGTCAAAGACAAAGATATTATGGAAAACATAGGCTGATATCATTCCAGTAAATAAAGCCTTCTCTGTTGTAGACATTTGATTTCCTTTCCATAGACAGTAGAGTAGAGCAAAATAAAGACCTGCATAAGATAAAAACCCTACTATTCCACCGGCTATTAGCCAATCCAAAACTATATTGTGGGTACGGTCAAACCACTGTTCTTGTGCATACATTCTAGGATCATAATTTTTGTTGAAAACATAGTTAAAGTTTTCCTGACCCCAGCCAAGTAAAGGTCTCTCAGCTACACCTTTTAGAGCCATTGGCCAAACAAAATATCTTCCCTGAGTTTTTATCTCAGAAGGACTAAGAGTAGCAAAACGAGAAAGAACAGGACTTTGTTGTACAAAGGAAGTGTTTCTTACAAGCATAAACAAAGCAACAACAACAAAAATACCTCCCAAGAGATAGAAGGATATTTTTCGAAGCTTTTTATTTTCTTTTTCTTTTATGATCACAATAAGCCCAGTAACCAAAAGTCCTCCAATAAGACCAAGTATTGCTCCTCTGGTTGCTGTGTAATAAAGAATGACTGTTTCTAGTAAAACAAGTCCACTGTAGACCCACATTTGCCAAGTACCTTTCTTTGATTTGGCTACCATATAGAGAGCTAGGAAAATATGGAAAACTAAATAGATAGCCAAATAAGTAGAGTTTCCAAAAGTAGCATCTACTCTAACTCCTCCCTGATTTATCGTTACCTTTCCAAATATTTGAGCTAGAGAGTAGAGAGAGACGGCTAGACTTGTCAAAAGAGAAGCGCTGAACCACCTATCCCAGTCTGAAATTTTTCTAAAAACTCCTGTAGCAACTATATAGTAAATAACAAGATGTAAAATAAGAATATACCCTTCCATTCTCTCAAAATTACTCCAAAAACTTTTGAAAGGATTTTCTCCCAAAAGATCTGCCAAAAGTATTACCAAAGCAAACACTCCGATAGATTTAGTGACGAGGGAAAGTTTTGGCCTATAAGACGGTTCAATAATAGCCAAAAGTAAATAAGCTCCGAAAATAATTTCAATCAAAATTCTAAAGAAAAATCCTTTGCCCACAATAAAAGGAAAGAACATTGTTCCTGTAACTATAAAAGGTATTATTGGGACAATAAATAGCCCGCCGACTACTGTATATAAAAGAAAGTTTTTTGTGTTCATAATTTAATATCCAATCTGATAAAAGACTGCTTATTACTAATGGGACTATAATAACATGAAAATAATGGTGGTACTACTTATATAAACTCTAGTCAAAAGGCCATACTTGAAGTATAGTTCTATTTATGCAGGAAGCTAAAAATAAAATAGTAAACCTCCTCCGTTGGTCCGAAAAATACACCAAAACTGATATGATCTATTTGGCCAAAGGAAGTTTTTGGTTGAATGCAAACACAATTATTACCAGTATTTTTGCATTTATTTTAGCTATATTCTTAGGTAATTATTTAGATCAAAATACATATGGTACCTACCAATTTATTTTATCAATCGGATCTATACTAAGCGCTTTGACATTAACAGGAATGAACTCAGCTATTACACAAGCTACTGCAAGAGGATACGAAGGAGTATTGAAAGAATCATTCAGAACCCAAATTAAATTTGGGTTAATACCAATAATAGCCGGTTTAATCGCTTCGCTATATTATGTAATAAATTTTAATTACACACTATCTTTGTCTATTTTAATAATTTCTATACTGATCCCCCTTACTAATTCTTTAAGTATCTGGTTATCTTTTCTGAATGGGAAAAAAGAATTTAAAATGACTTTTGCGTATGGGCAAATAATAAATTTTATCTATTATGCAGGAATGATCATCTGCATAATACTATTTCCTACTACGGTTGTGTTGATATCAATAAATTTTTTATTAATGACCATATCTAATTTAATTATATATATCTTAGTAAATAAAAAATTTAAACCCGATGACAAAAAAGAAGACTATGCTATTGAATATGGTAAAAAGCTAAGCTTATCAAACATACTACCTTTAATATCACTAAATATAGACAATATTATTATTTTTCATTTACTAGGTGCACAAAGCTTGGCAATATATTCATTTGCATCAAACATACCCGAGAGACTAGGCTCTTTACTCAGACCAATAACAGTATTGGCTTTCCCAAAATTCTCTCAAAAAACTCCAGAAGAAGTAAAAAAAATACTTCCAGAAAAAATATTAAAGTTATTAATATTTACTCTAGCTTGCGGTTTAATATATGTATTAATAGCACCTTATTTATTTCAAATCTTTTTCCCAAAATACACCGAATCTATTATATACTCACAGCTTTATACAATAGTAATAATTATTTCCATAGTATCTAGTTTGCCTTTTATGTCACTTATTGCAACAAGATCAAATAAAATTTTTTACTTTAATATAATACAACCCATTTTTAATATTGCTATGTTATTCTATTTTGTAAATTTGTTTGGTCTGATTGGGGCTATAATTGGCAAGATTATAGGAAATCTCTTTTATTTTATTTATGTCTACGCATCCAATAAATAAATTATTTTTTCTCTACAACAATGATTATATGTGATAAAAATAATTTATAATTAATCCCCAGAAAATTCATAAACTTTTTTATAAAAACTTTAACAAAATTTTCACTCTTCCCTTTATCTTTAATAATAGAAATTTCATAATCTAAGGTTTTGTTCAAATTACTGATCAAACTATTTATATAAAAATAAGAATAAAAATGGACATTATTCTCCATCATTTGGTTTCTACCCAATAAGTTTGCCAATTTATTGGCAATACTTAGGGGCAAATAAGAAATAAACCACAATTGTGTATGTGTTTCTTTTGGCCAAAACCTATTAGGAAAAGAGAGATAAAGTTTACCTCCTTTTTTTAAGGTTCTAAAAATTTCCGAAATATAAAGTTTTGGATCTTCTGTGTGTTCTAAAACACTCACTGATATCGCATAATCAAATAAGGAATCACCAAAAGGCATCTTATTTCCATCATATAAAACAAAATCTATTTGAGTATTATAATGTTTAGAATTTTCTAACGAAATGTTAAATAAATCCTCTTCGATATCAATACCTGTTACTAAGGCACCTCTTTTTGTTAAAGATATAGAAAGCCCTCCTATCCCACTACCGGCATCTAATATTTTTTTATTAGTTAAATCTCCTAGTCTATATACAATATCCTCAGCCAAATAAGAAGAAGATTTTATTTTTAATTTCCAGTCTTTTATTATCTTTTCTTTTTCTGCTTTAGAACACAAAGGAAATCTTTTGTTTATATAATCAGAAGCAATTTTATCAATATTAAAATCCATACTATTTCTTATTAACACATAAAAACATTAGTCTTTTCATTCTTTTATGTAGAAATGGAAGGAAAAAAGCCAATATTCTCTCGTACTTATGAATAGGATCATAATAATATAAGTTATCTGAGCCAATATATTTTTTTATATTAAAACCATTAGATACTATTAGATTTTTAACTTCTGTGAAAGTAAAATAATGATCATCCACAGGCTGAAATTTCTTTCTATCTTTGTTATAAAATTCATACCTCAGCCAGTCTTTATTTGGAACAGTCAACACAAGTTGTCCCTCTTTTTTCAAAACCCTAGAGACCTCTCTTATGGCCTTATCATAATCAAGTAAATGTTCTAATGTTTCTGTCATAAAAACATAGTCAAAATGACTATCAGGAAATTCCATATTTTCAACGTCTCCCACACTAATATCAGCATAAGGATTGTTAGTCTTTGCTATTTCACACAATTTAGGTGATATATCTAAACCAAAAAGATTAGCTTTGTTGTTCTTAATGTAAATCTTTTTTAATAACAATCCTCTCCCACAACCAGCATCCAAAATATTACCCTCATATTTTTTTATTAGAGATAAGCATCTATTATAAAAAGTTTCACTTTGTCCAATTTTATCTGTTATCAAATCATATCCCCTAGCAATCTCCTCTTTTGTTATTATTGACATATTATTTATATAAAATATAAGATTTTATCGACATTGTAAACTATTGATATTTTTTGACTGGTTTTAGCTATCATAGATTTTATACTAAATATATTTTTATCATCATTCATTGCTAATAAAAGCTTGTCTTTTAAAATTAATTCCTTCTCAATTGGGAAAACCATTCCATTTATTCCATCATCTATTATTTCTCTTGCCGACTCAAAATCTGAAACTATTATAATTTGTTTACTCGCAATCGCCTCCAAAAGAACCATGGGTAAACCTTCATACCTTGAAGGAAGAACAAAACAATCTGAGTACGATAATATTTCTGGGATATCTTTTCTTATGCCTAAAAATTTAACCCTTTCATTAATACCCAAATCATTCACTAAGTTTTCTAAATTTTTACGCTCCGCACCATCACCAACAATAATTAATTTTCCCCCCTTCAATAAGGAAAAAGATTTTATTAGAATATCGACACCTTTTTGATATATTAATCTACCAATAAAAACAAAAGTGAAATCTTCCTTAACTTTACCGTCCAATTCTTTTATATCAAAATGATCATATTTAGAAACATCTATACCGTTTAAAATTACTTCTATTTTATTTTTATTTATTTTATGTCTTATTAAAGAATTTTTTACAGCTTCAGAGACAGCGACAATTTTATATGAAAAAATTTGTAAAAACCAATCAACAACAAACATCTTTTTAGTTTTTAATTTATCATAAACATTATGTTCAAATGAAATTATTTTTTTTACACCAGCCAACTTTCCAATCACTCTACCTAGAGTATTTGAAAACCATAAATGAGTAAATATAATGTCTGGATTATATTCTCGAATTTCTTTATATAAAAAAAATATTTTTTTAAAATCAAAAATACCTTTGAAATCTAAAGTTGTCCAATCAATATCACTATTTAACTGATCAGATAAAGTATTTTTTCCTTCTTTTTTTATGGTTATAATTTTAAAAAAAATATCTTTTCTGCTTAAAAGTTCTTTAGATTGATCTATAACCAATCTTTCTGCTCCCCCAACTCCAAAATTATTTATTATGATCAGTATTTTTTTCATTTTTTACATACAAAGAAAAAATCGAAAGATACAAAAGAAGTAAATATTTTTGACAATAATTTATACCTACCCAATCCTATAATTTCAACATCATTAAAATACTTATATAATAATTTTTTAAACTCTTTATATTCAAAATGATTAATATGCGTAGGATCTGATAAAGGTGTGAATTTTTTAGTCCCAAATAAATATCGCATCCTGTGTTTCAAACTAAAAGCATTTGGAATGGAACCAATAAAAATACCCCCATCATTTAAATGATTTAATACTTTTTTAATAACACTTTCTGGATAATATAAATGTTCTAATATTTCTCCAGCCACAACAACATCAAATTTTTTATCTTTTAATTCTTCCCACTCTCCATTTAAATCCACAATTAGAGTTTCTATATTTAATTTTTCTTTAGCTTTTAGTAATGAATTACTATCTATATCTACACCTGTCACAGTATTTCCTGAAACAAAATGCTTAGTTAGGTTGCCGTCTCTGCAACCTATATCTAAAACATTTTTACCTTTGCCTATATACTCTTTTAACAAAAAAGATCTTTCCTCCTCCAATATACTGAAATTTTCTGGTCTATTCTTTGAATGATGAGAACTGTATATATCTTGAAGATAATTATTCATACAGGTTATATTATACCAATTTATCTGCAATCAAAAACCTCTGATTTTATATACCCGTCTGTTTTTGAATAAATGGAATCACAAGATTTAAAGTATTCCCAATAAAAGCTATCCTCTGATATTTTTGGAATATCTATATAAAGTAAATGCCCAGAATAACTAGCAAAAAATTCTCTATAAGTTGATTCAAAATCCGGTACAGCATATAACCTTCTCTCATATTTGCCTATATCTTTAATCTCTTGAGCTCCATTATCGTTATACACAACAACCGTCTCAATCTCTGGATTATTTTTTATAAATTCAGTAACCTCTGTTAAAAGTTTTGGGGCTGAACCATTTTGAAGACCAAAAAGATATTCTGCTGTGAAAACTATATTATAAATGAGCCCAAGAGGGATTATAAATATAATCAATAAATTCTTTAATTGTGGTTTTATATACCCCAAAACTAAAACAAAAATAGAAAGTAACCAAGAAAGCCCAATAAAAAGAAACGAGATATAAAAACCCAAAGGACCAGACCCTCCAGAAAATGGATAAAGGAAATTCCATCTCAGAGAAAGAACCCTACCTATCCATTCGGATTTTGGATGAAGTGGTGGAACAAAATGCGGAATATATTGTAAAAGGAAAAAAGCTAAGGCAACAGACGAACCTAAAAGTATAAATTCTTTTTTCCTTTTGTTTTTTTCAAAGATAACGGGAGTCATTATAACAGTCACAATTACAGTCAAAGGGAGAATCAAAAGCTGTAGGTATCTATCTAGAGCACCAATAGAAAAATCAAATAAAACGATATAAAAAATAAAAGAGAATATTAAAAAGAAAATAAAAACTTTGGTTTTCTGTAAAACCTTAGGAACATCAAAGAAACCAAGTAAAACAATAAAAGGAGAAGTGTAAAACAAAGCCTTTACACATTGTATAACTGTCTGTATCCAATTTCTATCAAAAACAATAAAATGCTCCCAATAAGTAAGAGTCTGTTCAAGATTGAAAAACGGAAAGAAAAATTTTGACACAAACAAAAGTAAAGCTAAAATCACTGCCCCACTTAAAATATAACCACCATAAATGAAATATTCTTTTTTAGATAAATTTTTTCTCTTGCTCCAAAGAAAATCAAAAACAATTGCTCCTATAGCCAAAAGAAAACTTACTTTTATAAAAAAACCAAGGAGAAGTGACAAAACCAAAAGTACAGACCATAAAATTTTTTTATTGTTTTTAAAACGTAGATGATAATAAGAAATTAGACCAATCAAGAAAAAGAAAGGCATTATTTGACCATCTGTATCCACCATAAGAGAAGCCAGGACAGAAAAAAAAGATAAGACCCAAATGGATGAACCTACAATAGCTTCCCTCTTACCAAAAAAAGTTCTCAAAAAATAATAAAGAAGAAGTAAATTTATCGTTCCAAAAAACAAAGGAACAAACCTAAAATTAACATCGTAACCAACTATTTGACCTGCAGTCCTGTAAATAAACTGAGAAAGTGGAGGATGAGGAATAGTATTTTCACTTTGCCAATTTGGATTTACTATCATTGGCCACTTGTACTCATCTTGATGAAGTGGAGAATCTGTCCCAGGCAGGCGAATAAAAATAAAAGCTAAAACAAATAGCAAAACAATTGCCCACTCGTTACTTTTCAACCAACTCAAGCTTGATTTAAACATATTAATAAAGATACTAACAAAATAATCAATATTTTGGTACCTATTGCTTTTTCAGGTCAGATATGATATAATTATATTCAGAAAGGTTGGTGAAATGTGTGTTTCTTTAAAAAGCTTATCTTGTGCCTATTTTGTTGACACCTAAAAGGCACGAGCCTGGATGATGATGCTAATGTGGTAATAACTCACGCTGGAGGCGAAGATGTAGACGGAAATCCTGGTAAAATAAATAGATACCTAGAAAGAGTTCTGCGCACGGACATTTCATAATAAAACTATTATACAAAGTAGACCGGAATGAACCTGAGAACCATTCCAAAGAGCCCCTTTCACCTGATGTGGAAGTGGGCTCTCTTTTTATTTATCCAATCTCGAAACAAAAAGCATCTGACCGGCAAAAGGTTTTATTGGTGAATTCAAATAAGCCCGAATAAGTAGTGGGCTAACAGGAATAATAGATGGTCTAGATTTTAAAGAGAATGGCAAAAACCTTGCCATCTTTTTTATTATTTTAAAATTAAAAGATACAAGAAAACTTTCCAAAGCAGAATCAGAAAAAACTTTCTTGTGAGTAGGATCGTCAAAATAGGTTTTATAAGACAACCTATAATTTGGTTGCATTGAAATAAAAAGTCCTCCACTTTTCAAAACTCTTTTTATTTCATTCATTGTCTTTTCTAAATCTTCATCTGAAAGATGTTCCAAAAGATTACTAGCAAAGACAACATCAACAAAAGAATTTTCTACTTTGGATAAATCTGTGACATTTGTTTGTATTTGCCTTACACCACTTTTTGCATATTTAGAGAGCTCTTCTGAAATATCTACAGCTATTTTATTTTTAGCAGAAATATTGTTTATAAAATCACAATATCCCGCACCCAAGTCTAATACAGTTTCTTTATTTTTTAAAAAAGAATTTAAAAACCGAATAATTTCTTTCCAAACAACTTCTCTGTCTTTATTATATGTATACCTTGAAGCGTAATATGAGTCTGTAATTTTATCTGTCATATTTTTATTTATTCAAATTTTTAAATTTATAAGCAATAATCATTGGCAACATTCTGAAACCCAACTTTGCTGCACGCCAAGTACTACCTGTATACATAGACTGCCCTACTCTCGCTTTGTATATTACTGGTATCTCTATCGGAACGAAACCAAGTTTTAAAATCCAAATCATAAATTCAGGAGAAAATTTTCCATCACCATCGGAAAATTTAAACAAAGGAATTATATCTTTTAAAGCTGGTCTATGAATAAGTTTAAATGTACATCCAACATCTGTTAAAACAGGTCCATTATATAAAACTTCTATAAACTTAGCCCAAAGCCAGTTTGCAAATCTTACAGGAAAAGGCATAAATGCCCCAGACCAAATAGCTGCTCTAGATGTACGAGTTCCGAAAACAGCTGGGAAAGTATCACTATATAAAAGTAGCTTGTGTATATCACTAGGTTCGAATGTTCCATCTGCTTCACACATGACAACTAAATCTCCCTTCGACTCCATAAGACCTCTCATCAGAGCATAGCCATAACCTTGTTTTTTCTCCTCTACTCTTTTGGCTTTTGTTTTTTCTATTTCTTCTTTTGTATTTCCCAAAGCATTATTGTCAACAACAATAACTTCATCTACTAACCCAGTTTCAAAAAAACCATCTATAACAGCTTTTATAGAATCAGCTTCGTTATATGTAGGTATCACAACGCTAACTATTTTTTTCTTATACATCTCATTAACTTATTTAATAGTCTCTACCAGATCAGAGGCCAGCCTTTCTAAACTATGAGAGGAAGTGAAGTCTTTTAGGTCTTTTTCTATTTTTAATTTATATTCAGCGCTCAAAGCATTTTTTAATGCTTCGGCTACAGCTTTTGGATTTCTTTCAGTAATACAAAGTTCTGGCAACATAGAAGATAAAGATTTATTTGAAATAACAGGAACTGCGCCACATGCTACGGCCTCAACTATTGTTTTATCAAAAGATCCATCTGTGGTCAGATTTAGATATATTTCGTGGCCACTAAATATTTCTGAAACCATATTTTGTGGCACGGCATCCATAAACTGAACATACGCTCCAAGATTGTTATTATGAACAAAAGACTTAAGGGAGGCATAATAAAGCTCATCTTTTGGTAAAGGAGAACCCACCACAGTGAGAGATACCTGAGTGCCTGAGTCTATAAGCTCTTTTACAGCCTCTAGGCCTATTTCTATGCCCTTTATAGGCGATATTCGGCTCACCATACACACTGAATGTTTTTTCCGTGTATAGCCAGATATTGGCTTAAAAAGTGAAGTGTCGATCCCTACAGGCATTATCTTAGAATTGTTAAATTTTGCCGTAAATGACATAGGAGATGTATAGAAAACCTCCGTTGAAAGCTTGATGGCTAACCTAGTAAATAAATCACCGTGTGGATGATTTCTCCATAGATAAACTGGGATGCCAACCATTTTCCAATAAAGTCCAGCTAAAACCACATACTCTTGATTCATGTGAATAAAAACAGCATCGTATGAATTTTTTATTGTATACAAATATTTATACATTCTGTAGATATAGACCAGCTTACCAACGCCATCTTCTTTTCCAAGTGAATAAACCGAAACATTTTCTGGCAAATCATATATCTTTTTTTCTAAACAAACCACAGTTATAAAATCATATTTTTTTGCCAATTGAGAAACCCAGCCACAGAAAAACCCGAGTATGCTGTCCGTTGAATCTATTTTTTGTGTGAAAATTAGAAGTCGCATTTTATACTATGTTAGCTTTTTTTACCTCCTGATTAAAGACATAATCGCTAGATAAAAAGAATGTGCATATACCGGTTATAATCCCAGAACATATCTGAGCAAGAAAAACATAGAAATTAAAATAATCTACAAAAATGTAAAGGAAAAAAGTATTTATTGCTAATCCAAAAAGTGAAGTGGCCAAATACTTACCTGTCTGCCAATACAGATCCCTGATAGACTTATCCTTGAAAGTCCACAACTTTTGCAAAGTCAGGCTTACAAAAAAAGCTACAACGAAAGCCATCATTGATGCTGTAATATAGTAGACCCCAAAAACATAGTAAAAGATAGACAAGGACGCCACATTTACAAAAGCAGATGTTCCTCCCGATAAAATAAATCTAACAGCTAAATGTTTGGTGAGTTTTTCTATCATTTTATTAATTTTTCCAAATCATTTATATATTTTTTAGAATAACTCTCCATATTTTCTACAAACTCACTCAGTGTTTCTTTCATATTATTGACATACAGTTGTCTCTTGGAATTATCAGATATTAAATCACTCACAGCCTTACTTATACAACCAATATCTCCTACAGGGCAGACCGATGCATTTATTCCATCTTTACATATTTCTTTGGCTATGCCAACTTGTGTTGTAACCACAGGAATGTTAGAAGATGCTGCCTCTATTATACTCATCCCGTAACCTTCGTATGAAGAAGTATTTAAAAACATCTGACTAGATTTATAAAAAGAGACAACATCCTCTCTCCAGCCTACAAACAAAACATTATTTTGTATCTCTAGTTTTTTAGACAAATTCTGTAGAGATTTTTTCTGGTTACCATCCCCCACTACAACCAAGCCAACATAAGGATTATTTTTTATAATAGGATGAAGTGCTTCCAAAGCTAAATCGACATTTTTTTCCTTGGTCAAACGAGAAACCATACAAACCACAAACTTAAATTTAGAAAGCATCTCTAAGACTTTTGGGTCTGGTACAACTTCATTTATTTTTTTAACATCGACGAATACAGGTAAAATATCAATATTATATTTAAGTTTTTTAAATCTATTTAATATAGAATCTTTAACTACACTGCTAACCGCTCTCATACCTTGAGCTCTAGGAATAACAAACCTTGCCAAAACAAGTCTGACACGATTTAAGAAAGATTCCTTAAAGTTTGAGCTTAGAAAGTCTGTATGACTTTGTAAGTACAAAGGAAGTCTGTATTTTCTAGATAAAAGAAATCCTGAAAAGCCAGACTCAAAAGGATCTTGTGTGGTTATGACAGAAAGACCTCTAACAAAATTAAATTTTGGAATTACCTTTTTACCAAGCTGGTAAACACTCCAAATGTAAAACCATCTAGAAATAGAATTGGTAGGATGAATATGTAAATTTCCTACATTTTTATATACAAGATTATGTTTTCTTGTCGTACACACAATAATATGTATTTCTTCAACTAATGACGCATAAACCAATGCTCTGTCTAGCACTGGACTTTTTTCTTCAAATAATTTTCTATCTGTGCCTATAGTCAATACTTTCATTCTATTTTATTAGTAACATCATCACTATGATACGCCATCATATATTCAAAAGCGATTTCTTCCCAAGTGTGGGTAAAATTGAAACCAAGAATTTTATTTTTTTGTTCTTGATAATTCTTATCATCCAAAAGCCACAAAACTTTTTGTTCCAATTCTTCTCTGTTAAGCGGATCAACAAACAAAGCAATGCCTCTTATTCTTTCATATATTCCAACTTCTTTTGTAACAATAAATGGCTTACCAAAGCGTATGGAGTCCAAAATAACATTGGGACTTATGTCTGACAAAGATACCAGAATAACTGCATAAGATTTTTTAACTTTTTCTAAAAACTCCTGATGATTTACTTTTAAAGTGTCTAGTTTTCCCCCTAAATTCAAAACAGAAGGTCTTGAAAAGATATCTTGGAGTATATCCATATTTTTTATTTTTGATGGCCTACCGGATGCAATAAAATTTTTAGAATCAAATTCCGAAACATTTGTCTGTGGACCATAATAATTTTCCACTATTTTATGATTTTTATTTTGAAGACCATACGACTCAATAAAAATATTTTTTTGCCATTCAGTGCTCCAAATAATAGTATCTGTATGCCTAAATAACCATCGAATGAGATTGAATAGAACTCTTTCTTTAAAATTAAAATTTGTGGTTTTTGTCCTATAAAAATCAGACAGAGTGACTTTTTCATCTGTCCTTTCTATATAAGCTTCCCACAAAAAATCACCACCAGTTCGTAAGACTGTTTTTTTACCAAATATCCAAGCCAAAAATATCGCAGGCAATGCAGCACTGAAAGTATCAATAACAAAAATATAATCTGTTCGTAAAATTTCAGGTAAAATATAAAAAGTATAAATTATATGTCTTATTCCAGAAGGAATATTACTATACTTACTGAAAACTCCTACTGAAACAGTGTACCCGTCTTTTTCCCAGACTTCTTTTAGGTTTTTAGCATACTCAGCCTGACCTCCTATCTCTGGAGGATAAATACCTGTGGCTATGAAAATATTTTTAGATATTTTTTTCATACAACATTTTATCAAAAATTTTTGTTTTCATTTCTCTGGCCAAATAATCCCAATCATATCTAGCTACAACCCTCTCATAAGCTTTTATAATCATTGAAAGAGTTATTTCTTTATTTTCTAAAATAAAAGAAACCGCATCTGCCACACTCCGAGGATTATCAACAGAACAAAAAATTCCAGTTTCTTTATCATCTATAAAATCTACAATTCCTCCTACTGGAGTAGCCACCACAGGAAGTCTAGCAGCCATAGCTTCTATAAAAGAATTCCCAAAACCTTCAGACCTGCTAGGCCGGACAAATATATCACAAATAGAAAAATATGCAGGTATTTCTGTCTGTGATACAAGTCCTAAAAATTTAACCCTGTTTGAGACTCCTATGTCTTTGGCTAGTTTCTGAAGACTACAACCTTCTTCTCCTCTTCCCATAATAATTAGAGAAATATTTTCTGGTAAGTATTTCAAAGCTTTTATAATATCGTCCACAGCGTTTTTGTGAGAAAGTCTAGATGTTGTGACCAAAAATATGTCTTCGGGTTTTTTACCAAGTTCAGTCATCAAAATATCTTTATCTTTCTGTGGAATAGTTAATGAAAAATTTGAAACAGTTACCCCATTTGGTATAACAAGAGCATCTTTCTCAAAACCCATATCTTTAGCAAAATTAGCTAAAAAATTTGATATAGCCTGTATCTGATCTGCTTTTTTAAATTGGTATTTCAGCAATGGATAAGCAAACAAGGTTTTTTTCTTTATCTCTGAAAGAGGTGTACCTTCTTGTAAAGACAGAAGGAATGGAACTTTTTTAAAAAATATTTTGAAAAATAATCCAGCAAACCCAGCAAAAGTCATCATAGCCCAACTCATATCAAAAGAATATTTTTTGTGAAGACTTCTTGCTTTCCAAAAACCATAGAAAGGAAATAAATATTTTGAACAATTCAACCGATGAATTTTTACATTTCCTATTGTCTCAACTCTAGGTAATTTTCTATCTAAAAGACAAGTGACCATATGCCACTCTATATCTTCCATCCTGTCTGTTATTTCTTTTATAGCAACCTCCGCACCACCCACAAAAGGATAATAACCTATTGAAAAAATTAATATTTTTTTAGACATAAAACTATTTATCCATACTCAATATTTCCCTTAAAACCTTTTCTGGGACCTCTTTTTGGCTAGAAGGAGTCATACTTAGAGTACTATCTTGTACAGTATCAGAATTATTTGGTTTTCCAATCTTTTTTTCTACCAAATCTTCTACTTTTTTATCTTTATGTTGTTCTATGTCTGGATTAGAAATCGGTTTATCTTCTTTTTTATCATTATTCACATTTTTAGTGACCTGTGACAGAGCTTCTCTCAAAGAGTTAATATTTTGAAGACTTGGCCTTTTATTATTTTGCTGATTGGTTGAAATAGACGAAAGAGATATTTTTTCTACCGGCTGAGTATTTATCTCTTTGACCATAGGACTACTTTTTATTTCCAATTCTTCTTTAGCTTTCAAAAAGACTTCTTTATTTTTATCAATAGAATTATTTTCATTTGCTACAGTATTTACTACAGGATTATTACTTTTTTTATGATAATTATCATTTAAATTATAATCCTTTTTTGGAGGGTAACTACTATGCTCACGATTTGGTTTATTAAAATTTTTATTTTCTCCTTCAAAAAAATCTTCTCTAGATCTAGCTTTTGGATCTTTAGAACCTTCGTCATGCCAATCCTGTATATTTTTCTCTACATCTAGTTTAGGCTTAGCAAATAATTTCCTAGAGGATTTTATAACATCTTCTTTAAAAGTGATATTTGGTCGAGCAATAGGTGGCATAGTAGTAGCTGAAAATGGTTGAGAAGAAACACCGTCTATCATAAGTTTTAAATATATCTGAGCAAACCCTAAATTAACCAAATCTTCAGCTATAAAAACAGGAGCAAACTCTTTTTCTAAAACATCAGCATCAAAAGCTCCCACCCTAAAAGAAATCGTTGTTCCGACGTTTCCGAAAACAGCATCCCTAACTTCTTCTTCCATTTGTTCTATGTATTGGTGAGCAATAGTCAAATTCAATTTATATTTTCTAGCTTCAGATAAAATATCTGCGAAAGACTTATTAGCAAAAGATTGAAACTCATCTACATACAAATAAAAATTTGGTAGTACTGCTAGTTCTTTTTCATTTTTTTCAGCTCTAGACATAGCGGCTAGATATATTTTCGTAATAAGCATAGAACCAATGAGGTTTGCATTGCCTTCTCCAACTCTTCCTTTGGACAAATTTATAATCATTATTTTTTTATTGTCCATAATATCTCGAAAATCAAAGGAAGATTTTCCCTGACCTATAATATTTCTAATTAGAGGATTTGAAGTAAACTGACCAATTTTATTTTGAATAGCAGGAATAGCTTCGGCAGCAAACCTCTCTGTATAACCTGCATATTCTTTAACCCAGTAAGCTTTTACAGACGGATCCGTGACATTAGCAATAACTTTATTTCTATACTCTTTGTCAGAAAGCATCTTGTTTATACCAAGCATAGTGGCTCCAGGATATTCCAAAAGAGCCAAAATGGTATTTTGCAAAATGTACTGCATTCTGTCAGAAAAACTTTCCTCTCCGAAAAGTTTTTTAAAAGCACTCATAAGACCACTTAAAACCAAGTGTCTTTTTTCCTCACCAATATCTTCCATAACATTGAAAGCTATTGGATAATCTATATCAAAAGGAGCAAAATATAATATATCTTTTACACGATTTTCTGGAACATAATCCAAAAGCTTTTCTGCGGTGCCTCCGTGCGGATCTAAAAAAGCAAGTCCTTCACCGTTTTGAATATCTTGAATAGCCATATTTTCCAAGAGAGTAGACTTTCCCATACCTGTCTTTCCAATGACATACATATGTTTTAGTCTATCCTTGGCTTTTATACCAAATCGTATTTTTCTATTTCTAGAATCTGTATCTCCAAAATATGTAATTTGATTAGGATCCATCACAATTATTATACAACAAAAAAATATTTAATTAAAAATACTTTTTAACTTTTAATTATCATTTAGTGCTCCTCTGGTATATTTGTTTGATGCAGACCACAAAACCCAAGAGGTCAAACCAGAGTCATAAGTAGCTTTTATTTGCGCTCTAACTTTTGTAGCGTCATAGGTTGCCCCCAAGTTAAAATCCTGAAGCCATGGACGAAGTTTTAAAGGAGAAGTACTAGCCATATTTGCTCTAGCCACAGCCGAAGACATATCATGATTTACAATTTCATAAGGAAAATCTGCTGGATTTTTATAACCCATATATGTCGGTGGATAATGTGATGGATAAACCATAGGCATAATATAGTCAAAATAAGGTAAAGCGACTTCTAAAAGTTGACCTATTCCCATATCATCTTCAGCTGTTGTAACCATACCAAAAAGATCTGCTGATATTTTTAATCTATCTTGGTTTGCAGATTCTTCTATCAAATTTTCATTTAAATATTTAAAGAAATCACCCATCACCACAGTCCTTGGTGTAGTACTAGAGAAAGGATATGAAATATCTTTCATATTTCCATCTGAAGGAAACCTGATATAGTCAAAATTTATTTCATCAAAACCAATTTTTCTAGCTTCATTAGAAATCTCTACTATGTATTGCCAATACTCACGAGAAGCAGGATCTACCCAAGACAGACCTTTTCTATCTCTCCATACAGAAGTTCCTGCTTTATTTTTGACAGCCAAGTCCGGTCTTATTTTTGAAAAATAAGCATCTTGAAAGACAGCTACTCTGCCCACTACATAAATATTTTTTTTATGTAGCTCTTCAACAAAAGATTGCATATCTGAAACCCTAACTTCTTCCGAACCATAAGATTTCAATTTTTGATCCGTTATTGGAAAAACTATTTTCCCACTGTAATCCTTTATGTCTATGACTATGGTATTTATTTCAGTATCATCTATAAGTTTTACAATTCCATTTCTAAGACTTGGTGTACCGGCAACCCAGCTAGTCATATAAACACCTTTTACAGATTCTGGAGTTTTGATATATGAAGGCACAAACACAGGTTCTTTTGATTCTTCTATCTTAATTTCTCCATTAGGATAGTCTATAGACTCTCCAGAGACATAGTGTTGGCCTAATATTTTTGGCAAATATAAAGCTAGACCAATAATAAAAACTAAAAACAAACAAATGTATATTATGTCTTTGTTCTTCTTTATATTTTTGAAGCCGATCATCATTAAAAATTAGTTAGATTCTTCATCTAAAGATTTGATTTCGTCCGGTGAATTTTCTGTAAATACCGAGCTAGTTTTTTCTTTTTTTCTTGTACGCTTTGCTGTAGCTTTTTTAGGTAATTCTATACGAATAGATAAAAAGATGAGATATAAACCAAACAAGACGGTAAAGGTCGTTTTCCAGAATAAAGGTATACCGAGGAAAGGCAAGAGAACAAGTATTAAACCGACAAAAAATGTTTTAGTATTAACTATCATATAAGACATTATACACAGTAATACTGATTTTCAAAAATGTGGAGAAATAGAAAAAGGAGGCCCATACTTTTATGATGACCTCCTTGTTATAGTCCTTCTTTGGTCAGCAATCTGACCACTTTTTTAGAAAACTTGTTTGTCTCTTTCTGAGAGAGATTATAATGAGAAAAAATTAGATGATTACTCCTTCCTACCCTTTTTTTATTAAAAGGATCAAGCGTAACATCAATTGTCACTA
>Ga0172380_10002286_pt1 | contig 30132 bp, 28 predicted proteins | sample Leawe162metaG_FD_119747 | JGI IMG/M metagenome (GOLD analysis project Ga0172380, IMG submission 119747) | Leachate microbial communities from a municipal landfill in Southern Ontario, Canada - Leachate well 162 metaG | ecosystem: Engineered > Solid waste > Landfill > Unclassified | place... | reverse complement strand
TGCGACGCAAGCTGGTCGAGCATAAGTTGCTTTAAGAAAACCGCCACGGATTGCGCGGATGAATACGGATTGATTCCATGCGTTCGTCTGATCCGTGTGCATCCGTGTAATCCGTGGCCTTAGCTTCTCTTACCGACATGCAAATCACCCAAGCCCTCATCAGCGTCTCCGACAAGCGCGGGGTCGTGGACTTCGCCCGCGCGCTCACCGAGCTCGGCGTCAGGATCCTCTCCACCGGCGGCAGCGCCAAAATGTTGCGCGAAGCCGGCGTGCCCGTAACGGAGGTTTCCGACTACACCGGCTTTCCGGAAATGCTCGACGGCCGCGTCAAGACCCTGCACCCGAAGGTGCACGGCGGCATCCTCGGCATCCGCGGCAACGCCGAGCACGCGGCCACCATGCAGAAGCACGACATCCCGCCCATCGACCTGGTGATCGTGAACCTCTACCCGTTTGCACAGGCGGTAGCAAAGAAGGATTGCACACTGGAAGACGCCATCGAGAACATCGACATCGGCGGCCCGACCATGGTGCGCGCGGCGGCCAAGAACCATGGCAACGAAGCCGGCGGCGTCGGCATCGTAACCGACCCCGAGGACTACGCGGCGGTGATCGAGGAGATCAAGGGCAGCCACGGCGCGCTCTCCTGCAAGACCCGTTTTGCCCTCGCCATAAAAGCATTCACCCACACGGCACGCTACGACGCGGCCATCTCCAACTGGCTGTCCAGCCTCGACGCCGACAACAAGCCGACCGCCTTCCCCGAACGGCTGCAGCTCGCCTTCGACAAGGTCGACACCATGCGCTACGGCGAGAACCCGCACCAGCAGGCGGCGTTCTACCGCGAAGTCTCCTCCGTGCCCGGCAGCTCGGTTGGCACCATTGCCAACTACACGCAGCTGCAGGGCAAGGAGCTCTCGTACAACAACATCGCCGATTCCGATGCGGCCTGGGAATGCGTCAAGGCTTTCGACAGCAATAACGCAACTGCAGCCTGCGTTATCGTCAAGCACGCCAATCCCTGCGGCGTCGCCATCGCCGCGACGGCCGAGGAGGCCTACCGCAAGGCTTTCAAGACCGATCCGACTTCGGCCTTCGGTGGCATCATCGCCTTCAACTGCGCCATCGACAAGGCGGCAGCGGAGGCCGTCTCCGGCCAGTTCGCCGAGGTGATCATCGCCCCCGGGATCACGGCCGACGCCCGCGCCGTCTTCGTCGCCAAGCAGAACCTGCGCGTGCTGGTCGTACCCATGCCGCAAGGGGGCCGCGCCGAGAACGTCTTCGACTACAAGCGCGTCGGCGGCGGCCTGCTGGTGCAGACGGCCGACATGGCGCGCATCAATGAATCCGACATCAAGGTGGTGACCCGGCGCGCTCCGACGGCGCAGGAGATGACCGACCTCCTCTTCGCCTGGCACGTCGCCAAGTACGTCAAGTCGAATGCGATCGTGTACTGCAAGGACGGCATGACCATGGGCGTCGGCGCCGGCCAGATGAGCCGCGTCGACTCCGCCCGCATCGCCGCCATCAAGGCCGAGAACAACGGCCTGACGGTGGCCGGCTCGGTGGTCGCCTCGGACGCCTTCTTCCCCTTCCGCGACGGCCTCGACGTGCTGGCCAAAGCCGGCGCCACGGCGGTGATCCAGCCGGGCGGCTCGGTGCGCGACGCGGAGGTCATCGCCGCCGCCGACGATCAGAACATCGCCATGGTGTTCACCGGTTTCCGCCACTTCCGGCATTAAGCACGAGATGAAATTACTGGTCATCGGCTCCGGCGGCCGCGAGCACGCGCTGGCCTGGCGGCTGGCGCAGTCGCCGCGCATCCAGAAGGTCTATGTCGCCCCCGGCAACGCCGGCACGGCGCGCGAGAACGGTCTGGAGAACGTGCCACCCACTTCGGTCGACGACCTTGTCGCCTTCGCCGAGCGTGAACAGATCTACCTCACCGTGGTCGGCCCCGAGGCGCCGCTCGCCGCCGGCGTGGTGAACGCCTTCCGCGCGAAGAACCTGCCGATCTTCGGGCCAACGCGCGAAGCCGCGCAACTCGAATCCTCCAAGGATTTCGCCAAGCGCTTCATGCAGCGCCACAAGATCCCCACCGCCGCCTTCGCAACCTTCAGCGAGGCCGAGGCAGCGCACGCCTATGTCGACGCGCAGGGCGCGCCCATCGTCATCAAGGCCGACGGCCTCGCCGCCGGCAAGGGCGTCGTAGTCGCCATGGATTCCGCCGAGGCGCATGCCGCCATCGACATGATGCTCACCGACAACAAGATGGGCGATGCCGGCGCGCGCGTGGTGATCGAGGAATTCCTCGAGGGCGAGGAAGCCAGCTTCATCGTCATGTGCGACGGCACGCATGCCCTGCCGCTCGCCACCAGCCAGGACCACAAACGGCTGCACGACGACGACGAGGGCCCCAACACCGGCGGCATGGGCGCCTACTCGCCGGCGCCGGTGGTGACGCCGGATGTGCACGCCCGCGCCATGCGCGAGATCATCATGCCGACGCTCAACGGCATGGCGCAGGACGGCATTCCATACACCGGCTTCCTCTACGCCGGCCTGATGATCGCGCCCGACGGCAGCGTCAAGACGCTGGAATTCAACTGCCGCATGGGCGATCCGGAAACGCAGCCGATCATGTTGCGCCTGAAAAGCGACCTGGTCGACCTCGTCGAGGCGGCCATCCATTGCCGCCTGAAGAACATCGAGGCGGAGTGGGACCGCCGCGTCGCCCTCGGCGTCGTCATCGCGGCAGCCGGTTATCCGGAAGCGCCGCGCAAGGGCGACACCATCCACGGCCTGCCCCCGGCAGGGGACGACTACCACGTCTTCCATGCCGGCACCGCGCTCTCCGGCAAGGACGTCGTCACGGCCGGCGGGCGCGTGCTCTGCGTCACGGCGCTGGGCAGCAACGTCAGGGCGGCACAGATGCGCGCCTACGATATCGCCGAGCAGATCGAGTTCGACGGCATGCAGATGCGCCGCGATATTGGGTATCGCGCCATCCGGCGCTGAACGGCCATTGCGCCATCTGCCGCCAGCGATGGACACCACACCGGTTCTTGAATACCTCCGCGGCCTGCAGGATCGCATCGTCGCCAACTTGGGCACCTTCGACGGCAAGCCCTTCCAAACGGACACTTGGAAAAGGCCTGAAGGGGGTGGCGGCACGACCAGACTGATCGAGGAAGGCGATTTCTTCGAGCGCGGCGGCGTCAATTTCTCCCATGTCACGGGCAGCCACCTGCCGCCCTCCGCCACAGCCGCCCGGCCAATGCTGGCCGGGCGCGCCTGGGAGGCGATGGGCGTCTCGCTGGTGCTGCATCCGCGCAATCCCTACTGCCCGACGGCGCACATGAACGTGCGCTGTTTCATCGCCCGCAAGGGCGGCGAGGAGCCGGTCTGGTGGTTCGGCGGCGGCATGGACCTCACGCCCTACTACGGCTTCGAGGAGGACGCCCGCCATTTCCACGCCACCTGCAAGCAGGCGCTGGCGCCGTTCGGCCCGGATGTTCATGCCCGCTACAAGAAGTGGTGCGACGAGTATTTCTTCCTCAAGCACCGCAACGAGCCGCGCGGCGTCGGCGGCATCTTCTTCGACGATCTGAGCGAGGGGGGCTTCGACCACTGCTTCAGCCTGACACAGGCGGTCGGCGACGCCTTCCTGTCGGCGTACCTGCCCCTCGCCGAACGCCGGCGCGCCCTGCCCTACACTGATCGCGAACGCGACTTCCAGGCCTACCGGCGCGGACGCTACGTCGAGTTCAACCTGGTGTGGGATCGCGGCACGTTGTTCGGCCTGCAGTCGGGCGGGCGCACCGAGTCGATTCTCATGTCGCTGCCGCCGGTGGTGAAGTGGCGCTACGACTGGAAGCCCGAAGCGGGCAGCGCCGAAGAAAAGCTCTATACGGATTTTCTCAGGCCGCGGGACTGGGTCTGACCCGGGCGCCGGGCCGTCCCAAGCCCGGGTAAGTCAGCACATGGAGCGGGCGTAGCCCGCGAACCGCCGTCACCCCCTTCCTCGGGAAGGGGATTGGGGGAAAAGGCTAACCCTGGCGGCACAGCGCCGCTGCGCTGCGATAGGACTGGTTGGATTCCTCGCTGCGCCCCAGCTGGGCGAACAGCGCCGCCAGTTCGACATGGGCATCCTGGCTGGGCTGAATGGCCAGCGAGGCCTCGAAATAGCTCTGCGCCTTGCCCCACAGCTGCTGCTCCCGGCACAACTTGCCCAGGGCCAGCAGCAGGTGCGCGTCCTCGGCATGCTTCTCCAGCCACTTCTCCCCCCGGGCAATCCGCGCCAGGATGTCGCCGCCGCGGCACTCGGCATACAGTCCGGCCAGTTCGGAATCCCATTCGGCCTCGACCTGCTGCTCGATGATGCGCTGCGCCGTCGCGCCGTCGCCGGCGGCGATCAGCGCCCGCGCCGCAGCTGCCGCCAGCCGGGAGAAGCACCGATCTTCGGCAGGTATGGCTTCCCAATAGGCTGCGAGCGCGCGGGCATCGCCTTCCCGGCCACGCAGGTTCTCCAGATGGGCGCGCTGCTTGAGCGGCGCAGCGGCGTCCTGCGTCAGGGCGCGATGCTTCTCAAGCTGGCGTGCCACTTTCAACACATCGTCCCAGCGGCCCAGCCCGCGGTGCACGCGCAAGGCCAGGCGCAACGCGGCGATATGCCGGCCGCCGCCCTCCTGCAGGGCATCGAGCGCTGCCAGCGCGTCATCGAAACGGCGTGCATCGACGTGCAATTCCGCCTCGGTCATCAGGCGCGCGGCATGCGCCCCGGAGGAAGTACCCTTGGAGTGCGCCTCGTCGTCATGCTCGGCGGCGCGCTTGAGCCACTCCTCCTTGCGCCGGCTGTCGCGCAGGAAATGCGCCGCGCGCGCCGCCACCAGCGCCGAGAGCGCAGGCGCCTCGTGGGAAGCGTGAGACAGTGCGGCATTCTTCAGAGCGTGGCCGTAACGTCCCTCGAAGAGCTGCTGCACCGCTTCGCGCAGCGCCAGAGTGCCCTTTTCGCGCCGCTTGCGCTCGCGGAAGGCGCGCACGGCCTGCGGCAGTCGCAGGGTATGCGACAGCAGGCGCAGCAGGATATGTCCCAGCAGGAAACCTCCGACCGCCAGCACGATGAAAAAATTCAGCGACAACTCGACGCGCCAGGGCGGCAGGACAACCAGGACATAGCCTTCGTTGTAGCCGAAGGCCAGCGACACGCCGACGGCGAGGGCAAACAGCGCCAGCAGCCAGAGCAGAATGCGCATTAGCGGACTTCCCTGCCGCGCGGCGGGTTCACCGCAGCACCCTCTCTTGCCACCTTGAAGTTCCGCAGCGTGGTCAGGCTCTCCTGGAGACTGGGCAGGGCCACGCTGACATCGGCAGCAGCCAATTGCTTGAGGGTGGCCAGCGCCGCCTGCACCGGTTTCGCACGCGTGTCGAAATACTTCTCGATCCAGGCCTGCGCCTGCTGGATGTCCTGGCGGAACGACTTGCCGTCCCGCTGCAGGAGCGCCAGGCGGGCATTCACCAGGCGCAGCTTGAGGTTCTCGCGCAGGAAAAAGGCCTGGGTGGGCGACAGCAGTGCGGGATTGGGCCGGTCGAGGCGCTCGACGCGGATCAGGCTCTTCAGTTCCCGCCACAGTTCGCCGAGCAGCGTCTCCCAGTAGCCGGACACTGCGGCGGGCACGAAAGTCTCCCGGGCCGGCTCCACGCGCGGCTTGGCTTCGAAGGCGAGGGGCAGGGTGTCCACGGCGCGGACGACGCCCTCGATGCGCAGCGCGATGCCCGGCACGTCGGCCAGCGGCAGTGCTTTCAGCCGCTCGATGTCACGGGCGATCACCTTGCGCAGCGGCAGGTACTGGGCACGCCCAACCGCGCCCAGGCGCGCATCGGCGCCCTGCAGCGCAATCAGGGCCGCCTCGACGTTGCCGGCGAGTTGCAGTTGCTGTGCGGCCGTGTTGAGCGCCTGTTCGATCTCGGCCAGCAGCCGCTCGTCGCGGTTGCGCGTCAACTCCTGCACCATCGCATCGAGCGCCGCCTGCTGGCTCTGCGATTCGGCCAGTTTCGCCTCCAGCGCGCCCACCTTGGCCTGCAGGGCAGCCAGCGCCTCCTGGTTCTGCTTGGCAACGACGCGCGCCTCGCCAGCGGCCGCATCACCGGAGGCCAGGCGCCGGGCCACTTCCTGTTGCAGCTCGGCGATGCGGCTGCGCGTCTCGATCGACTGCCATGCAAGCAGGCCGAGCGCCGCAACCGCCACCAGCAAAGCGGGTTGCCGCAGGATCGCCAGCGCCCGCTGCAATCGTCCCGGTCTGGCCGGGGAAGTCAGTGCATCCTGTTCCATCGTCGATCCGTTATCGATTCATTTCTTGCTGTCAGAAAAATGCGTTTCCAGCCCCGACAGCAGGCCGGCATCGCCCGGTGCGGTGACAAGCACCACAGCGAAGCCGAGTTGGCGGGCTTCCTCGGCGATGCGCTGGTGGGCGACGAAGAGCGGCACCGCCTTCAATGTCGCTTCGGCCACCACGCCGACCATCGCCAGCAGGTTGCGCAGCCCTTCGCTGCTCGTCACCGTCAGCGCATCGACTGCTCCCTTCGATAGCAGGGCCCGCAGCGGCGCCGCATCGATGTCCGGCCGGCCGCGCCGGTAACAGGGAATGCGCTCCACCTGCGCGCCGCGCGCCTCCAGCGTCTCGCCGAGCAGTTCTCGCCCGCCGTCGCCGCGAAAGATCGCCACGCGCTTGCCGCGAATCGCGGCGGCGGCGAATTCGGGCCGCGCCAGCAGCGCTTCGCTGTCGAAGCGTCCGCCATCCGGCGTAATGATATGCGTCACGCCGAAGCGGGCGATGGCGCGCGCGCTCGTTTCGCCCATCGCCGCCGCGACGACCCGCGCCGGCCAGGCACGCCGCGCCGTGATGGCGGAGAGCGCCTTCTCCGCTGCGTTCGGGCTGACGAAGACGACGACATCGAAATCGTCGATCCGCTCCACTGCAGCGCACAGGGGCCCGGGGTCGGCGGCATCGAAAATCGCCAGCACCGGGAAGCGCACTGCGCTGCCGCCGCGCGATTCGATCTCCCGCGCCAGATTGCCGGCCTGCTCGGCCGGTCGCGTCACCACGATGTGCCTTCCAGCGAGGACGCTCATCCGCCCAGCGCGGCGAGAATCTCCTCGGCGCCGCGCGCCCGCAGTTCATTCGCCAGGGCCAGGCCGAGCGCCTCCGGGTCGGCCGGATCGCCGTGCATTTCCGCGCCGGCCATGCGGCTGCCGTCGGACGCGGCGACGAAGCCGCGCAGGCGCAGCTGCCCGTCCTCGATTTCCGCAAAGGCGCCCAGCGGCACCTCGCAACTGCCCGCCAGCGCCCGCGACACGGCGCGCTCGGCGCGCACGCAGGCGGCGGTGCCGGCATCGGCGAGCGGCGCCATCCAGTCCGCGACTTCCGGGCGCGACGACAAGGCTTCGATGCCCAGCGCGCCCTGCCCGGCCGCCGGCAGCGACAGCTCGGCGGGCAGCACGGCGCGGATGCGCGAAGCGAGGCCGAGGCGGGTCAAGCCGGCGGCGGCGAGGAGGATGGCGTCGTATTGCCCCTCGTCGAGCTTGCGCAGCCGCGTGTCGAGGTTGCCGCGCAGGCTGGCGACGGAGAGTTGGGGATACCGCGCACGCAGTTGCGACTCGCGGCGCAGGCTGGAGGTGCCGACCACGCCGCCGGGTGGAATATCGTCGAGCGCGGCGTACTTGTTCGAGACGAGGGCGTCGAGCGGATTCTCCCGCGCCGAGATGGCCACCAGCGCGAAGTCCGGCTCCATCGTCATCGGCACGTCCTTCATGGAATGGACGGCGATGTCCGCGCGCCTGTCCAGCAGGGCGGTCTCCAGTTCCTTGACGAAGAGCCCCTTGCCGCCGACCTTGGCCAGCGGCCGGTCGAGGATCTGGTCGCCGCGCGTCGTCATGCCGAGCAACTCGACCGAGCAGCGTGGATATAATGCCCTCAGGCGGTCGCGCACATGCTCGGCCTGCCACAGGGCAAGGCGCGATTCGCGCGTGGCAATGACGATGCGCTCGGGTTGCGGCTGGTTCACTTTCGGAGACTCACGGAGATGATGGTTGTGCGGATGGTTGTGCGTGCGGTGCTGCTGATTTTAGCATGGCTGCCCATGGCCCCCGGCGCGGCGCCGGCGGGTATCGCCCCGGCGCGCGACCTTGCCCTCGATGCCGCGGACATGCGGGCGCGGGGCATTGTCATGCTGGTGCTGTTCAGCCAGGACGGCTGCCGCTGGTGCGAGCGCGCCAGGACCGAGATCCTCATTCCCCTGCAGAACGAACCCGCCTCGCGCCGGCGCGTCGTGCTGCGCGACATTGCCCTCGACACCGACGAACCGCTGACCGACTTCGCCGGAAGGAAAACCACCCATCGCCGTTTCGCCGCCAGCGAAGGGGCGCGCGTCACGCCGACCCTGATTGTCTTCGGCCCCGACGGCAGGCGGCTGGCCGAACCCCTCGTCGGCTTCCTGACGGCCGATTTCTATGCCGAACATGTCAATCGCGCCGTCGAGGAGGGCCTGGCGCGCCTGAAACCGCCGTCCTCCGCAGACTGACTTTTACTTCGCTTCGCCGAGGCGGAAAAAAGAGCGCATCTTGCCGAGCAGGCTGGCGTGCTGGCGCTGACGCTCCCTGGCGTGGGCTTCGGCGCCGAGCGCCTCCTGGGCGGTGGCGAGCTGCATGTTGCGTTCGGTGAGGATCGCCGCCATCTCCTCGGCGATGGCCGGACGCAAATGGATGACCTCCTCGAAGCCGGCCTTGTCGAGGCGATAACACTCCGCGTCGCTCTTCGCCGTGACGGTCGCTCGACGCGGCTCCCCGGTGAGCATGCCCATCTCGCCGAAGACGCTTCCCGCCTGCAGCACCGTCAGTAGACGGCGCTCGCCTTCCTGCTCGATCCACACCTCGGCCTCCCCTTCCACCAGGATGTAGAGCCAGTGCGCCACCATGCCCTGCCGCGTGATGACGTCGCCGCGGGCGAACGGGGCGTAGACGAGGCGCTCGGCCAGCGCCTTCAGCTCCTCTTCGCTGAAGGAGGAGAAGATGCCGACGCCGCGCAGCGCCTTGAGCCGGCGGGCAAGCTCGCGCGCATGCACCGCCTCGCGGTACGCCTCGTTCTCCTTGATCATGTGTACGGAGTATTCGGGCTCGGCGACCCGGATGCCGGCGCGCTGCAGCGCGGCCAGTACGTGGCTGCGCACGGCCGAATCGGTCGGATCGTCCGGCCGCGGATCGATCATCCAGTAGCGCAGGGCGTAGCGTCCGTAGCTCGGCCCGAACTCCATCAGCACGCAATTGGGCAGCGGCGTGCGCGCCACATTGGCGATGTCGGCGCTGGCCACGGCCTGTTCCACCGCCTGGATCACGCGCGCCGGCGGCACGGCGTAGTCGACGTTGAACCAGATCCAGCGCCGCCACGGCTGAGTCGCCTGTTCGGCGCTCCAGATGACGGTGAACTTGCTCTTCATGAGCAGGCTGTTGGGCACGACGATGGTCTCGCCGTTGCGCGTCTCGATGGCGGTGTAGCGCCAGCGGATGTCGATCACGCGCCCGACGACGTCGTCGACCTTCACCCAGTCGCCCACCTCGATCGAGCTGTCCAGCTGCAGCGCCAGTCCGCCGAGGATGTTGCCCAGTGTGTCCTGCATCGAGAAGGCGACCACCGCGGTGATCACCGCCGAGGTGGCGACGATGCCCGAGAGGTCGACGCCGGCCAGTCGCATGCGCACCAGGGCGAAGCCGACGTAGGCGAGGATGACGACAATGTCCTCGACGATGCGCGGCGGCGCGATCCCGGCCGACGGCAGCAGCGCGCGGAACAGGCACAGGCCGGCCAGGCGGATCAGCGCCACGCCGGAGCCGATGACGAACAGCTCGTGCGCCGCCGCCGCACCGGCAGACAAACCGCGCACGTCGAGCACACCTGCGGCGAACTGCCCCATCAGGCAGAGCGCAAACACGCCGAGAGTGTAGCCGACCGAGCGCCGGTCTGCCGGGCGCAGGTACCAGAGGATTGCCGCCAGCAGCAGCGCCGCGGATACCACATAGGGCGACTCTTCGCGCCAGAAGAAAGCCCAGGCCGGCTGCAGCATGGCCTCCACTAGGGCCTCCCTTCGCCGGCGAACGCCGCCTTCACCGTGGGCCATTGCCGGCGCGACACCGGCAGCCTCTCCTCCAGGCCTGCCAGCAGCACAGACCAGTGCGTTTCGCCATCCTCGGCTGCGCTCCTCTCGAAACCGGCAATCGCTTCGCGCGCCACCAGGCAGTTGCGGTGCACGCGCACGAAGCGCAAAGCGAACTCCTGCTCCAGATGGGTGAGGGATTCGTCGAGCAGGTGCTCGCGCTCCCGGGTGCGCGCCGTCACGTATTTCAGCTCCGCCTTCAGGTAGAGAATGTCGGCCACCGACACCAGCAGGATGCGGCCCCGTTCGGCGACGGACAGGTGGCGGCGGGGCTCGGCCGCCAGCCGGGCCAGCGCCTCGCGCGCCGGCGGCGCGGCGCGGCGCGCCTTCTCCAGCGCCGCCGCCAGCCGCTGCGCGCGCACCGGCTTGACCAGATAGTCTATGGCGTTCAGCTCGAAGGCCTGCACGGCATACTGATCGTAGGCCGTGGTGAACACCACCGCCGGCGCATTCTCTGCACCGGCAAGGTGTCGCGCCAGCTCGATGCCGTCCATCTGTGGCATGCGGATGTCCACCAGCGCCACGTCGACCGGCGTCGTCGCCAACCGCTCCAGTGCCTCGATGCCGTTCGCCGCTTCGCCGACAAGTCGGTTGGGCAGATCGGCGGCGATGTCCGCCAGCAGGGCTTTCATGCGCGCCCGCGCCGGCGCCTCGTCATCGACGATGAATACGCGCAGTGACTCGCTCACGACTTCTCTCCCTTGCGATAGGGCAGCCGGATGGCGACGTGGAAGACGCCCCCCTTCGCCTCCGTCTCCAGCCGCGCCTCAAGGTCGTAGAACAGCATCAGCCGCTCGCGGATGTTCTCCAGCGCCATGCGGTTGCCGGCGTGGTTGTTGTTCTCGCCGTGATAGGGATTCGACAGCGCGATGCGGATCTCCTCGCCCTCGCGCGCGGCACGAATCGTCACCGTCGCCGGCTGCGGCGACGGCTCGATGCCATGATAGACCGCATTCTCCAGCAACGGCTGCAGCATCAGGGGCGGCACCTGCGCGTCTGCCGGGCAGGCGTCGACGTCCCAGTCCACACGCAGCCGCTCGCCCAGGCGCAGGTGCTCCAGCGCGAGGTACTGCCGGCACAGCGCGAACTCCTCGCCCAGCGTCACCAGCTCCTTGTTTTCGCCCATCAGCACGCGGAACAGGTCCGACAACTCCTCCAGCGCCTGTTCGGCGCGGCGCGGGTCGGAGCGGATGACGCCGAGCACCGCGTTCAGGCTGTTGAAGAGGAAGTGCGGGCGGATGCGCGCCGTCAGCGCCATCAGGCGCGCCTCGGCCACGGCCGGCGAGAAGGCCCGGCTGCGCAGGTCGAAATAGAACAGGATCGCTGCCGCCGCCACGGCGCCCCACAGGGCGGCGCGCGGCAGGCCCGTCAACGGCAGGCCGGGCGGATTGAACAGGGCATGGAACAGGACGGACACCAGGGCGCAGGCCGCCGCCACGATGGCCAGCGCCGCGCCATACGGCAGGCGGGCCAGCCGGCTGCCCGCCATGTACAACAGCACCACGCTGGCGATCAGCGGCGGCTCGACCAGAGCGGCAAGCTCGACCAGTTCCTGCGGCAGGCGGGTCAGCTCCGTGTTGCGCGCCAGGGCCGCGCAGAGGGCCAGCAGATTCACCGCCAGCAGGCTGCGCAGCATGACGCCGAGGTTGGCGAAGTCCGGCAGCCGCGTCGGTTGGGGGTTTTGCCTTATACTCATTCGTTGCTTCGCTACACTGTAGTTTCCGAAACGATTATGACAGATCACAGCAACGATTCCAGCGGCAAGGCCTGGTCGGGGCGCTTCAGCGAACCGGTGGCCGAACTCGTCAAGCGCTACACCGCCTCGGTCGGTTTCGACCGGCGCCTGGCCTTCCACGACATCCGCGGCTCGCTCGCCCACGCCCGCATGCTGGCCAAGCAGGGCATCATCGGCAAGGACGACCTCGCCGCCATCGAGCGCGGCATGGCCGCCGTCAAACTGGAAATCGAGACCGAGGAATTCCGGTGGTCGCTCGACGACGAGGACGTGCACCTCAACATCGAGAAGCGCCTCACCGCCCTCGTCGGCGACGCCGGCAAGCGCCTGCACACCGGCCGCTCGCGCAACGACCAAGTCGCCACCGACATCCGCCTCTGGCTGCGTGAGGAGATTGACGGCCTCGACGGCCTGCTGCGCGCCTATCAGGCTGCCCTGCTCGACCTGGCCGAGGAGCATGCCGCCACGCCGATGCCCGGCTTCACCCACCTGCAGGTGGCGCAGCCGGTCACCTTCGGCCACCACCTGATGGCCTATTTCGAGATGGCGGCGCGCGACCGCGAGCGGCTGGCCGACTGCAGGAAGCGGACGAACCGCCTGCCGCTCGGCGCGGCCGCCCTGGCCGGCACCAGCTATCCGATCGACCGCGAGTTTGTCGCCAGGGAGCTCGGCTTCGACGGCGTCTGCGCCAACTCGCTGGATGCCGTCAGCGACCGTGACTTCGCCATGGAGTTCACCGCCGCCGCCGCGCTGATCATGACCCACGTCTCGCGCTTCTCCGAGGAGCTGATCCTGTGGATGAGCCCGCGCGTCGGCTTCATCGACCTCGCCGACCGCTTCTGCACCGGCTCCTCGATCATGCCGCAGAAGAAGAACCCCGACGTGCCGGAGCTCGCACGCGGCAAGAGCGGCCGCGTCTTCGGCCACCTGATGGGACTGCTCACCCTCATGAAGGGCCAGCCGCTCGCCTACAACAAGGACAACCAGGAAGACAAGGAGCCGCTCTTCGACACGGTCGACACGCTGCGCGACACCCTGGCCATCTTCGCCGACCTCGTCGGCGGCATCCGCGTCAGGCCCGACGCCATGCGCGCGGCGCTGCGGCAGGGCTTCGCCACGGCCACCGATCTCGCCGACTACCTGGTGAAGAAGGGCCTGCCTTTCCGCGACGCCCACGAGGCGGTGGCGCTGGCCGTGCGCGCCGCCGAGGAGAAGGGCTGCGACCTGGCCGATCTCGGCCTCGACGCCCTGCGCCGCTTCTCTCCGCTGATCGGCGAGGACGCCCTTGCCGTGCTGACCGTGGAAGGCTCGCTCGCCAGCCGCAACCATGTCGGCGGCACTGCGCCGGAACAGGTGCGCGCGGCGATCGCATCGGCCAGGAAAAACCTCTGAACCACCAAGACACCAAGACACAAAGAAGCACCAAGCAAACCTTGGTGTAACTTGGTGTCTTGGTGCCTTGGTGGTGGGCACTTTCGTTATGGACAAAATCGGCAAATACCAGATCATCAAGAAGCTCGGCGAGGGCGCCACCTCCGTCGTCTGGCTGGGTCACGACCCCTTCACCGACCGCGACGTCGCCATCAAGGTCGTCGCCAGCAGCGTCTTTTCCGAGGGCGAGCACGGCAAGATCGCGCGCAACCTCTTCGTCACCGAGGCCTCGCTCGCCGGCAAGCTGGTGCATCCGCACATCGCGCAGATCTACGACGCGGTGGCCGACGCCGATCCCAGCTACATCGTCATGGAATACGTCGCCGGCGGCACGCTGGAACCCTATTGCACGCCGGACAGACTGCTGCCGATGGTCGACCTGGTCGAGATGATCTTCAAGTGCACGCGGGCGCTCGATTTCGCCTACCGCCTCGGCGTCATCCACCGCGACCTCAAGCCGGCCAACATCCTGCGCGCCGGCAGCAGCGGCAGCGACGTCAAGATCTCGGATTTCGGCGCCGCCCTGTCCGCTTCCAGCGACCAGACCGCCGTCGCCGGCATCGGCTCGCCGGCCTACATGTCGCCGCAACAGGTGAAGGACCACCCGCTCAACCACCAGAGCGACATCTTCTCCCTCGGCGTGGTGATGTACCAGTTGCTCACCGGTCAGTTGCCCTTCCAGGGCAGCAACAACATCAGCATCATCTACCAGATTGCCAATGTCGAGCCGCCACCGCCTTCGGCTCTGAGGAAAGGCATCCCGCCGGCGGTGGACGCCATCGTCATGCGCGCCATGAAGAAGTCGCTGGAAGAACGCTATCCCACCTGGGACGCGTTTTCCTTCGACCTCGCCGAGACCTTCCGCAACGAGCACCTCGAGGAGGCGCGCGAGCGGATCGCCGACACCGAGAAATTCAACACGCTGCGCGGGCTGGCCTTCTTCCGCGACTTCAACGACGTGCAGCTGTGGGAACTGCTCGGCTTCTCCGACTGGCAGCGCGTCAAGCCGGGCACGCTCCTGATGCGCGAGGGCCAGCCGGGCGACGACTTCAGCATCCTCGCCGCCGGCGAGGTCAAGGTGACCAAGAACGCCAAGCTGCTCAACGTGCTCTCGGCCGGCGAGTGCTTCGGCGAGATGGCATACCTGAACGAGGCCGCCGGCACGCGCGGTGCAGATGTGTCGACGCTGCGTGAAGCCACCGTCATCACCGTGCCGACCGAAGCGTTGCGGCGCGCCTCGGACGCCTGCCGCCACAGCTTCGACCATGCCTTCCTGCGCATCCTGGTCGAGCGCCTGTCGCTTGCCAATACCCGCCTGACGGCTGTATAACAACGTCATGGAACAGCCGGAAAAAATCGGCAAGTACGAGGTGCGCAGCCGGCTCGGCGAAGGCGCCACCAGCACGGTCTGGCTCGCCTGGGACCCGTTCGCCCAGCGCGAGGTGGCGGTCAAGGTCATCTCGCCCGAGGTGCTGCGCGACAAGGACCGCGGCAAACTCTACCGTCACCTGCTGGTCAACGAGGCTTCGCTCGCCGGCAAGCTGGTGCATCCGCACATCGTGCAGATCTACGACGCAGTGGTCGGCGATGACCAGAGCTACATCGTCATGGAATACGTGGCGGGCGGCACCCTCGAGCCTTTCTGCACCTCGGACAAGCTGCTGCCGCTCGACCGGCTGGTGGAAATCGTCTTCAAGTGCACGCGGGCGCTCGACTACGCCTACCACCTCGGCATCACCCACCGCGACATCAAACCGGCCAACATCCTGCTGGCCGCATCCGACAACATAGGCGGCGACATCAAGATCTCGGACTTCGGCGCCGCGCTGTTCACATCGGGAGAGCAGACGCGCACCCAAGTCTCCGGCATCGGCTCGCCCGCCTACATGTCGCCGCAGCAGGTGCGCGAGATGCCGCTCAACCAGCAGACCGATATCTATTCCCTCGGCGTCGTCATGTACCAGCTGCTCACCGGCCGCCTGCCCTTCCAGGCGAGCAACAACTACAGCATGGTCTACCAGATCACCCACGTCGATCCGCCGCCGCCCTCGGATTTCCGCCATGAGATACCGGGCAACCTCGACGCCGTCGTCGCCCGCGCCATGCAGAAGGATCTCGGCAAGCGCTACGCCAGCTGGGAGGAGTTTTCGCACGACCTGGCGCAGGCCTTCCGCAACAAGCAGCTGAAGGCGCGCGAGCGCGACTTCGCCGACACGGAGAAGTTCGAGACACTGCGCGGACTGCCCTTCTTCGCCGAGTTCAGCGACGTCGAAATCTGGGAAGTGGTGCGCTTCTCCGACTGGGAACAGGTGGCGCCCGACACGGTCATCATGAAGGACGGCGAGCCGGGCGACTACTTCTGTTTCCTCGCCGAGGGTGAAATGAGGATCACCAAGCGCGGTCGCATCCTCGGCATCCTCGCCCCCGGCGACTGCTTCGGCGAGATGGCCGTCATCAGCCAGACCAGCAGCAGCCGCAACGCCGACGTCATCGCCCAGACCTCCTCCAAGATCATCACCATCCGCGGCGATGCGCTGCGACAGGCCTCCGAAGTCTGCCGCATGCATTTTTACGCCGCTTTCCTCGAAGTGCTGGCCAACCGCCTGGCGCTGGCCAACGCGCGTCTCGCCTCGGTCTGAGTCTGATGTCCTTGATTGAATCGCTCTCGGCGGAGATTGGCCGGGTGTCGGGACGGACTTTCCGCGCCGCTTCCAGCCGGGACGCCGGCGGTGGCTGCATCCACCGCGCACTGGTGCTCAAAGGTGCCGGAGAGCGCTGGTTCGTCAAGCTGAACGCGGCCGACGCCCTGCCGATGTTCGAGGCGGAACGTGACGGACTGGCCGCGTTGGCCGAGGCGGATGCCTTTCGCGTGCCGCACCCGCTGTGCTGCGGCATCATCGGGGAAGAGGCGTATCTCGTGCTGGAACACCTCGACTTGCGGCCGGTCGCCGAGCGCGCCAACGCGGTCGCTTTCGGCCGGGCACTGGCGGCCCTGCACCGCAAGACCGGCGCTTGCTATGGCTGGCGCCGCGACAATTTCATCGGCGCCACGCCGCAGATCAATACGGAGTACGACAACTGGCCGCGCTTCTTCGCCGCGGCGCGCCTGCTGCCGCAGTTGGAACGGGCCGCGGCCCGCGGCCGTGCGCTGCTGACACGGGGGGAAAGCCTGGCGGAAAAGCTGCCGGCCTTCTTTCTCGACCATCGCCCGCAGCCGAGCCTGCTGCACGGCGATCTCTGGCATGGCAATGCGGCGATGTGCGGGGAGACGCCGGCCGCCTTCGATCCGGCTGTCTACTGCGGCGACCGGGAGTGCGACCTGGCGATGACGGAACTCTTCGGCGGCTTCCCTGAGGCTTTCTACGCCGCCTACCGCGAAGCCTGGCCGCTGGCCGATGGCTACGAAACGCGCAAGACGATCTACCACCTCTACCACGTCCTCAACCACCTCAACCTGTTCGGTTCAGGCTACCTGCGCCAGGCGGAGCGGATGATTGACCAGCTGCTGGCGGAATTACGCGGCTAGGCGGGAAAAGTCAGTCCCTGAAATACGGCAAAAGAGGAAGCGCGAATCGTCCCCAACGGCGTCACTCCCGCGAAAGCGGGAGTCCAGACTGCCTATGCCATAGTGGATTCCCGCTTTCGCGGGAATGACGAATTCAGTGCCTACGCCGCGATGCCTTCCAGCTTTTTCTGTAACTCGCCCGCCTGGTACATCTCGCTCATGATGTCCGAGCCGCCGATGAACTCGCCCTTGACATAGAGCTGCGGGATGGTCGGCCAGTTGGAGAAATCCTTGATGCTGGCGCGGATTTGCGGATGCTCCAGCACGTTCACGGCAAAGAAATCCTTCACGCCGCAGGCCTTGAGTACCTGCACCGCCTTGGCGGAAAAACCGCACTGCGGAAACGTCGGCGTACCCTTCATGTAGAGCACCACCGGGTGGGTGGAAACCTGTTCCTTGAGGAGGTGCTGCACGTCTTCCATCGTGAATCCTTTCATTAAACCTAGTAATTTTGTCAAGTATAGCTTTTGCTGGTAAATCTCGTCAAGGCCGCGTTCCGCCCGTCACACGCGGAATGCCGGCCAGGTCCCGTCGTTGTTCGATGGCGACGAAGCCCGCCTGCGCCAGCAGGGCCGCGACTGCCTGCGCCTGGTCGTAGCCGTGCTCGAACCAGAGCCTTCCGCCGGCCAGCAGGTGTTCGGCGGCGCCGGCGACAATGCGACGGATGTCGTCGAGCCCCGCCGGCCCGGCAGCCAGTGCGCCGCGCGGCTCGAAGCACACGTCGCCCTGCGCAAGATGCGGATCGCCCTCGGCGACATAAGGCGGATTCGCCAGGATCAGGTCGAAGCGCTCGCCGTCCAGCGGCGCGAACCAGTCGCCCTGCAGGAAACGCACCGACGCGCCGTGGTGTGTGGCGTTCTCCCGCGCCACGTCGAGCGCCGCCGCGGAGACATCGACGGCCGTCACCTGCGCCTGCGGCAATTGCTTCGCCACCGCGATGGCCAGGCAGCCGCTGCCGGTGCCCAGGTCGAGGATGCGCCGCTCCGGCTTCTCGACGGCGATGTCCACCAGCAGTTCGGTCTCCTCGCGCGGGATCAGCACGGCGGGCGTGACATGGAAACTCATCCCGTAGAACTCGCGGCGGCCGGTGAGGTAGGCGATCGGGCAGCCTTCGGCACGGCGCGCCACCAACGCGCGGAAACGCGCCGTATCCTGGAGACTGACTTTTCCTTCCGGATGCGCTTCCAGCGTGGCATGCGATACGCCGAGGACATGACGCAGGAGGAGGCGCGCCTCGCGCAGCGGAATCAGGCTGCGGGCTTCCTCCAGCGCCTCACCGCAGTTCACGCCGTTTCTTCCGACAACGCCGCCAGCTGCTCCGCCTGATGCTCGGCCGCCAGCGCGCCCAGCAGCTCGTCGAGGTCGCCGTCCATGATGGCGTCGATCTTGTACAGCGTCAGGTTGATGCGGTGGTCGGTGATGCGTCCCTGCGGGAAGTTGTAGGTGCGGATGCGCTCTGAGCGGTCGCCGCTGCCGACCAGCGATTTCCGCGTCGAGGCGATCCTGGCATCCTGCTCGCGCGTCTGCTTGTCCTTGATGCGCGCCGCCAGCACCGACAGCGCCTGCGCCTTGTTCTTGTGCTGCGAGCGGTCGTCCTGGCACTCGACGACGATGCCGGTCGGCAGGTGCGTCACGCGTACGGCGGAATCGGTCTTGTTCACGTGCTGGCCGCCGGCGCCGCTGGCGCGGTAGGTGTCGATGCGCAGCTCGGCCGGGTTGATGACGACGTCGGCCACCTCGTCCGCCTCGGGCAGCACCGCCACGGTGCACGCCGAGGTATGGATGCGGCCCTGCGTCTCGGTGGCCGGCACGCGCTGCACGCGGTGGCCGCCCGACTCGAACTTCAGCTTCGAGTAGGCGCCCTGTCCGACGACGCGCAGGATCACCTCCTTGTAGCCGCCCAGGTCGGACGGGCTCTGCGAGATGACCTCGACCTTCCAGCGTTGGCGCTCGGCATAGCGCGCATACATGCGGAAGAGGTCGCCGGCGAACAGCGCCGACTCGTCGCCGCCGGTGCCGGCGCGGCTTTCCAGGAACAGGTTGCGCTCGTCGTTGGGGTCGCTCGGCAGCAGCGCCCGCTGCAAGTCATCCTCCAGGCGCGCCATCTCCTCGCGGCAGGTGCGCATCTCCTCCTCGGCCAGATCCTTCATCTCGGCGTCGGCCAGCATGGCCTGCGCCGAGTGCACGCCCGCCTCCGCCTTGCGCCAGGCGGCGAAGAGCGCCGCCACCGGCGCGATCTCGGCATGCTCGCGCGAAAGCTTGCGATAGTCGTCCATGTCCCGCGTCGCCGTCTCGCTGGACAGCAGCAGGTCGAGTTCGGCAAGGCGGCGGCTCAGGTGCTCTAGCTTGTCTTGGATGCTTTTTTTCATGGCAATAGGCAACGGCCCCACCCTGCGCCGGGCGCAGGGTGCCGTTTCAACAGCTACTCTTCGGGATGCAGGTGATAGAGGCGGGCGATGAGCTCGGCCAGTTCGCCGCGGCTCGCGCCCTCGCTCTGGTTCAGCGCGGCGGTAGGTCCGTGCATCAGCTTGTTGGTGAGGCCGTGCGACAGCGCCTCCAGCACACGCTGCGGGTCCTCACCCTTGGCCAGCAGCTTCAGCGCATGCTCGACCTCGTGGCGGCGCGTGCGCTCGGCGGTGTCGCGCAGCGCGCGGATGGTCGGTACCGTCTCGCGCGCGTCCAGCCAGTGCAGGAAGCCGTCCACGCGCGAGGCGATGATCGCCTCGGCCTCGACCACCGCCTTCTCGCGCGATTCCAGCCCCGACTCGACGATGGCACCGAGGTCGTCCAGCGTGTACAGGAAAACGTCGTCGAGCTTGGCGATCTCCGGCTCGATGTCGCGCGGCACAGCCAGGTCCACCATCACCATCGGGCGGCGCCGCCGCGCCTTGATGGCACGCTCGGCCATGCCCTGCCCGATGATCGGCAACGGGCTCGCCGTGCAGGAGACGATCACGTCGTACTCGGCCAGCCGCTCGCCGATCTCGTCGAGCCGCATGGCGTCGCCCGAGAAGCGCGCCGCCAGGGCCTCGCCGCGCTCCAGCGTGCGGTTGGCGACGGTGATCCGTTTCGGCTGCCGCGCGGCGAAGTGCGCGGCGCACAGCTCGACCATCTCGCCGGCGCCGATGAAAAGCACCTTCTGTTCCGCGACATTCTCGAAAATGCGCTCGGCCAGGCGCACCGTCGCCGCCGCCATGGAAACGATGTTGGCGCCGATGGCGGTGGTGGAGCGCACCTCCTTCGCCACGGCGAAGGTCTTCTGGAACAGCTTGTGCAGCAGCGTGCCCAGCGTGCCGGCGTTCTCCGCCACGCGCGCAGCCTGCTTCATCTGGCCGAGGATCTGCGGCTCGCCCAGCACCATCGAATCGAGGCCGCTGGCGACGCGGAACATGTGGCGCACGGCATCGCGGCTGGGCAGGGTGTACAGGTAGGGGGAGATTTTCTGCGGCTGCAGCCGGTGGTATTCCGCCAGCCACTGGGCGGCCGCCTCGGGCGCTTCCGCCGCACAATACAATTCGGTGCGGTTGCAGGTCGACAGGATCGCCGCCTCGCGCACCTCGTGGCCATGCGTCAGTTCGACCAGTGCTTGCGGCAGGCGCAACGGGTCGAACGCCACCTGTTCGCGCACGGCAAGCGGCGCGGTATGGTGGTTGAGGCCGAGGGCATATAACTGCATGGGGGGCGGCTGCGTCGAAATTTTCCAAGGAAATTATAGCATTAGGCCCCTGGAACAAAGGACTGACGCAGATCAACGGCCAGCAAAGAAAAGGCCCGCCGAATGGCGGGCCTTTCAAAATTCTGGTGGCCAAGGGCGGAATCGAACCACCGACACGCGGATTTTCAATCCGCTGCTCTACCAACTGAGCTACTTGGCCTAATCCTGTTCCACGGCATACTGCCAGCCGCAAAAGAGGCGCGATTATACTGGTTTCGCCGGCGTTCGCAAAATGCCGTTCCGGCCCGACAGAACGCGCCGGGCCGGCCAGACCGGTCTCCCGGAACGCCACGGAATCTATAACTTTCGAACGATTCGCTGCAGCGAAGCAAATCCTCATCCATTTCTGCCTCAGTGCATCAAGACAAACCAACAAATCATCTGATTACGCGATGATGCAGCGCAGTAATCCGGAGTCCCCCGGAAACCCGGATCCTGATTGCCTGACCCTCTGTAAGCAACCTGTCAGTTTTCCACGACGATAATGCGCGCTACCCGGAGAATTCTGCTCCATCGACTTCTGGGTGAGGAGAGCGGTGCACGCAGGAGGGGAAACCTCGGGCGCACCGAAACGGTCGCAGCATGCTCCCGCGCAAGCGGGGGAGGTTGCGGCGAAGCTTGTCAAAAAAAGGAGGAGTCGCTTCCATGCAACTTACCGAAAAACACAAGGAGTACTGGCAACGAAACCTGAAGCTCACGAGCGTCATGTTCGCGATCTGGTTCGTGTTCACATTCGTCACGGGCTGGTTTTCCCGTGAGCTGAATGCAATCACCTTCATCGGCCCGCTCGGCTTCTGGTTCGCCGCCCAGGGTTCGCTGGCCATCTATGTGGTCATCATCGTGTACTACGCCCGTACCATGAACCGACTGGACGACGAGTACGGCGTCCAGGAAGTGGAGGAATAATCCATGGCCACCTCATCGCAATCGCAGTTCTACGCCAACCTGAAGAAGTACTACACCTTCTACACGGGCGGCTTCATCACTTTCGTCATCATCGTCGGCATCCTCGAGCAGCTCGGCGTGCCGACCAAGGTGCTCGGCTACATCTTCCTCTTCGCCACCATCCTGCTGTATGCCGGCATCGGCTTCATGTCGAAGACGGCTGAAGTGGCGGAATACTACGTCGCGGGACGGCGCGTTCCGGCGCTCTTCAACGGAATGGCGACCGGCGCGGACTGGATGTCGGCTGCCAGCTTCATCGGCATGGCCGGCACGCTGTACCACATGGGCTTCGACGGCCTCGCCTTCGTCATGGGCTGGACCGGCGGCTACTGCCTGGTGGCACTGTTCCTCGCGCCCTACCTGCGGAAATTCGGCCAGTTCACGATTCCCGACTTCCTCGGCGCCCGTTACGGCGGCAACATCCCGCGCTTCGTCGGCATCATCGTCGCCATCACCTGCTCGTTCACCTACGTGATCGCGCAGATCTACGGCGTCGGCATCATCACCAGCCGCTTCACCGGCCTGGAGTTCGGCATCGGCGTGTTCGTCGGCCTCGCCGGCATCCTGGTGTGTTCCTTCCTCGGTGGCATGAAAGCGGTGACCTGGACCCAGGTGGCCCAGTACATCATCCTGATCGTCGCCTACATGATCCCGGTGGTCTGGCTGTCGGTGAAGCATACCGGCGCCCCGATCCCGCAGATCTTCGCCTACACCTCGGCCCTGCCGAAGGTGACGGCCCTGGAGAAGGAGTTCAACGACAAGGCCACGCCGAAGGGCGCCAAGGAGGACTCGGTTCGCCAGATCTTCCGCGACAAGGCTGCCGCCGCCGATGCCCAGCTGAAAGCGCTGGAGACCGGTGGCGCCAACTACCTCGCCGAGGAGAAGGCCAAGCTGACCGCCAAGGTCGCCGAGTTGAAGGGTGCCGCTGCGCCCAACGTCAAGGCCGTCGAGGCCGCCGAGAAGGCCGTCAAGGACTTCCCGGCCGATCCGGCCGCCGCCAAGACGGCGTGGACCGCAGCACAGAAAGCGGCCACCGCCAAGACCGCGGCGGTAAAGGCCCATGCCACGCCTTTCCCGGGCAAGGACGAGGCGGCGCAGGGCAAGGCGCGCAAGAACTTCCTCGCCCTGGTGCTCTGCCTGATGGTGGGCACGGCCGCCTTGCCGCACATCCTGATGCGCTACTACACGACGCCGTCCGTCAAGGAGGCGCGCATCTCGGTGGGCTGGTCGCTGTTCTTCATCTTCCTGCTCTACTTCACGGCGCCGGCGCTGGCCATCCTGGTTAAATACGAGGTGTACAGCAACGTCATCGGCTCGCAGTTCTCCGCATTGCCCGCCTGGGTCGCCAACTGGGCAGCGGTGGACAAGACGCTGATGGCGGTCACCGACTTCAACGGGGATGGCATCGTGCAGCTGGCCGAGCTGACCATCGGCGGCGACCTGATCGTCCTGGCCACGCCGGAAATCGCCGGCCTGCCCTACGTGATCTCGGGTCTCGTCGCTGCCGGCGGTCTGGCTGCCGCGCTCTCCACCGCCGACGGCCTGCTGCTGACCATCGCCAACGCGCTCTCGCACGATCTCTACTACAAGATGATCGACCCGAACGCGCCGACGGTGCGCCGCATCGCCGTGTCGAAGGGCCTGCTGCTGGTGGTGGCCTTCATCGCCGCCTACGTCACTTCGCTCAAGCCGGGCAACATCCTGTTCCTGGTCGGCGCAGCGTTCTCGCTGGCGGCCTCGGGCTTCTTCCCGGCCCTGGTGGCGGGGGTGTTCTGGAAGCGGGCGAACAAGTGGGGCGCCATCATCGGCATGTCCTCCGGCCTGTTCATCTGCGGCTATTACATGTACCTGACCTACCCGTTCTTCGGCGTCAATGCCCCGCTGTGGTGGGACATCACCCCGATCTCTTCGGGCATCTTCGGCATTCCCGCCGGCTTCATCGGCGTCATCATCGGCAGCCTGATCACCGCGCCGCCGTCGAAGGAAGTGCAGGAGCTGGTCGACCACGTCCGCTACCCGAACCTGGTGGGCGACATCGACACGTCAGGTCGTTAAGAACTACGAGGAGGAGGGGGGAAGCCCCCTTATTGAGCCCGCCCAACGGCGGGCTCTTTTTTTGAAGGCTTCCGGCAGGACGCCGGTTCTAACGGGAACCTTCAAAAAAGCGCCGCACTTCCTCGGGGACGAGGTGTTTCAAGTCGGGGCGCTCGGCGTCCTTGATGAGTTTCAGGGCGCGCTTGGGCTCGAAACCGGCGAGACGTTTGGCGATCTCGGCCACCCGCTCGGGCTGATGGGCATGATGGCAGGCCATGGCCCACTGATAGAAGGCCTCGCCGTTCATGGGTTGCAATTCGGCGGCCTTGGCGAAGGCAGCGGCGGCCTCGGCATGCTCTCCCAGGCGGGCCTGCGCCATGCCCATGCCGAACCAGGCCAGGTCAAAGGACGGATTCAGGCGCACGGCTTCGGCAAATGCGGCGATGGCTTCGCGCGCGCGGCCGTCCTGTTCCAGCACGTAGCCGTGGTTGAAATGCATGCCGGCGTCGCCTGGGGCAAGGCGCAGCGCTTCGACGAACCATTTGTCGGCGACGCCGTACTGTTTCCTGCGGGCGGCGATGAAGGCCAGATTGCGGGCGGCCTGCACGTTGTCGGGCTGCAGACGATAAGCGGCCGCGTACTCGTTGAAGGCTTTTTCTTCCCGCCCGAAGAAATGCAGGAGCCAGGCGCGGGCATAATGGCGGAAGTGATCGTAATTCATTGCAGCACCTCGAAACGGAAGGCCAAGACAATACCATGACTCACTTCGATCTGTTCGTCGTCTCCGTCCTGCGTGCCCTGGTTGAAGTGGCATTGCTGGCGCTCCTCGGCCAGGGCCTGCTGGCCCTGCTGGCCGGCAGCCGCCGGCACAACAATTTCGTCTACCGGCTGTTCCTCGTCATCACCCAGCCGGTGGTCCGCTTCGCCCGCTGGATGACGCCGAAAGTCATCCTCGACAAGCACCTGCCCTTCGTCGCCTTCTTCCTGATGTTCTGGCTGTGGATCCTGCTCGCCTGGGTCAAACGCGAACTGTGCGTGCTGCACGGCCTGGCCTGTTGAGGCGGCTGTCGTACCGCACCGCGGGCACGCCTACAGGGTCGGCTGGAACTTCTCCGGCGCCTGCGCCAGCAGGGCGGAGACGGTGAAGCGGCGGCGCGGAAACACCGCCTGCGCCAGCGTGCCCCGGTTCTCGGGGCCGGACTTGAGCTGCACGCTGCCGCGATGCAATTCGGCGATCTCGCGCACGATGGCCAGCCCCAGGCCGCTGCCCGGCGCTTCGTTGCCGAGGACGCGGTAAAAGCGCTCGAAGATCAGGTCGCGTTCGTTCTCCGGTATCCCCGGCCCGTCGTCCTCGACTTCCAGGGCCGCGAAATCCGTCGCCCGCGTGCGTACCGTGACGCGGCCGCCTTCGGGCGTGTATTTCACCGCGTTGTCGATGAGATTGACGACCAGTTCCCGCAGCAGCAGGGGATTGCCGTTCACCTGCAGCGGCCAGCCGGTTCCCTCGAAGCCAAGATCGATCCGCTTCGCCATCGCGGCGGGCACCCAATCCAGGGTCGCCTGCCGTGCCAGCGCCTCGATGTCAACCTGTTCGATGGCATGCGTTTTACGGTGGCTGGCCTCGGCGCGGGCAAGGGTCAGCAGTTGGCCGATGAGGTGGGCGGCGCGGTCCGCGCTCTCGGCAATCTGGCGCAAGGAGGCGCGCATCAGCTCGGGGTCGGCTTCCTGCAGCGCCAGCTCGGTCTGCATCTTCAGGCCGGTGAGCGGCGTGCGCATCTGGTGGGCGGCATCGCCGATGAAGCGCTGCTGAGCCTGCAGGTTCTGCTCGAGCCGGGCCATCATGTCGTTGAAGGCGCGGACCACCGGCTTGACCTCCTCGGGCACGCCGGCCGTTGGAATCGGCGACAGGTCGGTCGGCAGCCGGCGGCGGATCAGGCTGCCAAGCCGGTTGAGGGGCGCGACGCCGCGGCTGAGGCCGACCCACACCAGCAGCACGGCCAGCGGGATGATGGCGAACTGCGGCAGGGTCACGCCTGAGATGATGCGGCTGGCCAGGGCCCTGCGCTTGTTGCGCGTCTCGGCCGCCTGCACCAGGAGCGGCTGCCTGTCCGGCAGCGGCATGATGTAAAGATAGGCGACTCGGATTTCCTCGCCATGGATCTCATCGTCACGGAAATAGACCTGCCCGGTAACGATTTTCGGCGGCGGTTCCACCCAGGGGATGGCCAGGTCCCCGGCCACCAGTTCGTTCCCGAAACCGAGTACCTGGTAGTAGATCGTGTCCGCCTCGTCCGACTGCAGCACACTGCGCGCCTGCGAATGAAGACCGATCTTGACCCTGCCGTCGGCCACGGAGACTAGCCGGGCGATAGTCTGGGTGCTTTCCGCCAGCGCCTTGTCGTAGGGATCGTCGGCGATGCTGTTGGCCACACCCTGAATGAGAATCACGCTGAGCGGCCAGATCAGCAACAGCGGCATCAGCATCCAGTCGAGAATCTCGCCGAACACCGACTGCCTTTCGGCCTCATCCGGCCGACGCCGCAGCAGCCTGTCGCTAAGCGCCATCCGGCCGGTCCATGCAGTAGCCGAGGCCGCGCACCGTGCTGATGCGCACGCCGCCGGCTTCCAGCTTCTTGCGCAGACGGTGTACGTAAACCTCGATGGCGTTGGTGCTGACTTCCTCGCCCCACCCGCAGAGGTGGTCAACCAGTTGCTCCTTGCTCACCAGGCGGCCGGCACGCAGGAGCAGGATTTCCAGGAGCGCCAACTCGCGGGCGGAAAGATCGATTGCCTGCCCGCCCAGCCGGGCATTGCGTTCCGACTGGTCGTAGGTCAGCGGCCCGAACTCTATTTTCGTCGGATTGCCTGTGCCGCGCCGGGTGAGCGCTCGCACCCGCGCCTCGAGTTCCGGCAAGGCGAAGGGTTTGGAGAGGTAGTCGTCGGCGCCGGCATCGAGGCCGCGCACGCGGTCTTCCAGTCCGTCCTGCGCGGTGAGGATCAGCACCGGCAGCGGCGACTTGCGCGCGCGCAGGCGCTTGAGAACCTCGATGCCATGCAGTTTCGGCAGGCCGAGGTCGAGGATCAGCAGATCGAACTGCTGGGACAGCAGGACGGAATCCGCGTCGCTGCCGGTGGCAACGTGATCGACGGCGAAGCCGGACTTGCGCAGGGCGCGCACCAGTCCGTCGGCAATGATGCGATCGTCTTCGGCGAGGAGGATATGCATGGAAAGACCGACACGGTGCTAGGCAACTGTTAGCCGCGCAGTTTAGCCTGTTTCCGCTGTTCTCCTTCTACTCGATCACTGGGGGCGGAACGTTTCACCACGCTGCGCCCTGCCGTCTATTCCCGGAAGTTCCGCGGCTCAGGATGCAGGCAGGCGCAACTCCACACCTTTCCAGAATTCCTCTGACTTGCGCTTGCTGCCGCTCGCCGCCAGCGCATCGCGGGTCTTCTCCATGGTTGCCCGTAGTTCCGCCAGCGTCCTGCATTTCTCTATGGGTTCCACCAATGCGTCGGCGTCCGGCCCGAGCGTATCGTTGAGGTAGCGCCGCGCAAAGCGGACAGCCTCCTGCATCGACGGCTGCGGCGGTACGGCGGGTGAGGCGGATGGCGGCGGTGCGGGAGTTGCGGCGGGTGGTGCAGCGGCCGGCGGCGGCATTGAGGGGGCAGGAGGGGCTCTGCCTTCGAGACGTGCTTCGACGTTGGCCCAGAACTCCTCGGACTTGCGCTTTTTCCCCATCCCGACGAGTACATCACGCGTCTTTTCGAGCCTGATCCGCAGTTCCGGCAAGGTCTTGCACCTGCCGATGGCCTCGGACAGCACGTCGGCCTCGGGACCGAGGACTTCATCGAGGAAATGTTCGGCGTAGCGCATAAGTTCCTGCAGGCCGCGCTGATCCTGCGGCGCGGCGGCGACCTGTGCCGTTGTTGCCGCAGCCGCTGTGGCGGAGGTGTCGGCGGCGATGAAGCCGCCATCGATCAATTTCGCAAGAAGTCCCGGGGGATCCGGCATGTGGTGTGCCTTGGCGAGGAGATCCGCAGCGGTGGCCTTGCCGTCGACCAACACCAGCAAGGTGCGCTCGCGCAGGCCGAGCACCGTGCGTTGAGCCATCTCCTCCTGACCTTTTTGGGTCTTCTTGTAAACGGCTTTGAGGTCCATTTACACTCCCCTTCGGTTCTACTTTAGTAATAAAACTATAACACGTTCCAAAATTGGACAAATATGAACTATTTGTCAAAAAAAGACCCCGCCGAAGCGGGGTCTGTTGTGGTTCGGAAGGGGGTAACGGAGGGGACCCTCGGTTCCCCTCCATTCATGAACCAGGCATGGTAATCGGCAAAGCCGATTACATGCCCATGTCCATACCGCCCATGCCGCCCATGCCGCCCATGCCGCCCATGCCGCCCATGCCGCCGCCGGCCGGCTTGTCTTCCACCAGCTCGGCGACCATGCAGTCGGTCGTCAGCATCAGGCCTGCGATGGATGCGGCGTTCTGCAGCGCGGTGCGCGTGACCTTGGTCGGATCGAGCACGCCCATCTTCACCATGTCGCCGTACTCGCCGGTGGCGGCGTTGTAGCCGAAGTCGCCCTTGCCTTCGAGCACCTTGTTCACCACCACGCTCGGCTCGTCGCCGGCATTCGTGGCGATTTCGCGCATCGGCTGCTCAAGCGCGCGCAGGACGATCTTGATGCCGGCCTCCTGCTCATGGTTGTCGCCCTTGACCTTGACGTTGGCGCGGGCGCGCAACAGTGCCACGCCGCCGCCGGCGACGATGCCCTCTTCCACCGCAGCACGGGTGGCGTGCAGGGCGTCCTCGACGCGGGCCTTCTTCTCCTTCATCTCGACTTCGGTGGCGGCGCCGACCTTGATCAGCGCCACGCCGCCGGCCAGTTTGGCGACGCGCTCCTGAAGCTTCTCCTTGTCGTAGTCGCTGGTGGCTTCCTCGATCTGGGCGCGGATCTGCTTGACGCGCGCTTCGATCTTGGCGGCATCGCCGGCACCGTCGATGATGATGGTGTTCTCCTTGCCGATCTCGATGCGCTTGGCCTGGCCCAGGTCCGTCAGGGCAGCCTTCTCCAGCGAGAGGCCGACTTCCTCGGCGATGACCGAGCCGCCGGTCAGGGTGGCGATGTCTTCCAGCATGGCCTTGCGACGGTCGCCGAAGCCCGGCGCCTTGACGGCACAGGTCTTGAGGATGCCGCGGATGTTGTTCACCACCAGGGTGGCGAGCGCCTCGCCTTCGACGTCCTCGGCGACGATCAGCAGCGGACGGCCGGCCTTGGCCACCTGCTCCAGCACCGGCAGCAGATCGCGGATGTTGGAAATCTTCTTGTCGAAGAGCAGGACGAAGGGGTTGTCCAGGATGGTGACCTGCTTGTCCGGGTTGTTGATGAAGTAGGGGCTGAGGTAGCCGCGGTCGAACTGCATGCCCTCGACCACTTCCAGCTCGTCGGCCAGCGACTTGCCGTCTTCCACGGTGATGACGCCTTCCTTGCCGACCTTGTCCATCGCTTCGGCGATGCGCTCGCCGATGGAGGCATCGGCGTTGGCGGAAATGGCGCCGACCTGGGCGATTTCCTTGCTGGTCGTGCAGGGCCGGGACAGCTTCTTCAGCTCTTCAACGGTGGCGGTGACAGCCTTGTCGATGCCGCGCTTCAGATCCATCGGGTTCATGCCGGCGGCAACGTATTTCATGCCCTCGCGCACGATGGCCTGGGCCAGCACGGTGGCGGTGGTGGTGCCATCGCCGGCGACGTCGGAGGTCTTGGAAGCGACTTCCTTGACCATCTGCGCGCCCATGTTGGCGAACTTGTCCTTCAGCTCGATTTCCTTGGCGACGGAAACGCCGTCCTTGGTCACCGTCGGCGAGCCGAACGAGCGCTCCAGCACGACGTTGCGGCCTTTCGGGCCGAGGGTCACCTTGACCGCGTCGGCCAGGATATTGACGCCTTCCACCATGCGGTGGCGGGCGGAATCACCAAATCTAACCTCTTTAGCAGGCATTGCTTCTTCTCCTCAGTAATTCGTGATCGGGCGGGCGTCCGGCTCAGGCCTCGACGACGCCCATGATGTCTTCTTCGCGCATGACGAGCAGTTCCTCGCCTTCCACCTTGACGGTCTGGCCGGCGTATTTGCCGAACAGCACGCGGTCGCCCACCTTGACATCAAGGGGGCGCAACTTGCCGTCGTCGCCAACCTTGCCCTTGCCCACGGCCTTGATTTCGCCCTGGTCGGGTTTCTCGGCGGCGGTATCGGGAATGACGATGCCGGATGCGGTCTTGCGCTCTTCTTCCATGCGCTTGACGATCACGCGGTCATGCAAAGGACGAATTTTCATGGAGTTATCTCCTATCTACAGAACGAATTCACAAAAGTGAGCGAACGCTCACATAGGGTTATTTCAAAAGATGGCCATTAGCACTCACTGCTAACGAGTGCTAATAATAGAGGTGTTTGCCGCCAAATTCAAGATGCGGAGCAACATTTCCTTGTTCTT
>Ga0172380_10002285_pt1 | contig 30140 bp, 42 predicted proteins | sample Leawe162metaG_FD_119747 | JGI IMG/M metagenome (GOLD analysis project Ga0172380, IMG submission 119747) | Leachate microbial communities from a municipal landfill in Southern Ontario, Canada - Leachate well 162 metaG | ecosystem: Engineered > Solid waste > Landfill > Unclassified | place... | reverse complement strand
GTATAAGAAATTGAAAATGGACTAAAATATTGACCTGTATCTGCATCTAAAATATATACATTAAGGTCATCTTTAGTTAAAAGTTGTCCTTTATTTAGAGTAACTGCCATTATTTCTCCCAACAAAAAATTAAGCCTACTATATGCAATATATAATAGGCTTATTTGATAAACAAAATAGAAAATTTAATTATGGTTTCGTAAATTTTATTACTAATCCACCATTTCCGCTTCCACCGCCTGAAAAGAAACTTGCTGGTAATACTCTAAAAAAATCTTCAATAACAGTGATTGTATTATCTATAGGATGTGTACCTGTAGCTACCACAAAATAAGTTTCATCTTCTTGAATTGTTGTAGGTATTTCCCAATTAACAACATATACTCCTATTGAACCAGTAACCTTCTGTAAAGTTGTCTCAGCAACTACAACAACTTCAGTTGGACCATCATAATGGATTATCTTATAAACTGCGTTAATAACGTCTAATGGTTCATTAGTAGCTGAATCAAGAAATGTGAATCTTGAATCTGCAATTTCACCTCTTTTAAAAAATCTCATTTTAACTCCTTATCATATTCAAATATTGTTCAAATTCTTGTGTTAATCCAGGCATATAGATATATATTCCAAGATGTTTTATATAAATTCTCACGTATTTTTAATTTTCTGTTGTTTCATTTGTTTTAATATGAATTCATTACATGTCCAAAAAACTTCTTTTATTTTACATTTATCAGATATTTCACATTTTTTATTTAATGGACATATCTTATGTAATTTCTTTTTCAATTTTCTTTCTCCAATAATCCATCATATCTGGAACAACATCTTTTAGAAAATCTTTTTTAGGTTCCCATCCAGTTGCTTTTTTGAATTTTGTACAATCTCCATATAAATATCTAACATCACTAGGTCTCATTCTTCTTTCATCTACTTTTATTTTAAAATCTACTTTTGATAATTCTCTTATTCTTTCTATTAATTCATCTATTGTATGTTGTGTTTCTGAACATACATTATACACTTCACCAGGTTTACACTTATCTAAGCCAATCCAAGCTGCTTCAGCTGCATCACCAGAAAATAACCAATCACGAACACTTGAAGTATCACCAACATGTAATACTGGTTCTATTATTTTATTTTCCATTAAAATAGCTTGTTTTACAAAGCTACCACTTACAAAAATATGACCTCTTTTAGGACCTTCATTATTAAACATTCTAAATCTATAAACATTTAAACCATATGAAAGAAAATACTGTTGCGCTAATAAATCTGCAGCGACTTTTGACACGCCGTAGGGACTTATAGGATTTAATGGTGTTTCTTCGGAAATTTGTTTTCCCCATTCTACTTTACCATATTCTTCTGAACTTAAAGCTATAAATATTTTTGGATTATAACTTAATTTAACGTGTAATGATTCATTATCCACGCCATTAATCATTAACACTGAATTCATTACATTTAAAAGATGAGCGGTATTCTCAATCATATAGTCATTTGGACTATTCCAACTGTCACGAACAAAACTAGATGCAGAGTAAATAAAAATACGATCTGGTTTTATTTTATTAATAGTATTAAAAACATTAAAATAATCTTTCATTTCACAAGAATGCCATATTACTTCATCTCTAAATTTTCCAATATGTTCTTCAGATGATCTCCAACGTCTTGTACAATGTATTTCCCAATCTTTTTCATTATCTATTAAAAATTCACAAAGATGACTTCCAGTTTGACCAGTTGCTCCTGTTATTAATACTTTTTTCATTTAATTTTGCTCCATATTTCGCTTAATCTGTTATTAGCTATTTCTGCTGATTTTTTCCATGTCCAATTTTGTGCTTGTAATTTTGCAAATTCACCTTTTTCTTTTATTTCATTTCTATGTTCATATGCATATCTCATCATTTCTCTAACATCTTTTACATCCGGTTCTGCAAACCATAAATTTTTGTATGCTGCATTTATACCACATAATCTATCTGACATTTGTTTTAATGTTTTGATAGATAAAAACCATCCACATTTTTCTGAAATAAAATCTGTTTGTCCACCAAAATTTCCACCAATTACTGGAATTCCACAACTCATAGCTTCTAAAAATGGAACACCAAATGCTTCACCTCTAGATGTAGAAATATAACAATCTGCTTCTGAATAAATATCTACCATCATATCTTCATCTAACTTATTAGTATTTATCAAAATTCTAGGCATATTAGCTGTTCTATTAGATGTCAAATATTCTTTAATCATTTCTTCTTTTGTTTTAATTGATTCATCAGTTTTAATGCATAATTTTACTTGAAAATTACCAATAAATTCTGAAGTATATGCATTAATCAAAATATCCCAGCCTTTTCGATCAATCCACGTACCCACTGATAAAAATGTAAAAATAGAAGAACACTTTTTAGTACATTTTGAAAACGTTTCAAGATTTATTCCGAAAGGAACAACTCTAACTACACATTTTAAACTGCGTCTATCAAATGCTTTTTCACAAAATGTACTCGGAACCCATACTTCATCAAACTCATTATAAAACTTAATCCAATTATCTGGAATTACATTAGTTTCAAACATAGAATATGCAATATTGTATGATGCATCTATATCTGGTCTAATTTGTGGTGCAATACCAGTTGTTATGGTAATACATTTTTTATCTAATATAGTTTTTTCTAAATCACTAATTTCATTATGATTTAAAATTTTAACTGGATTAGAAGTTTTATAAGGTTCAATTCTAACATTATTATGTTTACTTAAATGGAAACATAAATTTCTTAATTGTGCATATCCACTATTATTATATATGGGTCCTTTAAATAAAACATTAGCCATTATTCTTTCAATTTATTTTTTAATTGTCTTACATCAATTTTATCAGAAATGTTACCAATTAACAATCTGGCATCTTCAAAGTACTCGGTTTGACATGGTCTAAACACAGTTTTTATTTCTGTTTTACCATTACCTAAATCTATTAATTGATCATCCTCACAATACCATTCCACACTAGTCTTCAATAATCCAGGATTTTTTGACATATAATCGAAAAATGTAGGATCATTAGCATAGTAATGGTGAAATAGAGGACCAAATCTACCAACTTTTTGTACATTTTTTGCTTTAACAACAAATTCATTATTTTCAACATCAATAATCCATTTAGTTTGATCCCAACCAAAAATCATTTCTGCAAATTCTGAACGTTCTTGAATAAAAGCTCTTTTAGCTACTCTTTTTATTTCTTCAAAAACTTTTAATGGTTGTGTAACATAAGCTAAAGTATTTGTACAATATACCAAATCATATTGTTTATCTCTAAACGGTAATGTTGTGATATTGATATCAAATTGTTTATAAGCTTTGTTTGTTAATTGTCTTTTAGAAAAATTTCCACAAAAAGCATCTGCTCTTGGATATGGTTCATCATCGAAACTAATGTGTAAAACTTGTTCTGTTGGGCCAATGTGCATTGAATCCTCCTTAATTTGTTTTTATTTTAATTACATATAATATTGAAGTTCTATTTGAAACTTTCTTTTAATTCCTGCTTCATGTGTTAATTCTATTCTCATTTTATTTATTAATGGCATAGATTCTATATAAGGAATTTCTGCAGTTCCTACGCCAGTAATAAAACAACTTTCATTAGGTGTTATTATTCTTTTGTTTATTACATTATAAATTTTATATTCAGGAATATCTGGTGCAAATAATGAAGATAAATAAATTTCATCATGAATTGATTCTAAACTTGTTAAACCTCCACCAAATATTTCATAAATTCTATTTGGTAAAAAATCTACACAAGTTTTAACTGCTTTATTATTGTCTGTTGTTGGTTTGCCTTGTGCATCAAATAAAACAACTGTTATATTACCAGTTACATCATTATTAACTGTTGAAGAAGTTTCAATAACACAATATAAAGCTTTTAATAATCTACCGGAAATAACGTGTGTTATTTTTGAATATTTCTGACCATCCTCTGCTAAATCTTTTTTGAGAATTGCTTTTGATTTATAATTATTAACGAAATCTTCACATTCAGTTGTTGCTTTAGAAAGCAATACAGAAATATTTTCATTTTGGTATGTTAACCAAACATAATAACTATCTGGTGAATTAATAAAATTAATGTACATTTCTGTGCCTGTATCATTAACAAATTTTTTAAATGTTTTCCAATCTGTTCTCATTATTTTTCTCCTAAACTGATTCTAAGATAATTGGTCCTCGTTTTTGACCATATATCGGTTTATTAACTATTCCTAATTCTATATCTAAATAAGTTTTTGAAGTTCTTATTTCTATATCACCAAATGTTAATTTATCAATATTTTTTAATTGTTTTCTAATTTGTATTTCTAAATTTTGAGTATCAGTTAAGTTTAAAAATTCTGAACCTAAATATTTAACACCTTTTAAATATACAGTAGTAGAATCATAATTTGTTTGTTTTAAATTTACATTATATACTTCAGCTTCTGTTGCACATAATGAAACAAAATGAAATCTATGTATTTCACTCAAATAATCATATATTTGTTGTAAAAATGAATCAATATCATCGATCCATGAATGATCATCATATTTTACATTAGAAATATAGATTTCACAATTTTCCATTTATTGAATATCCGGTATAAAATGATCTGTTGTATTTACAATTTCTATTATTTTTCCTATTTGTCTACATTCTCTAACAATAGTCAAATTTCTATCTATATTAACATCTAATTGTTCTTGCGTCATACCTTTATAAAAAGATATTTGATCAAGTGGAATATATTGTCCTGTTTTACTATTTTTAAAACGTTGTTTTGTATGTACTTCATAACTAATACATTTTTCTTTCATGCATGGTTGTTGCCATACTGAACAAAATAACAATAAATCATTTTCAGTTGAATCCATATTATCCTCTCAAATATCCATCTGTTGGTTGTTTGGAAAATTCATCATTAACTACATGAATCTGTTCAAATTTTAATGTCGAAATAGAATTTAAACATCCTGCTAATTTTTTTCTTAATTCTGCAATATCTTCTTTTAATAAAATTTTTCTTTTTTTAAATTTTATTTTGTTAATATGCATTTCAGAAGAATACAAATTATTTTTAAAAACATTAAATATTTGCAAATTTTTATATTCTAAATCACTTAAACTAACTTTCATTACATTAGCAATTAAACCAGCTAATTCATTAGCGTTTAAATTATCTATCCATTTGTTATTTTTATATTGTAAATTAAAAATATAAATTCTTGCTGATGATAACATATTAAACCATTTTCGCTAAACTTTGATGTTCAAAATCACTAAAATCAGAAATAAATCTAGTATGTTCTATTCTAATTTCACTATAAGTTAATTCCATTATTTGATTAGCTGCATTTCTAACATATTCTAACAATCTACTAGCTTTAGTTTGTGAAGGTGCATTAGACAAATAATAAAATGCACTAGTTAATATAATAGTAAACGAATTATGTTCTCCTCTAACTGAATTAGAATTAACATATTTAAAATCTAGTCCTTCTATTCTTGATAAATTAGCAAACAAGTCTTTTGTTAATACGCTTTCAATAGTATTCCAAGCAGTTCCACCACTTAAACAATTACTTAAAATTATAGTTAACTGAGAATATTTTTTCATGTTGTAACTTTAGTACTTCTAATTTCAATATCTGAATATGTTAAATTAGGTATATTATTAAAAACATTTATTAATGCAGTTCTTAATTCGTTAGATGCACTGTCAGTTAAATATAAATTGTTATTGTAATTTATATCCTTCATAAAAAATAATAATTGTTCTCGTGTAGTTGAATTGGCAAACCTATTTTCAGATCTATTTAAACAAGATGCATGATACGTTAAATTTAAAATATTATTTCTGATAGCTTCATCAATCTTATTATATGCTAATTTAGGATCTGACGGAAATGCATCACCTTCATAAATTATTCCTGTAACATACATTTGTGTTTCATTTGATATCATAAATTACCTTCATGGCTTTTAGAAACACCTGGCCAATTATATGTCGGTTCATCTAAAAATCGATCATTAACTATATTGACATCTACATATGTAAAATTAGTAATATTATTAAAAATAGATTTAAGGTATGTTATTAAATCATCATTTTCTGTAACATTTAATTTAGTTTTAGTATTATAAGTAATTCCATCTATTTCTATTTCTAATTCTTTTCTCAAAGCATTTCTAACATTAGATACTAACAACCTATTATAAGTTATTCCAGTTAAATTTGTTTGCAAAATAGTTATTAACGAAGTTGGATCATCTAACCAAGTTAGTGAATTATATGAACAATTATATGCATAAGCACGAATTCCAGTATGTAACATTAATAATCTTTCTTAAAAACGTTTGATTCTTGAATTAAAGTACTTTCAACTCTAACTTCTGAAACTGCTAAACCATCAATAGCTGTTATAGCAGAATTAACAGCAGCTCTTAAATTTAAAGCTTCACTTTGCGTTAAATCTTGTTTACTAGAATAATATCCAGCTGCAACACCTAATGTCAATGAATCTGTATCTCCTCTAACCATAGAACATCCAACACCTCTAAATTCTAAATTAGAAATATTTCTAAATTCTGTTGCAATCAATGCTTCAATATCTTCTATGTTTTCTACAAATACATTTCCATTATATGTACAATTTGATAATACGATAGTTAAATAATGAAAAGTTCCAGTATCAAAATTTATATCTTGTGTATTACTTTGAGCTGTATATTCAAAAACTGGTCCATACTGTTCATTGTAAAGTGCTGTTACTTCTAATTGACTTAATTCATGATTATAAATTCTTGCTTCATCAAGTGAACCTTGAAATGGCATGAAATTATCAGATCTACCACCTACTCGTAATACACCAGAAGATAAAGAACTAGCAGTTAATGAATTTTCATAAACAGTATGTGAAACAATAACACCATCTACATATAATTTCATTCCTGATACATTACTATTTCCATTATAAGTTGCTACTATATGTCTCCATTGACCATTATTAACAGTTCCAACAGAATAAATATACGCTTGATTTGTCGGAGCTGCAGCTCTATTCATCAAACTAAACCATATTTTTCCAGTATTTAAAAATAACTGCCAACCAGTCCAAGGACTTGACGGATTAATTTTTGTTATTATTCCATTATAAGCTGTATTAGTAGTTTTAATCCAACAAGATAATGAAAAAGGATCAAGTCTATCAAAACTTAGTACATTTCCAACTTGTACATAATCATCAACAGCACAAGTTATAGCTCTATTTATAATGCCATTAGCAATTCTAGTAACACCATTTACTAATGTACCATTATAACCACTACTACTTGTATCTATAGCAGTGGTTCCACTTAACTCTTCAAATTTATAATGTAATTTTAATGACATCTAAATACAACCTTAAATTTGATGACCAGCTAAAATTCTAAAAAACCACTCTATATTATAATTAGGATATACACTATCAGTAGTCTTAATTGAACATCTAGCGTCATGTCCATAATAAGTAGGCCCAATTCCTATTACTGGTAAACTTTCATACTCATTACTTGAATTTTTTATTTCCCAAATACCTTGATTACCGTTAGCTGAAAGTCTAGATTCACAATATTTATAATTAGCAGAATTAAATGTATCAACAGTATCAAATTCTATTTTAAAAATCAAATTCCTATTTTCTACATCTGTTGGAGCAACCCATACTAAATACATAATATTTCCAACAATAGAAACTGCATTCTGTGGTTTTATTATTTGTAAAATATCCATTAATATTTTCTACCATCTGCTTTCCACTGTTGCTCTGCTTTAAAACGTTCAGTTTTTTTCATATTAACATAATCAGGAAATTTAGCAAAATCTTCTGTCCATCCCAAATGAATTCCCACTCTAGATTCTGTTTCTTTGTATTTACCATTCTCAAATACTTCAACACCTTTAAAAACACCAATCTTAGCTTTTTTAACAATCCCAAGCCAATTTCTAACTGATTCATCACACTTTCCATAATTAGAAGCGCAGGAAAATTTATATTCTTTTAAATGTTCGTATCTAAAAACTGAAAACCAAAACCCAATCACTATTTCAGCAAATTGTGGTATCGTATTAGGATGTTGTCTTAATCTCCACCAATATTCTTGATTATCTGGTGCATTATCTTTGCTTAAATCAACTCCAACCATTCCTAAATTAGGATTTTTATCCATCATCTTAACTATCTGCGATAGCACACATCCACCTTTTCTAATAAAAGGCACAACTATATCATTATCAGTAACACACACATATTTAATATTTTCAGTTTTAGCCCACTCATGCACTACTTCCATACCTTGATTTTTAGGTTCTGCAATTCCTTTATTTTCACCATTCAAAATCAAATGATGAATAAAACCTAACTCTTTCATCAGTTCTAGATACTTGATAGTTCCATCTGTAGAACCATTATCTATTACTATAATCTTATGAGGATAAAGTATGTAATTTTGGAACGCAGCTATAACAGACATTGTATATTCAATCCGGTTATAGGTAATAAGGATAATTGGGATCATATAATTTTTCTTTCTAACAATCGTTTTTTACATGCTTCAGATATACGTTTTTTTATTTCGTACTTATCTTTTTCACTCTTATTCTCCCATATTTTTGTTCTTTTAATTCTTTCTTCTTTAGTTTGTATTCTCCCTTTATTTCTACTTTTACCTCGATTTGATTCAGCAGCTTTTCTAATTGCTTCTATTGAACGTTTTTTACCTTTATTGTTTGGAGGTTTTCCTTTTTTAATTTCACTCATGTGTTTTTTTGATTCTTCAGAACGTTTGCTTCCTTTATGTAATTTTGACATTTTCTCTCTATCTTCTGGATTTTCAATATATCGTTTTTTTGCAGCATCAGATCTGCGTTTTCGTTCTTCGATAGATTGTATTCTACCTCTTAATAAATCTTTCTGTTTTTCAGTTAAAGGTTTTCGTATTCTACGTCTCAAAGCATCACTTATTTTTCTTTTTGTCTCTTCTGATCGTTTTCCAGAAACACCTTCACCACCATTTGTTGCATTAGTTAACTTATATCCTAATTTTTTATAAAATGTTATCCAATCTTTTTCTCTTTCTTGCCAAACATCTTTCTTACATTGTTCAAGAATTGTCAAGGTCGGTACAATTTCTTTTCTAACTAAAGACTGAATCCAATGAGCTTTATATGTATTAGATTTATCTTTAATATGAGGTATATGAATATTGTTACCAACATATAATCTATCCCACGGATTATCACTTTTACCAATATATCTAACTTCATTAGTTAATGGCTCTAAAAGTGCATATATAAATGTATTATTATGATTTATAGGAGTCATGAATTATTTTCCATATTATAAGATAAATTTTTTTATAAATATTGTAGAAAATTATTTTCTTTTAAAATCATCTACCTCTTCCATAGCTCTATCAAACCACTCATCTATTTCTTCTGCTGATTTTTTTGAAATCTGAACAAACAAAGGATCTAAAAATTTATTTTTCTCATTTCTAACTTCTGGATTTTCAGAAGCTGTAAAAACGAATCTTTTCAAATTATCAACTACTGCACTAGGTGCTTCTAAATAAAGATCATTCAACCTTCTATTTAAATATGCTTTTGCACTCATTATTTTATACCTCAATAATTTTGATAAATTGCAAAATTTAATCTAACTAACTCATCATTCAAATTAATCCAATTATTATCTTCTAAATAAAAAATTTCAACTAAAATTCTACCATACTTTTCTTTATCTAATACAGATTTTATTATTACTTTTTTTCCTTCTAATAATTTCACAACATACTCTTTGCCTTGTAATCCAGCTTTTTTCTGTTCAATTGTAGTATTTGTACCTAATTTGATTTCATAAGCATTTATTCTGGCTAATCTTGCTGATTTTTTTAACCAAATATCAAATCCACAATCAACATCTAGTTCAACTGTATCTGCGTCAATAACTTTAAGTATTTTTGCAAAATAATAATATAATTGTTTTTCCATATCCCAACTCATCATTTGATTATTTCCTTTAAGATAATTTACCGTGTTTCCGCTTTATGTATCTGTCACCGTCAAGTTGACACTGTCCGATGTTTATAGATTTTTCATTTAAGTAACTCATTTTACCAAAATGATGAATATAAGATCCTTTTACCCAAACTGTTCTATATCCAGCATTTCTAACTCTAATCAATAACTCTTTTTCATTTCCATAACAATTCAAATTTTTATCAAATCCTCCAAGTCTAGAAAATACTGATCTTTTGATACCAAAACAAAATCCATTTACTAAATCTATGTCTTCAATACCTTTATCTTTTTCTATTTCTAATGCAAATTTTTCTATGTCTTTTACATTCCATTTAAATCTATTCACATTAGCTATTTGATTTAATTGTACACCTGACGCTGATGATGTAGTAGATCCAACTACTGCTATTTTTTCATTATCATTCAAAACACCTTCTAAAATCTTTAAACTATTTTTGGTTAAAATAGTATCTGAATTCAATAAAAATATGTTTTCACAAAAAGTATCATTTATTCCTGCTTCGCTAGCTTTTGTATGTCCTAAAGATGTTTCATGTCTAATCATTTTCCAATCAGTAGAATTTGCTTTCACATAGTCTTGAATCATTTTAATACATTGTGGTTCAGTACTACCATCATCAACTAAACAAACATCATATTTTGAATAATATTTTTGTATTGATTCTAAACACATTCCTACAATTTTAAATTGATTTTTGATAGGAACAATTATAGAACTTCTACTATGTTTTGAACTTAATTTTTCAACAATATTACTATCAGTAACTAATTTACTTAATTCAACTGCTCGCAAATTTTTCCATAAACTATTTACTTTTAATGGATGAAAATATGTAAAATCACCTAAATTTTTAAAATTTACTGTTCTCCATATATTCATAAATGCATCAAAATTGTACAATTTAGAATAATGCCAATTTTTTAATTTATATATTACTTCTTCATGTTCTCTACCAAATGAATAATTTAAAATTTTCAATGGTGACTGAATTCTAGCATTAGATGTAATTCTTAGTTTTTTATACTCACCTTTTAAAGTTGTTCCGACTGGTTCTTTTTCGAAAGGTTCTGTAATTATTAATCTTGATTCAAAATTCTTAAATACTGTATAAACATATGCATCTATATCTTGTATCGGTTTTATTTGAACCAACCATTGCATAAAATCTTGAGCATTTAATACTATTTCATCAGAATCTATAGCTAATATATAATTTCCTTCTTTACAAAAAGATGTTATATAATTTCTTTCATAAGTATGATTTTCTATTGGATCATCATTATCATGAAAATTGCCCTCTACAATTCTTATTTTATTTAAAGTATCTATTTCAGAAATAATTTTCTTTATTTTACTCATATCAAAATCAAATTTATTCTTACTCCAACTTATTCTATCAATATCTACTGCTAAAATTATTTCATCAGCAATATTATAATATGAACTTATTGATGCAGCTAAATATTTGTTATCATAAGCAACCATTGAATAAACAGATAAATTCATTATTTGTTTCCTTCTTTATAATATTGAATTAATTTTTCTAATTCTTCATGATCAAATCTTACAGCACCACCTAATTGGATAGGATTTAATAAACCTTTTTTTCGTAAATTTACAACTTTAGCACGTGAAATGCTAAATAACTTGCAAATTTCTTTAGAAGAGTATAATTTTTTTTCGATTAACAATTAAAAAAGCTCCTTATAATTTAAGGAGCTTATAAATACATTAGAAAACATCTATGTACTGAATGATACTAATTTTTCATAGCTATTAAAGCTGTATGAAATTCATCGCAATTTTCAATATCAAGTTGAATTGTTTTAAAATTAACTTTTCTTAAATACCATGATATTCTATCAAATGTCCATATAGTTTTATTATAATATAATCCTGTAGGATCTGATTCTGTAAAAATCTTTTTTTCTAATACTTCTAATCGTTTTATAGATGATTTTTCTTTTGTAACAATATCCATTGCTTTAGATAAATCAAAATAACGTAGTATTAATCTACCATCTGGTACTAAATTTTTGAATGAATCTTCAAAAAATGTTAATCCTTCACATACATGTAATCTTTGAATAGTTCCATCAGAACGTATTTGATCAATTCCTAAATCAATAAATCTTTGGTATTCAACTTTTAATCTACAAGTTCTTCTCCAATGATCTATTTCATCGCCAATATTAATCCAATCAAAATCTGGTTGATAATCAAAGAAATAGTCTGTAGTATGTATGTTTATTTCATCTTTTCTAAAAGCAAAACTATTATAATTGATATTTATTTTGCCAGATAAATCTATTAGTGGTTGTTGATTTAATTTTCTTTTATTATTTATTACTTCTTGTAATTCAATACGTGTGAATGGTGTTTTATGTTCAATATCTTCTGGCCAAGTCAAATTTCCAAATTGTTGAAAATCATTCATTTTAAAATGCTCCTAATTAATTGATTTAATTTTAAGATACAAAAATTTAATAATCTAAAAATGAAAAGAAAAGTAAGAATTATTATAATTGCTAAAATATAAAGAACAAGTAAAAATAAATTAATCATTTATTTATCGATCTCCTCAAATTTACTTTGCAATTTGAATTTGAATTAAGATGGCACTATATGCAACAATGCCAACTCCACAACCAATCCAAAATTTGTATTTGCTGAATAGTGTTTGTTCAGCTGCTTTTAGATATTCATCATAAGACTTCAATAAATTTTGATATTGTATAATAGTTGAATCTTTAAAAGACATTTTTTGACCATTAAGAGTTAATAATAGACTATCTCTATATGTAATCTTTTTGTATTCTTGTATTATACTATCATTCTTTATTGTAATCTTTTTTAAAGCATCCAATGTATCTAGTTTCCATTTGAGTTCATTTGCTTTAGATTGGGTAAATAGTATATAATCTTGAGTTGCAGTAAAGACCTGCGACTTCTTGATAAATATTATTGAGTCATTTTGAGCAAATGAACTACAAACAAATACAAGTAGTAAAAATTTAATCATCTGAATATTTCATTAAATTGAGTAGTTAGTTCTTCTACAGATTTTTTTTCTTTTTTGAGTGATTCAATTATTTGTTGTTTTTCATTTTCAAGTTGTGCTATTGATTCTTTTGAATTATTATTATCTGTAGCTATAACAGTAATTTTTTCTTCAATTTTTTTTATTTCTTCATTATATGTTACAATCTTTTTTTCTGTATCTTCTTTTTTAGTTTGAAGAACTTTCTTTTTCAATTCTAAAGCTTTGTCTTTAAATATTATTGCTATAATAATACTTAAAATTCCTAAAAAACTTAACCAGTATTTTTTCATATTTACCTTTACTGTATAATTTTAAATTGATTATTAGCAATAATTTTTCCTTCATCAATCATCATTCCAGTTGATATATCCACTGAAGATGGTACTTTTAGTTCTTTTGGGAATCTACCACCCCCATTAGCAATAAATTGTCTTGAAGAATTTTTATAATTAGCTCTGTAGTTCCAACATAATAATGGCCCATAACCTTCTTCATATAATTTTTGAATATTTTGAACTGAAAGTGCAGTTGGAAATAATTTAATATCATCAAAATATGCAAGTCCATTAGGATGAAATGTTATAGCATTTCCAGCACCAGCATCCGGCGTTGAATTTATAAGTGTTCCATTTTTCTTTAATTGTGAATCTACATAAAGTTTGTGTGTGTGTAATGAACCATCAAATGTTCTTGACCATACAATATTATGCCAAATATTATCATTATAAGTTTCATCAGTTGTTAATGATATATTATTTGATGTAATAGATTTATCGTGCCAATATGTTTGAATTTTTCCACTTAAAAGATATATTCTCATTAAGCTAAAAATATTTCCTCCAGCAGCATATGATAAATCATAAAAATTATTTAAACTTAACGAAGAAGTTTTAAACCACATAGATATTGTTACATTATAAGCATGTACCCAACCTGAAAATGAATTATAAGCATCAATATAAAAGAAATCATCAATACCATCAAATAAATATGATTTACCAATAATACCAGGTTGATTTATTGTTGTTGAATTTTGATTTATATAATTTGCAGTTTCACCAGCAGAGTTTACAATTGAAGTACCAGAAGTTTCATCAAATTTTAAATGTTTTCTTGGCCCAGCTTTTACATAAATATCCCATAATTGTGTATCACTTAAATACGTATCATAAAATCTGATATCTTGTAAATAACCTTCTGATAGAGAACTTGTTCCTGGAGTATGTGTACCAATTTTTAAAGTATGATTATCAGTTACATTACCATTAGCTGTAGTAGATACTGTTTTTGAACCGTTTGTTACATCGCTAAAAAATCTTGCTCCATCACCGATAATATCAAGTCTAAATGTTGATGTAGCATTATCATATCTACCAATTATAAAATGCCATTGTGTAGGTAAATATGCACTTGATGTAGAAAAAGGCATTGTTACACTAACTATTTTTTCAACTCCATTAATCATTGCTGCGAAATATGCTTTTTTATCTGCAGCGTTAACTTGCAATCTAATTCTACTACCATTTACATAATTTGAAGCAAGAAGCATTAAATATGTGGTACCACTCCAACCAAAATTAACCCATCCACATGCAGTAAATGCAGATAGTCCATTTGGATTATAAGGAGTTAATCCATATGAATCACCGGTTAAACGTTTAGGACATTGTACAGTTGTAAGATTTTGTTCAGTAAAACTTTGGCCAGTTCTTCCATATCTATTTCTAAATGACCAATTTCCTACATATGATCCATGAAACTCATTTCCACTTGAATCTTCCATCACAGATGCATTGGCATCATTTAATAAATAACGAAATTGTAAAGCCATTTTATTTAGTCCTTTTTTTTTACTGTATTATCTTAAATTGATTATTATCTATTAATTTTCCTTCATCAATCATCATTCCAGTAGATATATCTACTGAAGATGGCACTCTTAATTCTGATGGATATTTTCCACCACCATTTGCTACAAACATTCTACTTGAATTTTTATATCTTGCTTTGTAATTCCAACAAAGAAGTGGTCCAACACCTTCTTCATATAGATCTAGAACTTCAACAGGAGATAATAAATAATCATTAAAAAGTTGTATTTGATCTATTTTTCCTTTATACCAAGTAGTTGAAGCACCAAACCCCCAACCAACTTGCATAAAAACAGTGTAAGCTGAACTACCTAATTCTTTATATCCTTTCGGTGTAGAAATTATTTGTTGACCATCTAAATATGTTACCATATTTCCAGCATTAACTGGAAAAATGAAGCATAATTGATGCCAATTTGTATCAAGTTTAGCCCCACCTATGTTTAATGCAGGGTAATACATAAAAATATTTGGATCCCTAGTGACTCTTACATAAAATTGATTAGAAGCCCAACCAATTTCAAATCTTGTGTATGAACTTGCATCTCCCCAATAAATCATTGTTCCATTATGTGTCAAATCATCTCTTTTAAACCAAAAATTTAAAGAAAAACTTTTGTCAATAGGAAATATTTGAGTTCTATCAGTACTTAATTTATCATCAATCCCATCAAATAAAAAAGCATTATTTATAATACCATTAGTAACAGTTGGACCATTTAACATTAGTAAATCATCATTTTGTCTAATAGAGGATGCAACATTTTGTCTTATCCATGTTCCAGATGTTATTGATGCTGTATATGTTCCAGGAAATTTAAAAGTATTAGTTGTAACTGCACTTACTTTTTTATAACCATTATAATTTGTGCCACCAACACCAGTTATCAAAACATATTGACCATTTTGTAATCCATGATTTGTAGAAGCAGCATTTACCAACCCTGTACCACCAGAACCATATGAAGTGATAGCTGCTGATATTACAGGTCCACTATCATCAAGCGTCCACCAATATTTCGGTACAGCACAATATATTTGATTAATTTCAGAAACGCTTAAAATATGATCATAAACTCTAACATCATCAATTACTCCTTCACATGACTCGATTGAAGTTTCCCATGCACCAATTGTTAATGGTTCTGAATGAATAATAGTACCAGTTAAATTATTTTGAATAGTTGATAAAGTTAGCAAAACATTATTTAAATAAATTTTAATGCCAGATGCAAGTGAAGTTCCATCATAAGTAACTACAAAATGTTGCCAAATATTGTTTGTCTTAATACTTCCTATACTTGCTAAACTAGCTTCTACTACTATTCTATTAGTTATACCATTTGCTATAAAAAATCTCAAAGTTCCAGTATTAAGAAAAGTCAACCAATATCCTTGATTTCCATTATTAGGAGAATGTTTTGATACTAAACATCTTAAATTTGTCCCTTTTACCCATAATGACATAGAAAATGAATCTGTTCTTTCAAATGATAAATCATTACTATCCATTTGGACAAAACTATCTACACCGTCAAATAGTATTGCATTTTTAATAAGTCCAGATTGAAAAATCGGACCATTTATTAAAGTTCCAGAATACCCATTGCCACTTGAATCATTTGTAATTGAACCAGATGATTCATCAAATTTATAATGTAATTGTAAAGCCATTATTATTTCTCCTTATTGTATTATTTTAAATTGATTATTTGCTATTACTTTACCTTCATCAATCATCATTCCAGTTGATACATCGACTGAACTTGGTACTCTTAATTCAGATGGATATTTTCCACCACCATTTGCTACAAACTGTCTAGAAGAATTTTTGTATCTAGCTTTATAGTTCCAACAAAGAATTGGTCCATGACCTTCTTCATAAAGTTTCGCTATTTCAGTTGTAGTTATTTCCCTAGTTAAACTCTTACTTGATCTAAAGTTGTAAGTGCAAAATGATTATTAGCATTATTTGCTAACTCAAGTGTTGTAGGTGATGTTACTGGAACAAAAGCAGTAGTATAATTTTTAGTTGTCACTAAAGTATTATCTAAATAAACTTTTGCAATACCATTTCCTGTTAAAGCTGTATGTGTTACAACTAAATGATGCCAATTAGTATCTAAAACATCACTATTTAATGCTGGTATTAAAAAAGAACTATCTGTACCTGCATTTCCATGTCTAAAATATCCTGTTGCTTCCCATTTTGAAAGTTCTGCATTCCAACTCCAACCTAATGAACTTTGTACAGTGAGACTACTACTTTTTTGATACCAAAGCATATCAATTGGCGTATTACCACCTACAGGTCTTTTAAACCAAATAGAATAAGTATATTCACTACCTGTTAATCCGCCGATAGTATGAGTTAATCCATCATCCACACCATCAAAATAAAATGCTCCATCTATAATTCCATTTACTCTCGCTGGAGCATTTAATACTGTAGCTGCAGTTCCTGAAACTTCATTAATTGGAGCACCAGATATCTCATCTAATCTATAAAATGCTTTAGGAGGTTCATTTACTAAAATATTAATATCTGTTTGTGATAATATATTAGAGTATAATCTAAAATCATCAATTTTACCAAAAAGATTATTAGCTGCAATAGTAAAAGTTTTAGAACCTATAACTATTGCAGAACCATTTGTTACTGGTGAAATTGTAGAAATAGCATCAATTTGTTTTGACCCATTAATATAAGCTTTAATAGCTTTTGTATTATATTGAAATGTAACTACTATATTTACCCAACCACCTACAGGTAAGGTGGTAGTAGAATCAGGTGGATAATAAGAAATTCCTGCGTTCCTCAAACTAATTCTTAATTTATTATAATTAACCAAATATATTACAATACAATTATTTGTATTTACCCCTTTTATAAGTAAAATATCTCCTTGTAGTGATGTTGATCTTGACATATTTACCCAAAAAGAATATGAAAAATCACTACCATCAATATCTAGACTAGTTGATGTTGTGCCAAGTATTATATAATCATTAACTCCATCAAATAAAAGGCCTCTTTCTAAAATAGTTGGTACTCTTAAAGGTTCATTGAAAGTATTTGCACCAAATTTACCAGGATCATTTCCAACACTATCAAGTAGTACTGTTCCTGACTCTTCATCCATTTTCCAATGTGCTAAGAATGCCATATAAAATCCCTTTTAGTTAAAGTCAATCAAATAATATAGAATTATAAAAGGAAATGAAAATTTGTTGGCTTTTATTTAAAACTGTTTTGATATTGTAATTATGATGATAAAGTTAATAATATTGATATTTGGTAGTTTAGTAGTATTTTGGCCAAAGCCTATCAGATTTAGATGTTGGTTTTCAAGAAGGTTTTGGGATATACATGATTATCAGAAAGAAAAAGGTGGAGATGGTGTTCCTTCACATTTTAAAACGTATAAATGTTGGAATTGTGATCAAGAATTTGAAATATAAGGAGATTTTATGAAAATTTTGTTATTGCTAGTAATTTTGATACAATCACAAACTTTGGAAGAATTACAATTAAAATATGATTCTTTAAAAACACAATGTGATATTAATTGGAATTCAAAATGTGAACGTGAAGTTAGAATTTTAGAATCAAAGATAACTAATTTTAATTCATATAAAGAACCTATTTTTTATTCTGGCACTGGTTCTATAGGAAATTCTAATGGCAGCAATTATTCTAATTATGCTTCAGCAGGTAATGATATTAAAACAACTGGTATTTTACTTATAGTTGGTTCATTATTTGCAGCTTCAACCATGTTTATTGACAGAGATAAAGATCCTAAAGATGCTAAAATTAAATTAAATATTTTAACAACTTGTTCTGTTATTTCATATTTATCTGGAGCTGGTTTTTTAATTAGCGCTGGAAATAAAATGAAATATTAATTATCATTTTAAATTTGTTTTCTTAATATTAGTCATATGTACTCTAGTAAATGTATTTTCTGGAATCTTCAATAATTCAACCATTTGCTCATATGTTATTTTTTTCTTATCAAATTCATATCTAACTTTCTCTATATATTGTCTATATAATTTTCCACCATTTCTATCATTACCTGAAGCTTTCAATCTAATTACCATCTTATCATGATATTCTTTATATAAAATATCTTTGTCATTATTCTCATTTCTTGGTATAAAATTTAAAAGACCTAAATGTGTACCTTTATATTGATTAATATCTAAATAATAAATCCACCATTTATTAGGCAATAATTTTACTATTAAAGAATAATTTGCATCTTGCTGGCCATATCCACAAATTACATCTTTAAAACCACCAATTAAATCATAAACTCTTTTAGGAATACAAAAATGCATTCCACCAACATTACATTCCGGCCTTAATTTTTCTAATTTTATATCTCCAAAATCTTGCAAAGGAAATTTAGAATTATCTTCTAAATTTAAACCTATTAAACCAACTTCTTCATGATTTATTGCAGTAAAAATTCCATTTAACCAATTTTGAGGAACAACAACATCATTTGCTATATGACAAAATACATCATATGGTCCATAATTTAAATTCATAATTTTCATTTGATTATTCATTGCATATGTAAGGCCAGCATTTTCTTTGTAAAAAATAAAATGAAAATTATGTTTATTACAAAATTCTTCTAACCAATCTAACATTCCTTCTTCTGTAGAATTATTATCCCATAACAATAAATCATATTGTGATCTATCAGTATTATCTACAATAGATTGTAAAGATTGTTTTGTATACTCAAAACGGTCATAGGTTAAAAATAAAATACATGCACGCATTAAATTTTTATTGCCTCTATAATTAAATCTTGATTATCATCTGTTGTACTATTTGCTTTTATTATTTTAAATCCGCATTCTTCTAAAAATCTATTCAATCTATTATAAGAAAAACCTGTTTTATGTTGTTGTGTTTCTGGTTCATTATCTCCAAAAATATCAGCTCTACCATAAATCATTTGAAATACTACTTCTTCTTCTGACCAGTTTTTATATCTTCTAGCAAAACCATTAGTATTTAATGTTTTATTTAATAATGCTTTTACAGTACCAATAACATTTGGAGTAGAAATAATAATTTTACCATTTTGTTTTAGTACTCTATTCCATTCCTTTAAAGCTGGCCTTAAATCTTTATTGTTCAAATGTTCAATTACATGACTTAAAACTATTTCATCAATTGAATCATTTGCAAATCCTGTTAAATTTACAATATTACCTACTATAACTTTATCATTTGTTTTAACAGCATCGATATTAATATAACCGTCTTTAATATCTTTTCCACACCCTAAATTTAATTTCATTTTATTCTTTCTGGTAAAGTTGATATATGTCAGGAACTATATGAGGATGTTCAATCGAAAATACTTCAGGATAAGTTACTTTTAAACCTTTGTAAATTTCTGGAATTTTATTTATTTTATGATGATGAGCTTTTTCAGTTCTAAGCATTACTTTAGCATCATTTTCTTGCGATGATGAACGAATAAGATTTCTTGAATGAAAATAGTAAATATCATCACCCCATAAATAATTATTAAATCCATTTTTATGAAATTCATTACCGTTAGGTGTGAAAAATCCTTCTGCGCCATAATCATTACCGCATGTCATTCCTTGTATATTTTTCATAAAACGTAACGCATACCAGCCATAAGTTTTTTTCTCATTCAAAGGAAAAATTATTTGTTCGTGACCCATATAGTAATGCCAAATATCTTTTACAAATTCAAAATAATGAACAAATGCTCCTATTATATTATTTTCACAATTATGTATTCTACTAATAATTGTTTCAAGTGATTTGTTATCCCAAATTTCATCTGCATCACAAATAAAAATCCAATCAGTTTTTGTTTCTTTAATTTGTTTATTTCTAATTTCTGTAAATTGTTTTGGATTTACTTCGCCTACTTCTGTCAATTCGATTTTTGGATTATTAATAGACTTTATTATTTCTACAGTTTTATCATTAGAACCTGTATCACATATTAAAATTTTATCTACATGATTAATAATAGACATTAAAGAATACCATATCCATCTTTCTTCATTTTTACAAACTACGTGTGCTGTTATTGTTTTCATTTTGTTGCGATTATTCCTAAATTTTCTATTTTAATATTTTTAAACTTTTGCATATTATCTTTTGGGAAATAATTATCTAAATCAAAGAGCCAATAACCAGCATTAAATTTTTCTGCTTTGCTAAATCCATAAAAAATAAGTTCTTCTATTAATTCTTCTTCACCCCACATATATGTATGTCCCATAAGATCTTGCTTAACTTGTTCATACATTTTAATTCTTCTTTGAACTGCACCAAAAGTAATTTCACGCAAAGCTCTAAAATCTATAATACCTTTATTATATAATTCTATGTTCTTTTTATTATCTGTATGAATTATTTTAAGAATACCATTAGGTTTTAATTTTCTTAAAATTTTGTGAATAAATTCTTTTATTTTTACTGGTGATAAATGTTCGTAAGTATGACTCATAAGAAATTCATCAACAGTGGAGTCGTCACAAAATTTATCTAAATCTAAAATATCACATTTAATTGTCGAATTAGTAGATAGGTTAACACTAATATAACCATCATGATCGCAAATTCCGCCAAGATCATATTTTAACATCTTTTCTCCTTTAATAACCATTGTATTTAACTAATTCATTGTTATATATATTTTCGTAATCAAAAACAGAAAAATCTATTTTATGCTTTTTAAGTAAATAAGGTAAAGAAATTTGATCCTGAATTGACCAATAACAATTATGAAAGAACCAATCAGTTAATAAATTATAATTACGATTTTTTATTAAATTTTTAGAATAGATAAAAAAACCTAAAGAAAAAAGATTATCATCTATAAAACCTTCGTTTAAATAATTATGTAATTGATCTCTTATTGGTTCCCCTTTATATCTGCTAATATGATAAGTATTATTTTTTGCTATTTCTTTTTCAATTGACATTATTTCTTGGGCAATATTTTTATTCCAAGGATGTTTAAATAAACATAGATCTTTTTCGTTGAGTTGTTTTATGATTGTTTTTGCAAAATTATCAGATATTATTGTAAAATTATGATCTAGCCACACATAATAATCAGCGTCTATCTTAAGCCATTCTAACATTTTTGGAATCTTACTTTTAGTTCTACTATTTAAAGAATTTTCTCTACTATAAAAATTTGTATCGTCATAACTAGACATTGTTATATCGAAAAATTCTTTTTGAACTGGTAATACTATTTTATTAACTTTGTTTATTCCAAAACAAGCTGTTACTATATGTAATTTCATATTTTAAGTTTATTTTTAATAATTTCAACTATTGTTTCTACAGAAATTTCTCTCATGCATACGTGATTATATTTACATTTAGGTTTAGTAATATCATTAAAACACCATTCACAAGCTGTTTGATTACATATAACATCATAATTATAAAAATTCCAAAATTTATTACCACAATATCCACTTTGTATTACTAATGAATTTTCTTTAGAAATAAATTGTGAAGCTAGATGAGCCGCTCCAGTTTCTAGAGTTATAAATAATTTAGAATTTACTACGTAATTTAAAAAAGTATTATCTTTTTCTTGTGTAATGTCTTTCCAGCTTATATTTAATTCAGTTAAGATGTTTTTTAATATGTCAAAAAAAGGCCAATCTCTTACAATTGCTGTTTTACTAGTTTTTGTAACCATTACAACTTCGAAACTCTGTATTGATAAATCTTCTGTAAATTTTACTGGAATAAAATTTCTATTAAATCTAATATCGTTAAATTTATTTTCTTTACAAAACTTTTTTAAAGCTATTTCCATTATATTAGAGTTAGGAATATTATAATAAGTAAATTCATAATTTTTATAATGAATTCCTTCTATAGGTGTTGGACAATCTATCAAATGTCTATATTTTGATTCCCCAAAAACTGATGGAATATTATTATCATTTAATGTATGTACAAATAAAGAAGCCATTAGATGATCTCCCAGAGCTTCACCAAATCTCGTTATTTTAAACATAACTTTATTCCCTTGATATTTTCAGTTTAGCGTGCATATAAGTTGTATGTTGATCAATAGTTAATTTTTTAATATTTTGTTCGTCTAAAACACTAATAGTTTTAGACCCTATGTGCGTAACTAAACTTTCGCAAATTAAAGCATGATTTATATTATATTTTGATAATTGTTGCGCATATAAGTTATCGCTATGCCAAAAATTACAGGATTCATTTAATTTATTTATAGTATTAAAAATAATTCTATTAACAATTATACACCAACCTAAAAGTGTAATACCTATATCATATCCAAAATGAATTTTTTTATCTCCATAAAAATAATTAGACTTAAATGCACACTTATTATCGCTAAAAGGACTAGCAGACAAAATGTTATTTTCAGCCATTAATTTTAATATTACTTCCCATCCTTTACTAAAAACAAGATCATTATTACATAATGCTATATATTCACCAATACTTTTACTAATACCAAAATTTAAACTTCTATTATAATTGAATTCATTTTCATTGAAATAAACAACTTTACAATTTTCATAAATAGAATTAAAATTACGTTCAACAACTATAATTTCATAATCACACTCGGTATTTTTTTTGATAGAATTGACTGCGTTTTGAGTAATGTTATGATGATATTCGCTTATGTCATCTGATATTATTATTATTGATAGTTTCATTTTTTTCTTTTAGCGTGAAATAAAGCTTGAGTTTCTTTTGACATTATACCCTTTTCATGTTCTACATGGAACCCGAAAATTTTATATGAATTTCCTTTTATACCATTATCGTTTAATCTTCCTATTAATTCTGAATCTTCTAGTCCCCATCCTACAAAATCTTCATCAAATAAACCTACTATATCAAAACATTTTTTATAGATCATACCAAAACTACCTAAAGTAGCAGGTATCATTCCATGATATTGCGAATCAAAAATTGAAAAATTGTTTAGTATAATATCATCATTTATTTTTTCTTCATAAAATTGTATTGGCATTAATCTTTTATATCCGCAACTATACTTATTATCAAAACAAAATTTGTTTAATTGTTCTAATGAAAAAGGTGATATAATAACATCTTGATCTAAAAAAACTATTTTTTCAGCTTTAGCTAATCTAATCCCCATATTTCTAGCTTTAGCTAATCTAAAACCTTTTTTTTCTTGAAAAGTATATAATAAATCAAAAGGAACTTGTTTTTTTAATTCATTAATCATTTCTTCGGTCCCATCATTACTTCCATCATCACAAACAATCACTTCATAGTTTTCATTACCTTGTTTTATTAAAGCTAAAATACAATGTCGTAAAACATTTTTTCTATTAAAAGTAGGAATTATTATTGAAAACATTTTTAAAGTCCAGGGTTAATTATTTAAATTCTTTTATTCTTTTATAAAGAAATCTTTTACATGTTTTATTATTATCGTTATCTAATGTATCGTATTCATTTATTTTAATCATATTATTAAAGGTAAAATTACAAGGTATTAACAAAGGATTTGTGTCAGTAATACAATTTTCATGTAAAAAAAATTCAGCCTGACTATTTTCTATTATATCTTTATAACATTTCAATTCGTTTATATTCATTTCTGAAAAACTATAAGAATTAAAAAACAAATCGATTTTAATTTTTGGAATAATGTTTTTAAAATAATTGGGTATTAGTATAATATCGTAATCATTTTCAATTATCTCGTCTTCTGAAGTTACCCATAATATTTTCTTATCATTAAATGACATAGATAAAAAATAAAAAATTATTATTAAAGAACTAGGCAGATCGCAGTCTATATATTTTAATTTTTTATTAAATAATAATTGTGAAGCTAGACCACCATGACCACCACCTATTTCACATACTGTCGAATTTTCAGCTACTAATGAACATATTTCATTAGAGTCTGTATAATGTCTTATCGAACTTTCTGTCAATACTTTATCATTTATTAACACGCCTTTAGGATTGCCAATTTTGTTAATACAACCAAATTTATGCTTTTCATTTATATTAGTTTTATTTATAGCTTTTTCTAGCAAAAAGTATATTTTATTTTCTCTAACATTTATATATTCAAATGATAACGAATTGTCAGCTTTAAAATTTTTCATTAAATTAATTAACGGTTCTATATCTTTAGTAATTAATAAATTTATTAATAATGAAAAATCCTTTTCCATTCTTTCGCCCCAACTAGTAAAAGAATTTATATTTGGTGTTTTATTGTAAAACTCTATCATTTTTTTGCAAACATTATATTCATTAGACATTATTTAAATTCCTTTCTAAAAATTCTACCCATTGTTTTATAATGGTATTCCAATTCAAAGTTCTAGCAAACTCTAATCCTGTTTGTCCAAGGTTATTCATTTTCTCTCTATTACTGATTAATTTAACAATTTCATCTGCCAAATTACCTTTATAAGGTATTCCTCCACGTGAGACTATTGGATCAATAATAGCATTACCACCTACTATTACAGGTGTTCCTGTCACCATTGCTTCCAAAGCTGATAAACAACAAGTTTCTTTATTTCCTACATTAGGATTTGCTATAACTAAATTAACTGTTTGTATATGTTTCGTTAATTCTTTAGACGAAAACTTACCCATTAAAGAAATATTAGAATTTCTTTCTATAATTTCTTTACAATCTTTTTTAAACTGTTCATCTGTAGTATTTTCTCCGTATAAATCAAAATCACCATAGATTTCAAATTTATACTGTGGCAATTGTTTTGCAGCAGCTAAAAATTCCCATAATCCCTTTTGTTTTGTTAAACAACCAACATATGCAACGACATTATTTCTTCTTTCAATATTATATTTAACAAAAAATTCATCTCTAATACCATTATAAATCCCAAAAATATTTTCGTAATTACCATAATGTTTTTTGCAATATTCAGCTGCTTCTGGACTAGGTAAAACAATATTGATACCCTTATCTAACAACATTACTTTAATATTAAATTGACGCATTTCGTCAGGGTGATTATGTTGCCAAAAAATTGTTTTATCTTGAAATTTATAATTCTTATCATATATCAATTTAGGATTACCAACTACTATAACTTTATTAGGTTGAAAATTACTTATTTCATTACAAACTTGTATATGTGACTGAAAAGGAATAAATTCCACTTTATTCCAATATTTTCGTTCAATTGTATTACAACATAATTTTACTTCACAATATTCGCTCAAATATTCAACAAATGATAATGTGACATGATCAGTTCCACCCATACCATTATTTTCTGCAAACTCAGGAGTTAAATCATTATGTTGAGTTTCTCTAAAAACAAATATTTTCATAATTTCTCTAATCCTTGCCACCAACTTTTTAATTTTAAAGGATGAAAATATTTTAATTTATCATAATTTTCTAATGTTACATTTTTCCATATATTTAAATGTTCATTAGAATTAAAATCATCTGCATGTCCCCAATTTTTCATTTTTGTTTTAATTTCATCTTCAGTTCTTCCCCAAGAAAAATGTAAAACAATTAATGGTGACATCACTGTTTTAAAACCTGTATGTCTAGCTTTTATATAACTATTTTTATGACATGTTCCTAATAATGCAGTTTCATGTGGAACACAAATTAATAACTCATCACCAATTTTTTTATAAACTGTTTTCCATGTACATAAAAAATCTAAATCAAAAGTATTATCTTTATTTTTTAACCAATTATCAAACTCTATTACATTTAAAAATATTTCATCACTATCAACAGCTATTATAAATCTACCATTACAATAACTTGATAATACATTTCTTTCATATGTTTCGTTCTGCATAGGATTATCATACAAATGAAAATTATCTTTTATAATTTTGCATTTTTTATCTTTATCAATAACATTCAATTTATCATAAAATTCATTTTCTATTTTAAATTCATTTTTTTTCCAAGTCAAATTAGATTCATCAATTCCTAATATTATTTCATCAGCAATCATATAATATGATTGTATTGACTCTAATAAATATTTCCAATCATATGAAATTAATGAATAAAAACTTTTCATCATATTGATAAAATTGTTTCTTTAAAATTTTCTGGCGTAAATTTCTTAATCACTTCCAAAGCATTTACTACCTTATCATTTAATTTATTGTGATTAACAACATAATTCAACATTTCTTTAAATTCTATATAATCTTTGGCAATAAATACACAATCATCAGTCAATCCATACGGATCTGCACCTAACTTGGTAGTTATAACAGGAACACCAAAAGAAATAGCTTCGCCAATCTTACCGTTAATTCCAGCTCCATAAAGAATAGGAGCAACACAACATACTTTATCCTGCACAAATTGTTCTAAATGCGGAACCCATCCATGAAATACTACTTTTTCAAATCTAGTTAATTTTGTAGGCGGATGTTTTCCAACAACATGTAACTTGACACTATCAGTAATTACTTTCTCACATAACCACTCTGTAGCATCTACATTTGGTGCATGTAACCAATTACAAGCAGTATATACATTATTTGTTTCAGGTTGCTGTTTTCTAACTTTCAAATCAAACATACAAGGTATAACAATACTTTTCTTTCTAGGTAAAACTTTTTCTAATTCAATTTTATCTATTTCTGAAGCAACAATTATTAAATCACTCTTCATATAAATATCAAGTTCTGCTTCCATCGACCTTGTATTATATTGTGTACCTTTCCATTCACATTCTCGTTTAATTCTAAGGAACTCTAGATCAATTGAGTCCAATATTATAGGAACATTGGTATGTTTCCTAATATGATTAATATAACGATGACCACAGGTCCAATGTGAAAGAATAATAACATCTACTTTTTTCTTAGTATTTATTTCATTAAATACCCATTCAGCACCATTTAATACTGGCTCAGCACCAATACCTCTAACATCATTAACACCATAATCAGCACCACTTGCCATTACAGTAACATCATACTTCTCTGTTAAAATTTCCAACATTTTAAGAGCACGTATATCACCAGCACTTTTAAAACGATTTGGCATTCCTTTTGCTATAAAAAGTAAATGTTGTTTCATAATTTATTTATCTACTATTCCTTCATAAAGAAAAGATATTTTCTTTCCTAATTGTTTGTTTGGATCATTTTCATAATCATTTATAGCGTTTCTTAATTTAGATAACTCACTACTTGTTATTTCATGTAATTCATTAAGTGCAGTAAAAAATAAAGTTCTATCTTCTTGCGAATATCTTTTACCATTAACTAAAGCTGACATAAATTCATCAATTTTATCCATATAAAATTCTTTAACTTTACCACTTATTTTTAAACTACCACTTTTAGATAATTTATCAACAACAAAATTATAAATACTTTTCTTTTCATTATCTGATGCCATAGCTAAAAAATCTGAAATTTTCTTTTCACCAAAAGTATTTGTTGTTATAGTTTCATCATTATCTAATATAAATTTTCGTATGTCTGGCCATACTTGTGCATACATACCTTTTGGTGATTGATATTCTTTAAATTTCAACCAAGATTTAAGTAATGTGATTGGTGATTGTGCTCTCATCCAATCAGGTCTATATTTGCTTGATTCTTTTAAAACCTGATCAATAATTTTTTCTTTCATTATTTTACTTCCTTAAAATAAGCACCAATTAAATTGAATCCTTCATGAAAAATAATAGTGCAATCTTTATTATCATCTAAAAAATCTGCAACACTTATAAAAAATGCAGGTGAAGGTTCTAACAATTCTATGGTAAATCTAACTCCACTAAACTTTTCACAAATATACAAACTATTAGTATTCTTTTCTATTTTTTTTAAAACAGAATATGTAAAGTTTGTATCAGTATCAAAAGTAATTTTTCCATCATTTAATTCGTAATCAATTTTTTCTATTTTCATTTTAATTCCTTATTTACCTGACAAAGAATAATATGCCTGTTGGTATTCCTTATTATCAGGATACTTTTTAAGTAATAATTTAATTGAATCTTCAATCTTTTTTTCATTTTCTTTACTGTTAAATCCTCTACCAATAATCGTATAACCAAATCCATCAATAATATCTTTAGCTGTCAAATTAGGAAACAATTTAAATTCATCCAACTCTTCATCTGTTGGTAATCGATACGTTGTGTATGTGAAAATAACTGGTTTACTTTTTTTACCATTAGGTTTTCTACTTTCTATTACATCATATGTGAATTTTTCTGAATCATTTAATAATGAATAATATGCTTGCTGGTATTCTTCGTTATCAGGATATTTGTTAATTAATAATTTTATTGAATCTTTCACCATTTTTGTATGTTCTTGATTTTCTATACTTTTCCCAACAATTGTATAATAAAAACCATTAACTATATCTTTAGCTATTAAATTAGGAAATAATTTAAATTCTTCTAATTCTTCATCAGTTGGTAATCTATACGTTGTATATGTGAAAATAACTGGTTTATCTCTTGAACCATCTGGTTTTGTATTATATGCTAATTTATACTTTCTAAAATTATTCGCTATCTTTTGTTTATCAATTTTAGTTAGTTCAACCGGATTATAAATTCTAGATTCTTTTATTACATCATTAATAATCAAATTTTTAAGTGCATGTGCAGCTTCTAGGTACCAATGATGTGTAAATTTATTATCATTCATTAAAACATAACATCCATCATCTTTAATTATATGAGATACACCACCATATTCATCTTTCAATGTCACCAATGGGTACTTAATTGATCCATTAGCTAATGTTACTGTTTCATCAGGTTGAATTTGCACTTTATACATTTTTACTCTTTAGCCTCTTTTAAAAGTTTATCTGCATTTTCTTTCATATACTTGGTAACTTTTAAATATCCTTCAGAATTTACAGAATCACTAAATCCTCTGAATTTTACTCTTGCTGGATATACATTAGTTATATTATCATTATCATCAAATTCAAAAACAATTGCCCAACCAAAAGTATGTAAAATCATATTTACAAACCATAAAAATC
>Ga0172380_10002284_pt1 | contig 30154 bp, 24 predicted proteins | sample Leawe162metaG_FD_119747 | JGI IMG/M metagenome (GOLD analysis project Ga0172380, IMG submission 119747) | Leachate microbial communities from a municipal landfill in Southern Ontario, Canada - Leachate well 162 metaG | ecosystem: Engineered > Solid waste > Landfill > Unclassified | place... | reverse complement strand
GGCATTTCGCTCAATTCACATAGGTGAATAAACGCAACTGTTAAAAAAAATCTACCTGCCCGACTTTGACGAGGTTACTCTGTCATGAAAAATAACCGCTCAAACTCCGACAGACTCCTAGGAAAACTTTCAAGGAAGTAGAATTTAAAATCATTTCCCCTCCTCTTGAGTGGATAAAATTCATTAATGAAATTAGAAGGGAGAGACGTTGCGATCCCACCCTCTTATTACTGATTTTTATCAAACTTTATGCAAAGGATCTCCCTAAAATCAACGATTTTCGCTGTGGCAGTTGGGGTTGTCAAAATAGATTGTTCCCGCGCTATCCATACAATAGGGCACATTGTATGGGTTTGCGGGCAGTGAAGCAAGAATTCCGGAAGAGGTCAGCTCTTCCAGAGATGACGGTTTGCGCCCGTATGTTTTTTCATAGTGCAACACGGCCTGCTCGATCACCTGGACGCCTTCCAGGGCATGTAGCCGGTCAACGATGTCGGCATAGCCGGGATCGCTTTCAGGCTTATCGATCAGCATGGATTTCATAAGAACAATGGCCGCGCCGGTTTCGCCGCCTTTCTGGGCCAGACGTGCGCCGAGAATGGAAAGAAATAGCGGCGCATTGGGCCTCTTGGCGGCTTCCAGAAACAATTTCCCCGCCTCTCCAGATTTTTTCAGAAAATAATAAGCGTTGAACCCCATGAAATGACTGGGCTGCCAGTCCCAGGGACGGCTTTCGGCGGAAATTTTCAGGAACTCCTGGGTTTCCGCCACCATGTTTGCAGGTTCCCAGGGCAGCCAGCCTTGCGCCACAATGTAGGTCTGGGCAAAGGAAGGATCCAGAGTTTGACCGGCAACAAGCAACCGGTGGATGCTCGACCAGTCGTACTGCTTTTTGACAACCAGAAATCCTCCTTCTGGTTTACGCACCAGCTCGGTGCCCAGTTGTGCGCCCGCCTCCAGGGTCAGGTAGTCGGCCATCAGCCCTTTGAACTCACCGGCTATGGCAAGCAACGCAACTGGCGGCAGATTCCATATTCCGGAACTGGAACGGCCTGACGGGGGGGCATCATGACGCTGTTGAAGCAAGGCGTTGTAGCTGGCCGCATAAATGCAGGCCAGGGCCAGTCCGGTCAGGAGATTGATGGCCAACCGCCTGCTCATGCCAGCTCCTTGCGTTTGAACAGCAGGGTAGCGAGAAAGATCAGCAACACCGAATAGGAAACCCCATAGAGACAGAGCAGCAGAAACTCCTGGCTGCTGAAGGCCATTCCGTAAGCGGCGACATACTTTTTGTCAAAGAGCGAGAGGTTGGGGAAGAGCCAGGAGAGGGCAATCACCAAATTTTTCTGACCAGTCAGCGCCCCCGCATATGGGTTTTCCACCACCACCCGGCGCAGCAGCTCCATGTTCTGCCCGACGAGATAAGAGGAAACCGCCAGCAGCAAGGCGACAAAGGGCTGGCTGGCAAAGCTGAAACAGAGCACGCTCACCGCCAGCACCACTACAAGGCTCATATACTGGCAGACAAGGGCCATCAGATAGGTCAGCCAGGAGAAGTCGGGCGGAACATAAACGGGATACTGCCAGAGCACATATTGCATGGACAGGGCGGCGGAGATACCGAGAATGATGGTGGCCAGGAGCAGAATCATGGCAAGTCCCAGGAACTTGCCGGTCAGGTACTGCCAGATAGAGACCGGCCGGGAGAGCAGCATGAAGATCCGGCTACGTTCCAAATCATCGGCCAGTATCTTCATGCCCAGAAAAAAAACCAGTAACAACCCGGTGAAGGCCACGGCAGAGAGGCCGAACTCCACCGAGACCTTGCCAAGATCCCAGGAGTAGAGAGTGGTGACCCCGAGATTGGCCATGGTGAGCAGCACGGCAAGGCAGACAATGGCCCACAGTGCACGGTGTCGGACGCCTTCGGTACAGGTGGCCAGCGCCAGAAACCAGATATTACGCAACGCTTGCACGGTTGCCCTCCTCGATGAGACTGACAAAACGTTCTTCCAGGCCAACGCCGGCGGCAAGAAACTCCTCCAATCCCCCGCTATAGAGCAAGACTCCTTTATTGATGATGCCGATGCGGTCGCACAGTGCCTCGATGTCACTCAGGATGTGTGAGCTGAAGAAGATGGTCTTGCCATCCTGTTTCAGCTCGATGATAAGTTTCTTGATCTGGTGGCGGCCTACCGGGTCCAGCCCACTCATGGGTTCGTCAAAGATCAGCACCTCCGGGTCATGCACCAGGGCATTGGCCATACCGAGGCGCTGTTTCATGCCTTTGGAAAATCCCCCCACCCGGCGATCCGCCGCGTTGAGAAGATTCATGCGCTCAAGCAGCATGGGGATGCGTTGGTTTATTGCCTGTTTAGACATACCGCTCAATCGGCCGGAGAGTCGCAGAGTTTCCCGGGCGGTAAGATGGTCGTAAAAAAATGGAAACTCAGAGAGGTAGCCGATCCGTTGGCGGAATTCGTCCTGTCCGACGATCTTGCCCAAGATGCCCAGACTGCCGCTATCCGGTTTCAGGAAGCCCAGCAGCAACTTGATAGTGGTGGACTTGCCCGCACCGTTGGGGCCAAGGAAACCGAAAACCTCACCTCTGGCAATGGTAATCGAAAGATTATCAACAGCCTGATTTTTCCTACGTCCCGTCCCAAAGCCCTTAGTTAATCTGCTGATTTCAATGATCGGTGAAGTACTTTTAGCGTGTGTTATATTCATTCGTTTAAACACAAATCTGTTCAAGGTTCAAATGGCTATTTCTTTCCTGACCTGAGCCATCATGGCAGTCTCTCTAAGCAAACTTTGACAACTGATTACATTAACGCAAAAATATATGATGAACAAGGATGCAACAGATGGCTACCACAGAATGCTCACTAACATTTAGAACCGCAAGAGGGGGAATATATTTAGTAGCCTTTACAATCTAAAAAAAAAAGCCCCGACCAATGCAACAGTCGAGGCTTAATGTACTATATGTAAAGCAGATTAATTATTGAACCGCTCCCCAAGTAGCAGTTGGGGCACCACCACCAGCAGCACCGGCAATATTATTGGCATTGTCAGTAGCTGCTATTACTACAACAGGAGTAGTAAGATTCACCAAACCAGCGGAAACCGCCTCCTTGCCCCAAACAGGATTACTGACAGAATAAAGCACATTAGCCACATCGGAATCAGACCCGTAGGCTGTGTCCCCTTTATCATGACGGGTATAAATAACATTCGAGCAACCGCCACTGGGGCAACTACCTGCGGTCACAGCACTTTCAGAAGCTAAAACGGCCATTTGAGCACCGATCCCAAGCGGTACAGAAAAGGTTTTAGCGTTTACGGCATGTGTTCCAACGATCCTGCCACCTGCTACAGTTGCCGTTGCGCCAATTGACTGAGCAGCTACCAGAGTTGAAACAGCCTGTTCGGCGGCAGTAATAGCACCTTGCCCGCTAACAGCAGCTGCTGCAAGAGTAGCTGCTGCTGTCTCAGTATGACCATAACAACCCAACTCAGAATTCAGATCAGCCTGTCCGGATACTGCCATTTTATTCATTGCCTTAGCATTTGCATTGCTGGCGCGGGTCCGGTAGGCCGCAAACTGCGGGATGGCGATGGCCGCCAGGATGCCGATGATGGCCACAACGATCATCAACTCGACAAGGGTAAAACCTTGCTGGTTATTTTTCTGCATTTTCTTTAACAATGAAATCATGGAACGCCTCCTTTGTTTTATTAAACTGCTAGTTATAATTTTCTTGTCATCCATGACATTTTTACCAAGTTTCATTCATTGTAATAGCCAGTTTCGTGCCACAGGAAAATCGCTCAGAACATTTTTCATAATTATCAGTTTTCATACGAAAAAATATCGTTTACCACTCCATTTTCATCTCTTTCAAGCAGTTCATTTATCACTTCATTCATGCTTCATTTATTTTAGTGACAATTTTTGTCAGTGCAGATGACATATTTTGTCAAACACCTGACAAGCCGTTGTTCAAAAAAAACTGTTACATTTTCATATCACAAGCGGCATAAGAGACAGCGCTTTACTTCATCATCTCTCAAACCAGGCGGCTTTACCGCTTCTTATAGTCTGGGCGGTATCGGCGGTCTGACGGAACACATCACCGGTGGACAACTGGGTAAAGACACTAACCGTGTCATCGCCGCTGCCGGAGCCGGAATGAATCGCTGGCGAGGTGGCCATGCCGCTGCCCAGATCAACATATTTTAAAGCCCTGTACTTCACCTCACCGCCGATGATGACGGTCTCGGTGCCGAAAATCGTCGGAGCCGGATAGGCGGTGCCGGTCTTGTAATAAAGGCCGTACAGCCGGCTGTAACCTTCGCCGACACAAGGGTCATCGCTTGGCTGAAATACCGAGGTAAACAAAATTCCGCCCAGCAGCGCAGAATGTCCGAGACTGCGGGTCGCCGGCGACACTGCGGCCGTGCCGACAATGGGCGGCAAGTCGAGGAACCATCCTTTCTTCTGTTGATCAACCTCCTCAACGAGCGTCGGAAAATCGGTTATCTGACCACCGCCCACCGTTGCATCTGGACCGTTTTCTATGGTCTGATCTTGGTCAGTGTACACATCAATATCAGTTGCATCAATCATATCAGTGGCGGCATTGACCGCAGCGCCCGAGCCATCATCCTTTACCCCATAAAGGGTCTGAATGGCGGTACTTGTTTTATCCGCCATGACGTAATAGCGTCCTGTACCGAAATAGACCCACTTGTTGCTCAGATTATCAATACCTACAGCCGGTTGGCCCACAACCGGCTGATTGGCAAGAACCAGGGTCGTCGGCGCGCTCCAGAAAGCCGGGGAGCTGTTTTCGTTTAAGGCAAACCGCATAAGCCGCCCTGATGTGGCGTTTGCATCGCCCACCAGCCCGAAATAAGCAGTATCAGCCTGATAATCGAGATCCCAGTCAACGGTAACGGGGCTACCCATAAAGCTGTTGGCTACCGCCGTGTCGCAGGTGATGATCTTCATCGCCGATACGCTGACTGTCGACAAACTGCAACCGGTGGGTGCGCCGGTTGTGACCCCGGGGGTTATCAATTCTGACAAGTCAAAGATATATACCTTGGCATTCTGTGTGCTGGCCGCGGTTTGCAGACTGTTGGGGCCGTTGCCGAAAATCATATACCATTTATTATTATCACCAAAAGCCATGGTGGCCGGATAGACTAAGCTGAAACTGCCGTCAGGAACCTGCAACTCCGCCAGCAGTCGAGGCTCGCTCTCCGGATTGGTGATATCAAAAATCACAAAGGCGGAACGCATGGTTTTATCATTGGCCGCAGCGGCCCCACCGAAACCGTCCGCGCCGGTGTCAATGTACATGGCGCCGCCGCCCAGCCGCATGCCAACGACCATCAAGGTCCCCCAGCCGTTAGGATGATCAGCGTCAATCGCGAAAATCTTGGCATCAAAAACACGCGGTTTACTATCCACATAATATACATGATTGTAATTGGGGTCCTTGAGCCACTTCAGGTGCGGCAGAAGATTCATGGGAGCATATGCCCAGATTTCACTGCCAAGGGGATGGGCCGTGGCAGCAGCGCCGGTAGCGCAATTCTTGCCGGTGGTCATGTAGCTCACCTTATCAACCCCGGCATCATTGACTACTCCGTAAAATCCAGCGTTAAAGGCATGCAGCAGACCATCGTTGCCACCCACATAAGCCATTACCCGCCTGTCAGCGTATTGGGTACGAAAGGCTGCATACGACATATCGTTGTAGAGTATGTTGAATGCCTCCTGGGGGGAGGAAACGATGGTTGGCGTGGAGTTGATGATGTCGCCGAGCCGCATTATTTCAGGAGTGGTATCGTCAGCAGTGTATTTGACGGTCCTGGTACGGAATCCGGAAATTTCAACCCCCCGGATATAATTAACAATGTTTTCAGCCTCAGCTTGGGTGGCGACATCAAAAAAACCGTAGCTGACTGATCCGAACATCGTCTGCTCAAAATCCACATACTCGCCATTGTCGACAAATGAGTCATAATCACTGTCGATCCAGGTCATGATATGCCGCCCACTGCTGGCGTTAGCACTGTAAAGCCGGTTTGATTTTATTTCAGCATCAGTCAGTGTTTCCAGGTACAGCTTTTCCCTGGCATTCCACAAATAACCGATATCATACAATTCTTTTTCAACATACTGAAAATTAGACAGCATCAGCCGATCGCCTGGTTCAACCCAGGTAATCGCCGGCGAGACCACAAAGTTCAGCACTCCAGTATTCGTAAGGGTTACCGGGGAGTTGCTGGTGCCGTCAGCCCCGGTGGTCAGGTTGGCTACCTTCCAGTCATTATAGGTATTACCCGCTGTGCCGTTCATGTTAAAGGTGGAGATTTTTACCCGCTCACAGCCGGTGAAAACATCATCTTCAACAGTGACCTCTTTTTCACCGGTATTTGCCAGGGTAATGCTGTGAATAATGGTGCTGTCGCCAGCGGCGGAGAGACATTGCACATGCCAGTTGCCGTAGCTTTTGCCCTGTTCTCCCTGCATGTTATAAGTAGAAAGGGTCATGTCATCGCCCACAGCCACCCACTCGCCTGCGGGATCAATGATAAAATCAACGGTCCCGCCGTCAGCCAGAGTAAGACTGGTGCTGCTTCTGCCACTAAGGAGGGCTGTGCCATCATAGATCAGCCAGTTATCAAAAACATCCCCGGCAACACCCTGCATGGTTCCTGCGGTTATTGCCAGGGAAACATTGCCGGTAACCGGGTCATAGGCAGTCACCGTACCATTCATTGAATAGGGGTTAATCGTCATTGCCCGCGCATCATAATGCGACACCACCCCCTCCATGGAATAGGGCTCAAGGGTGACGACTCCGGCATTATAGATAGTGACCACACCTTCCATGAAATAAGGATCAAAGGTATCGGGATCGTCACTGGTGAATACCTTGGTTCGCGTCCTGTTTTCCGTCTCATCAAAAAAGGTCTGAACCACCTGATCAATCTCGTAATTGTCCAGCAGGCCGTTCGGCGTACACTCTCCGCCTGCTATGTCGTCGGTGGAGCGGCAATCCTGCCGGGAAAATCCGTATCTGTCCAGCCAGAGGGCATGCACAGTGCCGATCCAACTCGCCTCCCTGCCATCCTGATCCTTTTTCAAAGGTTCGAAATATGCCTGATAAAGCGCTCCTTCCCCCCTGACGTTATTGGACACGACGGCTGCCGCCGTGCCAGACGAGGTTCTCTCAAGAATAGCCTTAAAAACATTGTTTAAAGCCGTCTCAAGCTCCTGGGGGTTACTCGCGTAAAAGTAATTATCAGGGATGCCGTCAGAACCTTTTTCCCCGTTTGTATTGATTTTACTATCCCATTCCTCAGGCAAATCAGGAATGTCGTTATCATTCTTGTCTTCAAAGCCGCCCCATTTCGCCGCGTACCAGAGGGGATCTTCCAGCAGGCCTGCGGTTGCAGTACCAATGGTATAGGTGCGGGAGGTGATGGTGCCGCCATCCGCTATGCCGTAGCAGTTCGAACAACCGGCAATTCCCGTGGGATCGTTATAATTAAAGCCATTGGTGCCGGAATGGATATGCAGACCATCCTGGGTGGTGCCGCTGATCACGTAACCATGGCCGATGCTGAATCCCAGATTCTCCAGGGTAACACCGGTGGTGATGGTAATCTGCGAAGAGGTTATCGTGTATTCAATGGTGCCGCCCGCGTCAAGATCATAATCATTACCCTGCAGACTATCCTCCCAGATCGCCAGGAATTTGCCGTGGCCGACCCCGCCCACTTCAGTGTGCGGCTCGACAATCTTGAAATCAACCATGGTGCAGCCATAATCGTTTTTGCTGTTATCGATACAGGCAGGCAGCAGGGTTACTTTATTGCTGGAACCAGGCACTGGTATGTCAATGACCGGATTTCCTGCTGCCAGCCGCACCGCATAGGTGTCAACCTTCTGGACCCCCGGAAGCTTCCTTGCCGGTGGGAATGAGTCGGGCCTGATGTCATTGACGTGTGCGTACCAGGCAAGACCGGCGATACGGAAACCGCCACGAAGATCAGGCCCTTCAGGGCAAAGGCCGCGGACATCGCCCAGGTTGGTGATTGTTTTTGCCGTGCACTTTCGGTTCTGGTCAACCGCGGTTTCCCCGACAAACCATTTCTTGTTCGGAGATGTCGTGTCGGGATAAATCCCTTCAACCCTGCCGATGATCTCGGTCAGTTCCCGGGAATTTCTCGGGGAATCGAGATCTTTGACTACACCGATATGGTTGTTATCAAGCTCCTCATGGATTGAAGAGGGATCCGAGGTGAAAGTTGTATCAGAGGAGATGACGCTGGAGTTGAAGTTCACCACGTTGATCCGAGCGCAATAGTTATCGCTGTTTAACGGATCCTTCCACTGGCCTGTCACGTAATTAATACCCTCAATGTACTGCCCGTCGCCGGACTGAAAATCAGTGGGGGCATTCTCACCGGCAAGATAACGAAGACCAGTCAGATAGATTTCGGCAAAGGGATTTCCCCAACTGCTACACATGGAGTCGTCAGCATCACCGAAAAAATCCAAGGTATCATTAGGACTTTCATAAAGCGGGCATTTATCACCGCCGGATGAGGTCACACCATATGTCCAGGTGGTGTATTGATAGCCATAGATACGGAACAGTTCCCAGGTGTTGATAATTCCTTCGGACTTTGTGGCCTGGGTGATAGGACCACCCGCTGAAGTATACACCCGCTTGAAGGTGCCATCGCCGATATGATGGGTCGTGTCCACCCAGTCATCCTGGCTGACAAAACCCACATCCGTTCCGCCATCGATATCACCGTCATCGTTACAGTCTATACCTAGATTGATCTCCCGGCAAATGCCGTTCATTTTATCATCATTTTTAAGCATCTCCGTCATATCACCGCCGCTTCTGGCCTTACCATAGGTGCCGGCGATCATGCCGAACAGGAGCGGAATATCTTTACTCTCACCATAGAGCTGCAGCAGACCGAATGGCTTAAGGTTACCGTAAGGATAGGACTTGCACTTTTCAGTTCCCGAAGCCTTGTCCGGGACCTCATTACCATCTGTATCAATTTCGGGAATACACACCTGGACCCTGGCCACATAGTCATTGAGCCCTAAACCGACATCGGTTTTTACCGGATTGTCCTGGGCCGCATAGATGCCAGAATAGTAAGGGTTGTTGTAATTTTTACCGTTGTTTCCCGCATCCTCTTCCTCCCACAGGCATTGATGCACCTCCCCGGCGCCCCAGAAGCTATAATTCCCCGCTGCGGCCCGAATAAGCGGCGGATCTGTAACATTCTGGGAAAAAATATTAGCGGAAGCGGAATAGGTGACATTACAAAGGGTTAAACCGACCCTGGTGTGGTTTCTGATATCCCAGGTGGCCAGTGTTCCGGTCCCGCCCGTTTGCGTGACATTGACCGTCATGGGATTGCCGTCGCTGCTGTCAAAGGCCGTCACCCACCCCTGCATATAGTTGGCGGCATTGGCGGGATCGACAATACTCACATAATCACCGACCTTGAGCCAATTTCCGGGCTGATTGGTATTCAAAGAAATCGTTCCGGTGCCAAATATTTTGATAATATCCCAGTTGGCGAGTGTTCCAGCCCCGCCTATTTCCGTGATATTGACCGTCAAGGGATTGCCGTCGTTACTGTCAAAGGCTGTCACCAACCCCTGCATATAGTTGGCGGCATTGGCATGATCGACAATTCTCACTTTATCACCAACCTTGACCCAACTGCCACCCTGATTGGTATTAAAAGATTTTGATCCGGCACTAATAAGTCTACTCGTCACGCTCGTTCCGGTTGGTACAGGAGTGCCAGATCCGGTTGGTTCAGAGATATTAACCGAGAAAGGGGTAAGATCGTTGACATCAGAACCGTCATAATATTTGGCAAAGGCATGGATATCAGGCGGAATATAGGCCCGTTCAAGTACCGTGTCGGTGGAGGTGTCCACCCGGCGGTGCCCGCCGAATAAAATCTTGCGGATGGCATCAATGCGGGTCATGGACGCCCAGTTCAGAAAGTTGCCGCTCCAGTAGGCATCGTTTGATCCGGTGCAGTATTTATCCGCAGTGACTGCGGCCGGCTCGAATCTCTTGGCCACGGCATCATAGTCATAGCATTTATGGGGGTCAAAATAGCCATAATAATCGATGGAATGCTTATAGGTCGTATCCGGCTCGCCGTCCCCGTCAAGATCCGAATAGTCATTATAGGCCTTGAAAAAAAGCTGATGGTCATTGGATGAATTAATAACAACCTGCGGGCTGACCACGCTTTCAATGAGACTGATGGGCGTTGAGGTGAATTCGGCCATGGTGTGGCTGGAGACCTCGGCCAGTGCCATGGTGGATGTTGCCCATAAGGCTACGCCGATAACTAAACCCTGCAACAGATGTTTCTTATGGCCAAACCTCAAGAGAGTTGCAATCATGACATCCTCCATCACATCAATCAAATTTGCAGTCAGCCGAACTGGCATTGTTAATCAGATGCCCGCTGAGTTTCCATTCAAGTCCGACAACGGATTCACTGTTCCCCAGACCTCTATGCTGCGAGTTGATCGTATACAGCACATGGGTGCCGCCTGCGGCCGAGGAGCTGCCCAGCCCTTCATATCCGGCCACCATCGCCAGTCCGCTTCCTGAGGTTGCCACAGTTCTGCCGACAATGGTCATATTGGTATGGGAATCGTCGTCACTGGCATTGCCCGGATAAAAAACCACATCCCGCACCCCGTCACTCGGCAGCGGCGCAACTCCCCCCCCGGGACTGGCAAAGGTCAAATTCAGCACTTCAACTTTTCCAATAATCCTTTTCCCCGTGCCGGCCGGATCTTCAGCAAAGCCGCCGGAATTAATACACAGGGCATTCTCATAGGTCACCCTGGAGCCAAGCTCCGCCCCGCCGTCAGCCTGGTAAAATGTCTGCTGATGAACCTTTTCATTGTTGGCAATCTGCATATCGATCGTTGAGGTTGTCGTTGCGGCAATACCGATAACCAGCAGGATGAGAAGAATGAGCATCGAGGCAACAAGAACAAAACCCCTTTCATTACTTAAAATAGATTCTTTTTTACACATAATGAGCCCTTACACACTATCCGCCTTGATATAGGTCATGGTTACTGATTTTGTTGTTCCCTTTTCCTGCGTGGTGATAATGACGTTTATGGTTTTGACGCCGATAAAAGGAGAATCTACCGAAACATTCCAGTAGATGGTATAATTGCCGTCCGGAGAGGTCAAGTTACCGTCAGCATTGGCGCCGATATCGTCAAGTCCCGCATCACCATCAGCAGTCCCATCTCTTAAGGTAGCGTCGTCATAATCGAGCCCAAGCAAGGATTCCACCCTGTCGGAAGCCCAGGAGGTTGATTCGGTTATGCGGTTGGCGGTGGAATTTCCACTGATTGCAGTGATCTGCATGACATTAGCGGACAGGATTCCGATGGTCAGCACGCAAATGGCTATTAAAACCTCAATAAGGGTGAATCCTGACTGATTGTTGCTTATTTGATTATCAGCGCATCTCATAGGCAGTCCCCCCTCGTCACACCAGGCCCATGTTACGGCAGTTCACGGTGATCTTCAGCAACCGCCTCCGGAAATTAACGGTAGCGGTACCGGTAAACGGCCCCCAGACTGTGCCGCTGAGAGCCCCGCTGGTAAAAAATGGATCATTCGAGGCCGGCACATACACGCGAGTAGCGGTGTAATTTTTGTCAGACTTCTCTGTAATGACAAGAATTGTAATGCGAACGTTTCTGATATCCGCCAACTGAGCGGCGGTTGGCGTCGTGGTCTGAGTGCCGTCATCAAGCACATATTGGAATTCAATATTCTCAACATGTTCGGCAACCGTTTGCCAGCCGATTAGAGAAAATCGCTGCAGGTAGTTGCCGTTCAGCCGATAGGCAATCCGTTCCATGTCAGACATGTCAATGGTACCGTTGCTGTCAACATCCTGGGTAACGGCGTCAATGGTCCCGTCACCATCAAGATCAGAGGTAAAGGCTATCTGTGTTGCATTGGTATTGGCCGGCTCTCCATCAAAATTTATGCCATTAACAAAACCTGTGCCGGGGGAACCGGCAGGATTATAACCTGCAAGTCTGATATCCTTTGACAGCATATCGAGCCCGATGCGGACGTTCTGCTGCATCTCGGAAACCTGCTCCTGAGCAACGTAACTGTTCTGCTGGGACTGAAAGGCGGAATAGATCGAGGCAAGAACAATACCGGAAATCGCCAGAGCCACCATTACCTCGACCAGCGTGAAGCCGCGATCGCCGTAAACAGCCTCCGGACAATTATCTTTTTTATTAAATCCAGGTAATACCATCTTTACTGACTTCAAGCCTGAGACCTCCACCTGCGGAAACAGTAATTTTATACCACCGGTTGTTATTTCTGATTGTCACATTGCCCGTCTGGCTGCCGGCGGTCACCCCTTTTGCCGTATACGTGATCCTGGAAGCAAAACCGAAAGCAGCATTAACCAGCGAATTCTGCCTGGACATTGTCACAGTATTTAGAGTGAGCTCTCCTCCATCCTGACTACCGTTGTTGGCTACACCGCCGCCCGCGCCATCATCAATGAACACGGTATAGCCGCCGCCTTTAGCCGGATAGACAACGGTCGTAAAACTCAGACAGACCAAGGTGTTCCCCTTTATCGCCTGCAGCCTCGCCTTCTGCATGTCGGAATAGATATCTCGTGCCGCGGCTTTCAACCGATAATCATCGGCAGAAGTTAAAAGATTCGGAAATGATATTGCCACCAATATGCCAATGATGCCGATAACGACAAGAAGCTCTATCAGGGAAAATCCGTATTCATTTTTTCGCAATTTGGCAATTCGCCCAAGATGTCTCATGTTAAAAAAATTTTCGCAAATCATATTCTCTCTTACGTCCTGCACAAATCATACCCTCATACAGAGCACATATTTAGATGAAACAGCTTTTCCTCTTTAATTGTCAAGAAAAAAGGAAATACTTGCAAAATCAAGGAGTCAGCCTGGAGCTCCCATAATCTCAACTTTCCCTTTTACGATTAACCGGCCCCCATCATACCCGAACCATAAAAAAAGTTTACTCCTCATCAATTCGCCAATGGCAGGCAAATATTTTTACCATGTTTACAGTGGGAGAGAAAACTCAGGGCAACTGGCATTACAGGTACAAACATGGGGCAACAGGATTTTTTTGGCGAAAACGATTTTCTCGGTATTAATTTTTTAATATTAGCCACCGCCAGGTGATAAGAAGAGTGGGAGGAAATAGGGTATTAGCACCTCACGAGCAATCAGCATTTATCCTGCGACGCATCACTGCATCCGCAGCTGATGCTTTCCGCATGGCACATGGGACACAAAAAAATACCCTCCTCCTCATCGAGGCCCATCACGGACACATCATGATATTTTCCGCACCTGCCGCAGGCCACAGAATGATCGCCTGTCTCTAAATCTTCATCAATACTGTTATTCGGTTCCATTTCATGTGAGTCGCGATATCATTGTATCGGATATTCCTTACGGTCGCACTACCCGGACAAATCCTTGTTCCGCTTTAACATATTTAAACTCATTTCCCCCGCAGAGGGGGTATGATTCCCATCTGCCGGCATTTGCCTCCTGTCCGGGGTTGGTGCTCCAGAAACTACCCGCAAGCTTCATCATGCAGGTATTATCACCCTGCAGTGCAGAAATATAATGCAGCATATACAGCTCATCTTTTGTCGGCAGACGCCAATCGGTGTATCCGCCCAAGTTCAGCGTTTCCGCATACTTATTTGCGTCCTGCCAGGTGGAGTACCGGGGGCTTTTATCCATCTGCCACATCAGGCCGTTGCTGGTCTGCCGGCAGATGCCGTTGCCGAGATCTCTCAAAGGGGCATCTCTTTCTGCCGTGGGGGAGGACGAATCATGACCCGCGCCGGCACAGCCCGCCAGAATTGTCAGCATAAGAAACAACACAAAGCGTCTACCACAAAACATAAGCGCCTCCGCGATCAGCACACAATTGTTTCCCTTCCCGACATCAGACCAGATTATAATGATTGTAGCACACTTCAACCTGCAGAGGGAAATCCCCATATCTTTCCCCGCAAATTTTTCCATTGACGCGATACACAACTCCGGCCTGATTATCCATCGCCTTGAAGTGATGCAGATATTCCTGGATGGATACCATCCCCTGATCAAAGAAATAGGTGGACGCCAGAAAAAAGGCCGGGATGACCACGCTGGCATTGTGCTGCAAGGTAACGGCAATGTTGACCATGCGGCTACGCATATTGCCGATCAGTTCATTGCCGCTGAATATTAATATCTTCCAGGATGAATTGTTGGTAATTTGCACATGGGGCACACCGTCAAAATAATCCACCTGGACAACCTCAATTAATTCCTGCTCACGAGCTTCCTCATAAGGTATTATTGCCTCGCCAGGGTTAAAACTTATCGTATTTTCAACCCTGTTGAAGTTGATTATCGGCAGAAATTCCCGCGATTGTGTCCCTGCCTGCATGATTCTTCCCATGACAACCTCCTTTTTTTAATTTTTCCTTGCAATCCGGAGCCATTTCTTTCAACATACAGGCACAGGTAGGACAGATAGTGTCCTACCAGCTCGGATAAAAGAAAAAAATGAAAAAATTCAAACCGCAGCACAGCCGCCTGCTCTTTATTGACAAAAAGATCAGGGACCGAGCCTTTCCGAACTGCGCGACATTGGCCGAGGAGTGGGAGGTCAGTGCGAAAACGATCCAGCGGGATCTCGACTATATGCGCACCATGCTGGATGCCCCCATGGCCTATGATGCCAAAATGCGCGGCCACTACTATACGGAAGAGAGCTTTCACCTGCCGGCAATCGCCTTGAACGACAGCGACCTTTTTGCTGTTTTCATAGCGGAAAAGGTTCTCAAGCAGTATGAAAACACGCCGATTTACCCGCGCCTGCAGTCTCTTTTTGCCAAAATTGCCGAATCTCTGCCGGACAAAATCACCATTGACCCGGCTCAGTTAAATGACAGATTCTCTTTTTTCAGCACTCCCCACAGCATCATTTCGGAACAGGTATGGGAAACCGTTTTCACCGCCCTGCGCACCTCGCAATCAGCAGCAATCAACCATGCCAAACCAGGTGAAACCGATCTTTCGGCACGCACCATTGACCCCTACCATGTGGTAAGTTTCCAGGGAGAATGGTATGTCATCGCCTTCTGTCATGCACGCCAGGACATTCGTACCTTTGCTCTGTCCCGCATCAATAATGCTCAGTTAACCGGACATCATTTTAACGTCCCGGAAGATTTTGATTTTCAGCAAACAACCCGCGATCGTTTTGGTATACAATGGAGTGATAAGCAACATGATGTCAGGATCTGGTTTTCGCCTGCGGCAGCGCCCTATATACGGGAAAGGGAATGGCACCAGGGTCAGGAACTTCATGAAAACAGCGATAAAAGCATCATCATGTCTTTTACCGCCAGCCACCTGCTGGAGATCAAAAAATGGGTTCTCTCCTGGGGCGGCATGGCCCGAGTTCTCGCTCCCCCGATGCTGATAAATGACATAAGAAAAGAGCTCGAGCGATCAATGGGAAATTATGGAGGAGCTGATGAGAAAAGAGATCATCAAACTGGTTGAAACAGACATTACCACCCTGGCAGTTGATGCCATTGTCAATGCCGCCAACTCTTCCCTGCTGGGAGGCGGCGGGGTTGACGGAGCGATCCATCGTGCAGCCGGCCCCGATCTGCTGACAGAGTGCCGCACCTTAAATGGATGCCCCACCGGCGAGGCAAAAATCACCAAGGGCTATAAGCTGCCTGCCCATTTTGTCATTCATACGGTGGGCCCGATCTGGCGTGGGGGTAATCATGACGAAGCGCACCTTCTGGCCGAATGTTATCGCAACACCTTTAAGATTGCCCAGTCCCGGCACCTTGAAACCATCGCCTTCCCGGCCATCAGCACCGGCGCCTACGGTTTTCCCATAAAGGAGGCGGCCCAGATTGCGGTTCGGGAAACCCTAATCGCGGCCGAGCAGATTCCCTTTTTAAAACAGGTTCTCTTCGCCTGTTTTAACAAAGACACCAGAGAAGCTTATGAGGAAGCCCTGCGATGACGAACCCTCTTACCGCCGACCCGCAACTGGTTGCCTGGATGACTGATATCCGCAGGTCGATTCATCAGTATCCGGAACTCGCCTTGCAGGAATTCCGCACCGCTGAATATGTGTCCGGAAAACTTACAGAACTTGCCATCTCCCACAAAAAAGGGATAGCCGGCACAGGCATCGTGGCCTTTATCGGGGAAAAGAAAAACAGCGCCAGGGCTGTTGCGCTGCGGGCTGATATGGATGCCCTGCCAATCAGGGAAAAAACAGGACTCCCCTTCTCCTCTCAAAATGCGGGCATCATGCATGCCTGCGGCCATGACGGCCATATGGCCATGCTCCTGGGGGCCGCGGCACTCCTAAAAAAACAGCCCCAGCAGCTGCCTGGCCGGGTCGTTCTGCTCTTTCAGCCGGCCGAAGAGGATGAGGGAGGTGCGGAAAAAATGATCGCCGCGGGAGTGCTCGCGGGAGTGGACGCCATCTTCGGCGGCCATATTGAGCGCCATTTCGGGGTTGGGGAAATTGCCGTGCAGCCCGGCATCATCTGCGCCTTTACCGATGAATTCCAAATCATCATCCGCGGCCCGGGAGGGCATGCGGCCAAACCCCATGAAAGCGTTGACTGCATTGTTGCCGCATCCTTTCTGGTGGCAAGCCTCCAGACCCTGGTATCCAGGGAAACAAATCCGGTTTTCCCGGCGGTGGTAACGGTCGGCAAAATTCATGGCGGCACCGCCACCAATATCATTGCCGATCAGGTGGTGCTGGAAGGCACCATCCGCACCACCCATGCCGAGGCCCGGGAGAAAATTTTCGCGAGTCTGCGACGAATGGTTCAGGCTGTTCAGGAACTATACGGGACGGAAACGGAATTGACCTTGACCGCAGGCTACCCGCCGGTGATCAATGATCCGGTTATCAGCGATATGGCAAGAGAGGCCGCCCGGCAGACGGTGGGAGAAAACGGGGTGAAAAGTCAGCCATATCCGAGTCTTGGTGGTGAGGATTTTTCTTTTTACCTTAAAAAAATGCCAGGCTGCTTTGTCCGTTTCGGGGCAAGACGCGATGACCTGCCCAACGCCAATGCCCACAGCCCCATCTTTGATTTTGATGAACGGGTTCTGCCCATCGGCGCCGAATTCCTGGCCCGCAGCGCCCTACTCTTTCTACAACAGGCTGCCCAAGGTTAAGGGGAACGACGCAATAATACTATGGTCTCAAGATGATGGGTCTGGGGAAACATATCCACCATTTTCATCTTCTCCACCCCATACCCTTCCCCTTCAAGGATGACCAGATCCCGGCACAAGGTCGCCGGGTCGCAGGAGATATAGATGATCTGGCTGACCCCGAGTTCAGGCAGATACGGGATGATTTCCGCGCATCCCTGCCGGGGCGGATCAAGCAGGGCAGTACCAAACTTTTCCCCTTTTACAACAAGGCCTTTGGCCCCTGCAAGGGCTGAATTCTGGGTAAAAATGCAGTTTACCATGCCGTTTATCTCAGCATTGCGGTTGGCACTGCGGATGGCCGAGCGCTGCAGGTCCATGCCGACCACTGCTTGGGCTTGCCGGGCCAGGGGCAGGGAAAAATTCCCCATCCCGCAGAAGAGATCAAGAACCTTGTGCCCGGCATCAAGCTTTGCCAATTCCATCACCAGGGCGATGAGTTTTTCATTCTGGTCCGAATTAACCTGACAGAAACCACCCGGCTCAATGGTCATCCTGAGGCTGTCACCAGCAGGCATGACCTGGGAGAAAGAGAGCAGGGGCGGCTCATCACCAATCTTGTTTCTGGAAAACACATCAGGATTGCCTGATCCAGCAGCCGCAACGACAAGCTGTTTTATGCGGCTGTGGCCTCCGGCGATTTCCTCAAGAACCTTTCGTTCGGCTGGCCTCGGTTTTCGGGACAGATGCAGAAGAATAACCACCAAGTCCTCGGCAGGGCTCAATAACAGTTCAAGAGATGTTGTTAATGAAGAAACCTTGGCAAAGGGTGACTTATTAATCAGATAATCCAGAACATCATTTAGTAGTGGCCCGGCCAGCAGGCAGGCGCGGATGGCAATCACCTCATGGGATTGACTGCGGTGAAAGCCGAGTTCTCCAGCTTTTCCCACATGCAGCCTGATGCGCTGCCGATAGTGAAAGACTTTCGGCGAGGGCATGGGGGGAAGGAGAAATGATCCGCTGTCCTGTTTTAAACCGGACCGCTCAAGCTGCTCAAGTAAAATCCGATTTTTCAGATCCGCCTGGCTTTCTGAACGGACATGCTGGAAATCACAGCCGCCACATTGGGGAAAGTATGGACACGGAGGATTAACCCGATCTGCGGATGGTTGCAGAACTTTTACCGCACGCGCCTCCATATAGTTCTTTTTTTTGCTGACCGGCCGGACTTCCACCTCCTCGCCGGGCAGGACATAAGGGACGAGCACCACCTTGCCGTCCGGCAGCCGGCCCAGGCCGCTGCCGCCGATGATCAGTTTTTCAATTTGTACGGTTAATGCCATTTAATTTTTTTTGATTCAGAAGGAATTCAGAGAGGCTAAGCGTAACGTATTCATCCGATTAGCAAAAAAAATCCCGCCAAACGATGCCACCGTCCGACGGGATAATTACTTTTCAGATGCTTAAAAGAGAAATATCAGCCCTTTTTCCGCCTTAAGGCAACCAAGCCGGCTAAACCTGAACCGAGCAGCCATACTGCGGCGGGGACTGGAACAGCGGGAACATCCTGATTAGCAGATGCCGTATAGGCCATGCCGTCGTTGATTGGAGTCTCATTAATAAAGAAAGGGTAAGGATATGCCCCATCTGAGGAGGTAAGACTGGCAAAAATGAAATTTCCAAGGGTGAACGCTGAGGCGCTCGTCATGGTCAGCACGTTGCCCTCGCTCAATGGGAATGACCCGAAAGACATATCAATTCCGGAGATAGTATTAGCAATAGTTGGGAAAACATCCCACGGAAATCCAGCTATGATATCAAGCGGAATAGCTGCCCCTCTCGTTAACCCTAATGTGTTGGCATCAACCCCGACAACATCAAACTCAAACCCTACAATTTTATCTAAAGCGAGTGAACTATCCACGTTGAATTCAACGGTGTAGGCACTGGCCAGATTCGAATAGAAAAGCAAAAAAACCGCGGCAATAACTACTGCAATTTGTTTCATGATAATCTCCCGTAACTTATTATTAATTTGTCATTTCATATTTAACGCAAGTCATATCCTGAACATTGACAACGCCATCTCCATTGCAATCTAACCAGGGATACAGAGGACCGCCATGCTGAGTATAATACTTAACTGCGGTTATATCCTGTATATTTATGAGCCCATCAGCATTCGCATCGCCACGTTGACGGATTTTTACCGCATAAGAAACCCCGCCATTATCAAGCACCGCTTCGCCGGTGGTGACGAAGTTGGCAAACTCATCCGGCGCGGGTCTTGTAATGCCGAGTTCGAGTATAGAGCCAAAGTACGTTTCAGAAGAAGTTCCGGGCGCTGCGCTTTCTGCTCTGGTGAAAGTCGCTTTACCGATCAGCTTCCTTGTGCCTGCAACCCCGGCAGCGGGGGCACTCTCATCAATCTTGCCGCAGATAAAAACCACCGCGCTGCCGGTGTCCTGAGGATCCTGATAGGGGTACTTCAATGCAGAAGTGCCGAAATACCAGTCCGCATCATTCTTTTGCGCAGAGGCAAACGTTAGCTTACTGTTATCATAGACCAACTTCACCCCGGCGCTGACCAGAGGAGCCGCGTTGATATCAGCGTAGATGTAAACAACCAGATCGGTATCCGTATAGGCACCCTCAGCATAAACATCCACATCCGCCGCCATAGCCGTGATACCTGAAGCAGCGATGACCGCTGAAGAAAGGATTCCAGCAATAGCGCATGTTGTTTTCTTCTTCAATTCAGTCCCTCTCTATTTTATTTCCCCAACCTGCAATCCAGGAGTTGGAGAGAAATATGGCACTTTAAGATCGCCAGAACCTATCAGCTGAAATCAAAGCAAATCAGGTGCCATTTGATATAATTACAAGACCAAACAAAAAAGTCTTTCATTTCGCAGGGTAAATTAGTCGGCGATAAACTCAGGCGGTCAGAAATTTTCAAGAAAACGGAAACGTCTTCCATTATTCTGAAATTACCAAAAATTATTCCTGAAAACCGAAAAATTTGGTTGTCATCAGCATTTTTTTCGAATCTCTTTTTATATCAAGCTCAAGATAAATAAAATCCTCCAGGCTTGTCAAGGGCGAACCAGGAGAAACCATTGACAAAAAAAACCATCAAATACAACAAGTTACAACTGGAAAATTAATATTTTTTATCGGCATAGGCCAGCCAGCCGCCTGCCAGCACCAGATCCTTATCAAAAGAATTAAGGACGAATTTGCAGGTGAATTCCTTTGTTCCGCGGACAATAAGGGTTTCCTTATCCATGTCAACCGAAATGGTTACCCCTGCCCCAAGAGCAAAAAATGCATCAATATCTTTTTTCGGCAACTCAATGGCCAGCATACCGCAGTTGAACATATTCTGCCGGAATATCCTGGCAAAACTTTCGGCAATAACCACATTGATGTCATTCACCTCAAAAACCCACACAGCGTGTTCCCTGGAGGAGCCGCAGCCGAAATTGGAACGGGTGACGATGACTTTCGCACCTTTCGCATCCGCCGCCGGATCAAATCCCGGCAGTTTCAGGTCTTCCAGGATAAAGGGCTTTAAGTCCTCCTTGGTATTTTCCGTCAGATATTTCGCCGGAATAATCTCATCTGTATTGATATCGTTTCTGTCCAAAAAAAGTGCCGGACCGCCGAATGTTTTCATAAAAACCTCATTATCTGATTGCGGATTTGGGATCGCGGATTGAAAAAATTACCCGCCATACTTCATGCAAATTTCACCAGACCGCCATTTTTCTGATTGCGGAATGCTGATTTGGGATTGCGGATTGATAAACGTCCTGAAATCCGCATTCCCAAATCACCCATTACATCATTTCCCTGGGATCAACGATATAACCTTTTACCGCCGCCGCCGCTGCACTCACCGGGCTCATCAGGTGAACCATGCCGCCTTTGCCCATGCGTCCGTTAAAATTACGGTTTGTCGTTGAGGCGCAGACCTCGCCGGGGGCCAACACGCCGTTACTCATACCCAGACAGGCGCCGCAGGTGGGATTGGTCACACAGAAACCGGCCTCCATGTAAATCTTGATGAGCCCCTCTTCCATGGCCTGATTGTAAACCTTGGGGGTGGCCGGAGAAAGAATGGCCCGTACATTATCGGCGATTTTCCGTCCCTTAAGAATTGCCGCACCGGCCCGCAGATCTTCAATACGGCCATTGGTGCAGGACCCCATGTAAACCTGGTCGATGTTTGTTCCCACCATGTCGGTGATGTCCTTGACCTCATCCGGTTTGAAACCATACGTCACCTGGGGCACAAGCGCTGATACGTCAAAGGTCTTTTCCGCCACATATCTGGCGTCGGCATCGGAATGCCATTTGCGGAAAGCCTCCACCGCCGCCTCGATATCCTTGTACTCATCCTGAATAAAGGGCCAGAGATACTCGGCGGTAACCCGGTCTGGCAGACACACCCCGCAGGTGGCGCCGGCCTCGATGGCCATATTGCACAGTGTCATGCGGCCCTCCATGCTCATGCCGTCCACCACCGGACCGCGGAACTCCATCACCTTGTCGGTGGCCCCGTTTACGGTCAGCTCCTTGATGATCCTGAGGATGACATCCTTGGCGTACACCCCTTTGCCAAGATTTCCGGTGATAGTGATCTTCATCGTTTCCGGCAGACGGAAGGAACAGACACCCTTGAGAATACCCACCTCCAGGTCCGTGGTGCCGACGCCCGCGGCAAAGGCGCCGAAGGCCCCGTGGGTGCAGGTGTGCGAGTCGCCCATGATCACCGTGTAGCCCGGCCGGATGAATCCTTTTTCCGGGAACAGGGCGTGGCAGACCCCGTTTGCGCCGATATCAAAAAAATCCTTGATATTGTTGCGTCTGGCCCAGTCACGTAAGATTTTGGCCTGGGTGGCGGTCTTGGTATCCTTGGAGGGCGTGACATGGTCAATCACCACTTTAATCTTTTTCGGGTCAAAAACCCTGTCCATGCCCCTGGCCTTCAGATCATTGACCGCGATAGGGGTGGTAATCTCATGGCACATGACCACATCGATATCAAGCACGACATTATTATCCGAGGGAACGTCCCGTTTGTGGGCCGCAAAAATCTTCTCAGTGATGGTTTTACCCATTTTTTCTCATCCTCCAAATAAACAGTAAAGAAAAGTCCCAATCCCGCAGACCGGAATATGCAGGACTGCAACCTTAATAGATCGTGTAAAGTTAATCAATTTTTTTATAGTTTGTATCCTGCCAATAATATGCTATAAAAATCAATATATTGTCATTTTAAACCCTTTGCGCAGCTTATTTTAAGCCAAATTCCCCATGCAGAAAAAGAAGCAGCAACCCTTACCCGCAAATCTGCCGCCTGAACAATCGGATTCATCCCCACAGACCATGATTGAGCAGATTTACTCCATTTGCCGTACCCAGTACGGCAGGGTTGGCCCAAAGCTGAAGCAGCTTTTCACCGACGTGGCCGCCCTGTATGCCGGCCAGTGGCCGGAGTTTGAGGCCTGCCAGGTGGGTTATCATAATCTGCATCACTGCCTTGCCGTTGCCCTGGCCACGGCCCGCATGACAGGCGGATGGAACAAAATCAACCCCGAACGGCCCCTTGCCAGAACCGTATTCCTCGCCGGCATCGCCGCGTCGCTGCTGCATGATTCAGGCTACCTGAAGGATAAAAATGACCGGCAGGGCAAGGGCGGCAAGTATACCTTTACCCATGTGGGCCGCAGCCGGGATCTCGCCTGCAATTATCTTAGCAGAAAGAGGTGGAGGAAAAAAGACATCACTTTTATCAGCCTGATGATTGGGGCCACTGAATTCGGGGAACAACCCGACATGTCCGTCTTCGCAGACGATGAGCAGCTGACCATGGCCCGGATGGTTGCCTCGGCAGATCTTATTGCCCAGATGGCTGACATCAACTATATCAGACGCCTCCACGATCTCCATGATGAGTTTCTGGAGGCATACGACACGGAAGGCAGGAAAAATCTCCGCAAACGGGCGGTCCATGTTTACGATTCCTTTCAGGCAATGCTCAATACCACCCCGGAGTTCTATGAGAATTTCATTCTGCCCAGACTGAAACTCTTTGCGAGAATGGACAACTACCTGGTCTCCTTTTTCGCTGATGGTAGAAATCCCTATTTTGAAAGCATCACCGCCAATCTCTCCGGTCAGCTGTTAAGTAACCGGGTCCAATGGCAGAGACTTGGCGATATCCTGCAAGGGCTTGGCCTGGTCGACCAAACTGTCCTGAACGAGGCCCTGACCAGACAGCAGCAGGGAAAAGCGGGCCGGAATTCCGGCACGGAGCAAACCGCCCAAGAGCAGGATACCGGGATACAACTGCTTGACTGGTTGCATTTAAGAGTTACGGGACAGGCCCGACTGGGCGACATTCTCATGGAGATGAATGCCGTCGATCCCCGTGCCCTCCGCACCGGGCTGATTTCCCAACTGCTGCCGCAACAGCTGACAAAAGAACTGACTTTTGATGAACTTCTCGCCCTGTTGCAGATCTCACTCCTGGTGCAAAACCTCTATGATGATCCCTGGGTGTTTGCCCAGATCATTGAAATGGCGGTTAAGTTGCTTGGCGGTGAGTCGGGCTCGCTCATGCTGGCCGACCGCCGGAAAAACGAAATGATCATCGCCATTCACTGCGGTCCCCATAAGGATCGGCTTGAAGGCAGATCCATTCCGATTGACAAAGGACTATCCGGCTGGGTATATCGCCATGCCAAGGCAGCCTTTGTCAGCAGATCCGCCATTGGCGATGTTGCCTGGGAAAATTCCTTTCCCGGCGGCGAAGAAATTCACAATATTCTTGCCGTTCCCCTGCATATCAATGGGGATATCATCGGCGTCGCCGAAGTGATCAACAAGGGGCAGGGCAATTTCAACGACCATGACGCCGATATTCTCACCCTGCTCGCCAATGTCATGACCTGTTCCCTGTCATTGGTAAAAAAATTACAGCTGAATAAATGATCATGAAATATGATAATAAAAGGTCGCGCAATATGAAAAAACGGTCCCGTTCCTTTCTGGCTTTCCTGTTCATCTTAAGTATCTGGCCATGCCTGTTTATGCCCGGCAGGGCATTGGCTGCGCATGGGGAAAGTATTGACGGCAAACTAAAATACCCTGCCGGATTTGACCGCTTTGCCTATACCTCTGACAAGGCGGTCAAGGGCGGAGATGTCATCCTGTATGCCCTGGGCAGCTTTGACAAAATGAACCCCTTCACCCTGAAAGGCAACCCGCCAGAGGGAATTCCCGAACTGGTCTTTGAAACCCTGGCCTCCCCAAGCCTGGATGAGCCCTTTGCCGAATACGGCTTGCTCGCCAAGGATATCGAGCTTGCCCCGGACCGGCTGTCCGTCACCTTTACCCTGCATGACAAGGCGCGGTTTTCCGATGGCTCTCCGGTTACCGCCGCAGACGTCAAGTTTTCCCTGGAAACCCTGAAAAGCCAGGACGCCCATCCTTTTTTCGCCTCCTATTACCAGGACATCAGCCGGGCCGAAATTATCAGCCCCGCTAAAATCCGTTTTTATTTCGCCCGGCCCAACCGGGAAATCCATATGATTGCCGGGCAACTTCCCGTGTTTTCCAAGGCCTTTTACCAGAAACATCCCTTTGCCTCATCCGGCATGACCCCGCCGGTGGGCAGCGGCCCTTATATCATCAGCGATTTCAAGCAGGGGAAATCCCTCACCTACAAGAGAAACCCCGCTTACTGGGGCAATGATATCGCCTGCCGCCGGGGCATGTTCAATTTCGACACCATTACCTTCAAGTATTTCCAGGATCAGATCGTGGCGGTGGAGGCCTTTAAGGCCGGCGAGTTTGACTTCATGCATGTCAATATCGCCAAACAGTGGGCCCGGGATCTGGAAGGGTCCCAATTCGACAGCGGGAAAATCATCAAGCAAATTTTCCCCCACAAAAACGACCAGGGCATGCAGGCCTTTGTCTTTAACATCCGCCGCCCGCTTTTCCAGGACATCCGCGTCCGCCAGGCCCTGGGCCTGGCCTTTGATTTTGCGCGCACCAATAAGACCCTCTTTTTTGACCAGTATACCCAGACGCAAAGCTATTTCAGCAACTCCGATCTGGCGGCCACCGGCCTGCCCCAGGGCCTGGAGCTGGAAATGCTGCAACCCTTCAGGAATCAGGTGCCGCCCGAGGTTTTCACCACCCCCATCACCCCGGTCAAGACCGGCTCCCCCCAAGACCTGCGCAATAATCTCCGCGCGGCGATGAAACTGCTGGCCGAAGCGGGCTGGACGGTGCAAAACGGTAAACTGACCAACCAGGAGGGCAAACCGTTTGCCTTCGAGATCCTGCTTTCCTCCCCCTCCTTTGAACGGGTCATGGCGGATTTTGTCAAGAATCTGCAGGTACTGGGGATTGATGCCACCTACCGCACCATTGATCAGGCCCTGTATGTCCAGCGCCTGCAGGACTTTGACTTTGACATGACCGTCGAGGTCTACGGCCAGTCCCAGTCCCCGGGCAACGAGCAGCGAGACTACTGGACCTCGGCGGCAGCGGACCGCAAGGGATCACGCAATATCATCGGCATCAAGAATCCGGTGGTGGATAAACTGGTGGACCGCATCATCTACGCCAGAACCCAGGAGGAGCTGACCGCCGCCTGCAAGGCGCTGGACCGGGTGCTCTGGTATAACTATTACCTCATCCCCAACTGGTATCTCGCCACCTACCGCATCGCTTTCTGGGACAAATTCTCCCGGCCGGAGACCCTGCCCCTTTATTACACGCCCTTTCAACTGCTGATGACCTGGTGGGAGAAGGGGAAGGACAATTAAAGTGCCTAAAGTTATGGTACCTTTTGATTTGAGAAAACCTTTTCACTTCAGGCAGTTTCAACTTTAGCGCACTTTAATATTTTAGACACTTTAGACACTCAAATATGTTAGCCTATATCCTGCGCCGCATACTGCTGATGATCCCCACCCTATTCGGGATCATGCTGATTACCTTCACTGTCACCCAGTTCGTGCCGGGCGGACCGGTGGAGAGAATGATCGCCGACATGCAGCGCTCCTCCCGGGGCGGAGCTGAGGTCAGCGGCGGCGGCTCAAATATCTACCAGGGCAACAAGGGCCTGGACGCGGAACGCATCCGGGAGATCAGGGCCATGTACGGCTTCGACAGGCCGCCGGTGGAACGCTTTATTACCATGATGGGCAACTACCTGGTCTTTGACTTCGGCAAATCCTACTACCATCATCAGTCCGTGGTGGATCTGGTCATCTCCAAGCTGCCGGTTTCCATGTCCCTGGGTCTCTGGTCCTTTCTCATCGTCTATGGGGTCTGCATCCCGCTGGGCATCAAGAAGGCGGTACGGGACGGCTCCCGCTTCGATGTTTTTTCCAGCACCATGATCCTCATCGGCTACGCCATCCCCGGTTTTGTGCTGGCCATTGTGCTCATCGTGCTCTTCGGCGGCGGCAGCTTCTGGAATATCTTCCCGCTGCGCGGTCTGGTTTCGGACAACTGGTCCGAACTGAGCCTGGTGCACAAGGTGCTGGATTACCTGTGGCACATGGTGCTGCCCATTATCTCCAGCGCGGTGGGCAGCCTGGCCGTGATGACCCTGCTCACCAAAAACAGCTTTCTGGAAGAGATCCGCAAACAGTATGTGCTTACCGCCCGGGCCAAGGGACTCAGTGAAAACCGGGTGCTCTACCGCCATGTGTTCCGGAACGCCATCATTCCGATCATCACCGGTTTTCCCGGTTCGTTTATCACTGCCTTTTTCACCGGCAGTCTGCTGATCGAAACCATCTTTTCCCTGGACGGCATGGGGCTGCTGGCCTATGAATCGATCCTTAACCGCGATTATCCCGTGGTGCTGGGTACCCTGTACTTTTTCACCATCATCGGTCTGATCTCCCGGCTGCTGTCCGACCTCAGCTACGTGGTGGTTGACCCGCGCATCACCTTTGAAAGCGTGGAGCAGTAAGGAAAATATGGCGGCACAGACACCATACAAAAACACCATCTTCCGGCGGCGCTTACGGAAATTCAAGGGCAACCGGCGCGGCTACTGGAGCCTGGTCCTCTTTTCCGTTCTCTTTGTCATCAGCCTGGGCGCCGAAGTGATCAGCAACGACCGGCCGTTTCTCATCATCTACAACGGCTCCTTTTACTTCCCGCTGGTCAAAGACTATGCGGAAACCACCTTTGGCGGGGATTTCCCCACCGAAGCCGACTACCGGGACCCTTATATCCTGGAAAAGATCACCACAGGCGGCAACCAGGCCTTTTTCCCGCTCAATCCCTACGGCTACGCCTCAATCAACCCCAACCTCGATGTGCCGGTGCCCTCCCCGCCCACCCGGGACAACCTGCTGGGCACCGATGACCGGGGCCGGGATGTGCTGGCCCGGCTTATCTACGGCTTCCGTCTTTCCGTTATCTTCGGCCTGCTGCTTACCGCGGTGGGCACCCTGCTGGGCATTGCGGCCGGGGCCATCCAGGGCTATTTCGGCGGCAGAACCGATCTTTTCTGCCAGCGTTTCATCGAGATCTGGGGCTCCATGCCCGAACTCTATCTGCTGATCATCTTCTCCTCCATCTTCAAGCCAAGCCTGCTGCTGCTCCTGATCCTGCTCTCCATGTTCGGCTGGATGGGCCTGTCCGACTATGTGCGGGCGGAATTTCTCAAAAGCCGCAACCTGGATTATGTCACCGCCGCCAAGGCCATGGGGGTGGGCAACGTCACCATCATGATCCGCCACCTGCTGCCCAACGGCATGACCCCGGTCATCACCTTTTTGCCCTTCCGCATGTCAGGAGCGATTCTTGCCCTGACCAGTCTTGATTTCCTCGGTCTCGGCGTTCCTCCTCCCACCCCCAGTCTCGGGGAACTGCTGGCCCAGGGCAAAGCCAATATCGATGCCTGGTGGCTGTCGCTCAGCACCTTTGTTGTCCTGGTGGGCACCCTGATTTTGCTGATCTTTATCGGCGAAGCGCTGCGGGAAACCTTTGATCCGAGGAAGGTATGAAAACGCCGCTGCTGCAGATTCATAATCTCCATGCCGGCTTTCACAGCCAGGACGGTTTTACCCCGGTCCTCCATGATGTGTCATTTGCCATCCATCACGGGGAGACCGTGGCCCTGGTGGGTGAATCCGGCTCAGGCAAATCCGTCACCGCCTTTTCCATCCTGCAGCTGCTTGACCGCCACTCTTTCCGCTGCCGGGGAGAAATCCTTTTTAACGGCCAGAACCTGCTCAGCAAAAGCGAGCCCCAGCTGCAGAAAATCAGGGGTAATGATATTGCCATGATTTTTCAGGAGCCCATGACCTCGCTCAACCCGGTCTACCCCATCGGCCACCAGCTCATCGAACCGCTGATGCTCCACCAGAACCTCGACCCGGAGCAGGCCAGGGACAAGGCCATGCAGCTGCTTGAAAAAACCGGCATCCCGGACCCGGAAAACCGGATGCACAGTTTCCCCCACCAGCTTTCCGGCGGACAGAGGCAAAGGGTGATGATCGCCATGGCCCTGGCCTGCCGGCCCAAACTGCTGATCGCCGATGAGCCGACCACCGCGCTTGACGTGACCATTCAGGCCCAGATACTTGCCATGCTGCAGGAGCTGAAGAGTGAACTTGACATGTCCGTGCTGCTCATCACCCATGATTTGCACATGGTCCGAAAAATCGCTGATTCCGTCAATATCATGCACCAGGGGCGCATCGTCGAGCATGGTCCCTGCTCCACCATCTTTGCCTCGCCCAGAGATCCGTATACCATCAAACTGCTTGACAGTGTGCCCAAAGGTGAGCCTGACCGTAAGCCAGGCGGCAAACCACTGCTCACCATTGCCGATTTCCATTGCCATTTCAGCATCAGAAGGGGTTTTTTCAAACGCAAGGTGGGCGAGATCAAAGCGGTCAACGGCGTCAGTCTGATGGTCAGGGAAGGGACCACCTATGGCATTGTCGGTGAATCAGGCTCCGGCAAAAGCACCCTGGGCCTGGGGATTTTGCGGCTCATTGAGGGCAGCGGGCGGATCAGCTATGGGGAGACGGATCTGCTGGCCAGAAACCGCGGCGAAATGCGCAGCCTGCGCCGGGAACTGCAGGTCGTTTTTCAGGATCCCTTTTCATCGCTGTCCCCGCGCCTGACGATTTTTCAGATCATCGAGGAAGGACTCAAGGTGCACCGTATCGGCCAGGACAAACAGCAGAGACGGGAAATCGTCGAACGGGTGCTCCAGGAGGTGGGGCTGACCCCGGAAATGCTGGACCGCTATCCCCACGAGTTTTCCGGCGGACAGCGCCAAAGGATCGCCATTGCCCGGGCCATTGCCCTGCAGCCGAAATTCATCGTGCTCGACGAGCCCACCAGCGCCCTCGACATGACCATCCAGGCCCAGATTATTGATCTGCTGCGTTCCCTGCAGGAAAAATACGCCATCACCTATCTGTTCATATCCCACGATCTGCGCGTGGTCCGTGCCCTGGCCGACGAGGTGGCGGTGATGAAAGACGGGATGATCGTTGAAAGCGGTCCGGCGGCAGAAATTTTTGCAAATCCCACCCACCCCTACACCCGCAAGCTTTTCAGCGCAGCTTTTGAGCTTAAGGCGTAATTTAACTTGTTATTAATCTTTCCTTGACGTTATGATCAAGGCAAATATCCTTATTTCCCAACCATTAAAATTATCCGGTGCCTACAATGATGCAAACCCGATTTACCCTGCTCCTGCTTGGCCTCTTTCTCAGCCTTGCCCTCTGC
>Ga0172380_10002283_pt1 | contig 30160 bp, 19 predicted proteins | sample Leawe162metaG_FD_119747 | JGI IMG/M metagenome (GOLD analysis project Ga0172380, IMG submission 119747) | Leachate microbial communities from a municipal landfill in Southern Ontario, Canada - Leachate well 162 metaG | ecosystem: Engineered > Solid waste > Landfill > Unclassified | place... | reverse complement strand
TCCCCCATGATGGGCATCAACCTCGGCGGTCTGCCCAAATGGCTGGCACAGGGGCTCGCGGCCAGCATAGACACTGTCGGCAGCTGGCTGGGCGAACCACCCTATGGTCCTGGCCAGGGCAGCTACCAGTCACACGAATTTGCCGATAATGGCCTGAGCCACAGCGCGCCGCGCTATCAGGCGTTTCGCGATCTCTACGAACAGCACCCGCAAATCAAGCTGGGGGGGGTGACCGCCCACTGGATCCGCGAAGGGATAGCCGCCGGAGATACCGCCATTGCCGCCGCGGATCGGATCAAGACGCCACTGCTGCTGCTGCAGGCGGGGGAAGACAGCGTGGTGGACAATGCCGCCCAGGATGCTTTCTGTGCCAAGGCCAGATGTGAAGGGGGCAAGCCGCTGCGGATAGAGGGCGCCTGGCATGAGCTGTTTATCGAGGCAGACCCCCAGCGTCAGGCCGCACTGAGCGCGACCCTGGCGTTCTTCGAGCGCTTCTAGCGCTGGTTATTTTTTGGATCCCTAAATAAATGGGGTGACGCAAAACGCTGGGGTACACTGCCCCGGCGTTCAATTGATGCCGAGGTAATGATGTTCAAGGTAGTTGTATCCGATCTCGATGGCACCCTGCTCAACAAGCAGCACCAGATCTCCCCCCGCACCCGTGACACCCTGCACCGTCTGGTGGAACAGGGGATCAAGTTCGTGGTGGCCACAGGCCGGCACCATGTGGACGTGCGCAGCATTCGCGACACGCTCGGGCTGGACATCTACCTCATCACCTCCAACGGTGCCGTGGTGCACGACAAGCAGGATCAACTCATCTTCAATCAGGCGCTGCCAGCTACCGTGGCCGCCGAGCTGATCGCGCTGGAGCGCGACCCCTCCATTCACCTCAACGTCTACTATGGCTACGAGTGGCTGGTGGAAGAGGAACTGCCCTGGTTGCTGCAATTCCATGACGAATCCGGCTTCACCTACCGCCTGACCGACCTCGCCACCCATCCGATGGACAAGGTCAACAAGGTGTTTTACATCGGCGACCACGAGAAACTGCTGCAGATCGAGGCCCAGCTCAACCAGCATTATGGTGATCGACTCAACGTCACCTTCTCCCTGCCGGACTGTCTCGAGGTGATGCACGCCGGGGTGCACAAGGGCAATGCCGTGCGCGCCGTGCTGGAGCAGCACGGGCTGGAGATGTCCCAGGCAATTGCCTTCGGGGATGGCATGAATGACTTCGAGATGCTGAACATGGTGGGTCGCGGCGTGGTGATGGGCAATGCCCACGATCGCCTCAAGCTGGCCCTGGCAGACCACGAACAGACTCTGAGCTCGGATGAAGATGGCGTCGCCGTCTATCTGGAACAGCTGTTCGCCATCAGTACCGCCGGCGCAGCCTGATCCCTGCCGTCATGGATACCGCCCGTGCGTGGTATCCATGATGCTCCGGCCTTTCCCCCTAGCGTTTGAAGCTGTGGTCACACGCCCTGCACCTATATTGCCGCGAAATCTGGCGATCTATGGTGCGGCCAAGCCATAACCCCAGTCCTCCTCCAGTCGCGCCCCCCAACAGGGCACCACCCAGAGCCCCGGCGACGGCACCGATGGGCACGCCTATCCCTCCCAACGCAGCCCCCATGCCGGCACCGACCTTGGCGAACGTGGCTGCGCAGGCATAACCACCGGCAGCACCACATCCCATGGCGCAGGCCCGTCCCACCCGCTCATCCAATGCTTTATCAACCTCTTCTTTCAGACACCTCGGACATCTCATGATGTACCCCTTAGCCGACAGAATAGAATCCGCTGTTCACGCCCTGAACAAGTTTCGCTCTTATCTGCATCGGCTGCACTCGATTATGTACCGGTAATAACTCAAATTTTTACGGTTCCTGTTCGATAGCGTGACCCTCGCCCGAATCCCTTCAAAGCCTCAAACCCGATAATGGAGCGTCATTTATCGCCTCAGCGAGACTCACCATCATGAAACTTCTCAATCGCTTGTCCCTCACGACCAAAACCCGTCTTCCCGTGGTGATGGTGTTGATCATCATGTCCAGCGTCGTTGCCGTCGCCTACACCAGTTTCACCGAGCAGCAGCGGGTCAATCGCACCGTTGTCGAGCAGATACTGCCGGTACAAAACTCCCTTGAAGATGCCTATCGCGATTTCTATCAGGTCATTGCCGCAGGCCAGGGGCTGATCGTGGGTGGCCTCACCACCGAAAATATGGCGCATCAGAAAGCGGAATTTCTTGATAATGGCAACAAGGCGAGAGACAGGCTGAGTCAGGTGCAGACCCTGATCGATGCAGGCCTCATCGGCAAGCAGTACCAGAGCAATCTTGACCTCATGTTGGCGGAGTTTGATCGCTGGCTCGCACACTATCAGGCCGTTTTTGCCGATCCCCATGAGAGCAGCCAGCTGCTCACCAATCACTTCCAGGTATCACAGCAGCAGTTCACCATCATCCGCCAGCAGCTCAACCTGCTCAAGGACGCCATCGAGCTATCTCAGCAGGCTCTCAGACAAGAGGTTCAGGCATCGAGCCAGCATGCGCAGCAGGTCTTGAGCATGGGCACGCTGAGCGCCATTCTGCTGGCCCTGACACTCACCTGGTCGGTCACCCGGCTCACGCTCAGGCCCCTCAACCAGATGCAGCGGGCGCTTGAGGATATAGCTCAGGGCGAGGGCGATCTCACCCGGCGCCTCACCATCACCTCGCGCGACGAGATCGGCGCCCTCGGTTCCGCCTTCAACCGCTTCATCGACCAGGTGCACAAGATCGTCAGCGATGTCAGCCAGACCGCCTGCACTGTGCAATCGGCATCACGGCAGCTGCACTCCCTGATGGAGCAGATGCTCACCAATGCCGAGGAGCAGCAGCGCCAGAGCGATCAAATTGCCGCTGCCGTGGAGGAGCAGAGTGCCACCAGCACCCTCATGGTGGAACACGCCAGCCAGACCGAACATGCCTCGACCAAAGCAGCCGGTCAGGTACACAGCGCCACGACGGATCTGATGAATACGGTCGTGGCGATGGAAGCACTGGCACGGGACATTCACAGCTCGGAACAGGGTATCCAACGGCTGGAACAGGATGTCGGGCACATTTCGTCAGTGCTGGATGTGATCCGCGGCATTGCCGAGCAGACCAATCTGTTGGCTCTCAATGCGGCCATCGAAGCGGCACGGGCCGGGGAGCAGGGACGCGGCTTCGCCGTGGTGGCAGACGAGGTCCGCACCCTGGCCAGCAAGACCCAGCACAGCACGGGTGAAATACAACAGATGATCGAGCGGCTGCAACAGGGTAGCCAACTGGCTGTGCAGAAGATGGAAGCCAGCAGCCACAGCGGCACCCAGGCCGTCGCGCAGGCGCACCAGACCCGGGAGAGCTTGAGTCAGATGACGCAAGCGATCACCATCATCAACGAGATGAACGGCCAGATCCGGGATGCAGCCCATGAACAGAGCGGCGTCAGCACCGAGATCAACCACAATCTGAGCATCGTCGCGGGCAACGGCCGCGCCATGCTGGAGAACCTGGAGATCATTCGCCAGACCTGTGGCCAGCTGGGTGCCCAGAGCCAACAACTGGCCACCACTGTGCAGCAGTTCAAACTCTGACGGCTCAGCCGGCAGGCTTGAACTGCTCCTTGTCGAGATTGTGTTTCTTCATGCGCAGATAGAGCTTCTTGCGCGGGATCCCGAGGTAGTGGGCGGCCTCGGTCACCCGGCCGGAGAACAGGAACAGGGTATCTTCGATCACCCGCCGTTCGAACTCTTCCACCAGATCGTCCAACGGCTCCTTGGCGCTGGCCAGCGGCATGGCCCGCTCAACACCAGCCAGTTTGACGATGCCCACCGCATAGAGCTCGGCCACGTTCCTGAGCTCGCGCAGATTGCCAGGCCACTGATGCCGCTTGAGCGTTTCCAGATAGGCGCGGTCCACCGCCGGCACAGGCTGGCCAATCCGTTTGCAGCCCTGACGCAGAAAGGCACGAAACAGGGGGATGATGTCGCAACTGCGTTCGACCAGCCGGGGCAACTTGAGCCGCACCTGAGAGAGGAAGTAGTACAGCTCCGGCATCAACTGTTGTCGCTCCACCAGCCCTTCCGGCGACTCGTCAAACAGCGCTATGGTGCGCAGGGACTTGTTCCCCTTGCGCTCCTGCTCCAGCAGATGGTTGCCCAGCCAGCGCTGGCACTCGGCCGTCAGTCTGGCGGGAGACTGCAGTACCAGGGTGCCCTGTTCGGCGAGCGCCAGACTGGCCTGTATCTCGGCCAGCGAACCTGCCGACACGCAGTCATGCAGATGGCAGGGCTGTGCCTTGCGCGCGCTGATCCTGTGCAGCAGCAGTGCTAGCGTGTGCCGGCCAGAGCCGGCAGGCCCCTCCAGCATCAGATCCTTGTCGGTCTGTGCCAGCTGGTTGATCTGGTTGCGAATGGCCACTATCTGCGGGCTGGTTCCAATCAGCTCGTCATCGACTGCAGCCTGGATCTCGCTGCGGCGCGCCAGTGTGACGCAGCGCTGATGGCTGGCTCGCTCCAGCAGGGCCAGCAAGGCATGCGGGTTGAGCGGTTTCTCCAGAAAGTCGAACGCGCCCTGTTTCACCGCCCGCACCGCCAGGGGAATATCGCCGTGACCCGTGATCATGATGACCGGGATCTCGACGTCTATCTCCTGTACCCGGATCAGCAAATCCATGCCGTTCATGGCAGGCATGTAGATATCGGATACCACCACGCCAGGCCACTGGGCGGTGAGCAGGGTCAATGCCTCGTGGGCCGAGGTGGTAGCCTTGGGATGATAACCGGAGAGCCGCAACAGGTGGCAATAAGACTCCAACACGTCCTCATCGTCATCCACCAACAAGACGTTGGCCGGGCGGCTATGGGGTAACAACATTGAGTGACCTCTCCTCGTTCATATGCTCATCGGATACTGGGCACCCGGATGGGCAAAGTACACGGCCCTCGCCGAACTCCAGGATCACCATGGCGCCGCCCGTCAGGGCCGAGCCCAGCAAGATCCCGGCGTCACAACGGGCCAGCAGGGAGCGACTGATGGTCAACCCCAGTCCCAGCCCCACCTCCTTGGAAGTAGTGAAGGGGGTAAACAATCTGGGCAGGATGGCCTCACCGAAGCCGGCACCGCTGTCGGCGATGGCAATCTTGAGCTGACTGCCATCCTGTTCCAGCAGCAACAGGCGGATCTCGCGGGTTGCCCGCCCGGCGATGGCATCCATCCCGTTCACCAGCAGATTGACCAGCACCTGCTCCACCAGCACGGGATCGGCCTCGATCCAGAGCCCGGTGGGCAGCTCGTTCCTCAGGGTGCAGCCATCCCGTCTGGCCCTCGTCTCCAGCAGCAACAGGGCCTGCTCGGCCACCTGGCGCAGCTCGAGCGAGATGCGGGTCTCTTCGGTCGGCGATTTGCGCGCAAAATTGCGCAACGCCGTGATGATGCGGCTCATGCGCTGGCTAAGCTTCTCAATCTTGCCAAGGTCATCGCCCAGTGTCTGGAGCTGTCCGGCATCGAGCGCGGCACGGCTGGTGTAGAGGTAGGTCATCATCGCCGACAGGGGTTGGTTGAGTTCATGGGCCAGACTGGTCATCGCCTGCCCCACCACCGCCATCTTGGCTGCCTGGATCAACTCATCCTGGGTCTGCAGCAGGTTGCGCTGGGCATGCTGACGCTGCACCACCTCTGCTGCCAGCAAATGGTTGTTCTCGGTCAGCTCCCGGGTACGCTCCTCCACTAGCTGAGCCAGATCCCTAGCGGTCAGCTCCTGGCGGGTCACATCCGTGATGGTGATGATGAATCTGTGCCCCCGCCCCTGTTCGAAGCGACGCAGATTGAAATGCAGGAAACGGGGCTTGCCCTCCCGCTCGCTGGCAACCGTACACTCGCTGTAACCTAGCTGGTACAACGGCTGTCCCGGCAGAAACTGGCTGGCCAGCACTGTCCTGGCCTCTTCGGGAAAAGCCTTCCACAGCGGCTGATCCGGTTTGATGGTCGTCTGCTGGAACAGGGTCAACGCACTCGGGTTGACCGATTCTATGGTGCCATCCGGGTGGCAGGTGATGAGACAGGCCTGGGTATTGTTGATGAGATTCAGGGCGTTGGCCCGCTCCATCTGCTGCAGTTGCTGACAGAAATGGCGCAGGCTCTCCCCCAGCTGGCCGATCTCGTCCCGCCCGCTGGTCCTGACCGGCAGATCCATCTTGCCCGCCGCAACCCGGGCCAGATCCTGCCCCAGTACATCGAGCCGCCCAATCAGCCGACGGCCGATCAGCACCACCAGCACAAAAATGCTGAGCAAGATGGCGAGCGCTAGTACCACCAGGATCACCAGCTTGCCGGTAGCCACCATCTGGCTGCTGTTGTGTCCCAGCGTACTGAGAGAACGGTTTGCCTCGCTCACCATCAGGCTCACCCGCTGGTGATAGCGCGAGACGGCATCATCCAGCTGGGGCCGCAGCTCCGCCAGCCGCTGATGAGTCAAGGAGTCCGCCAGCAGCAACTGGTGCAGCTGACCATCCGGCTTCACCAGAGTCACAATATCCTGCAGGATCTGGCGATAGCTGACGGTCGAGGGGTACTCGGCCAGGCGGGAGGTCAGCTCATCTATCTCGTCAATCTTGTAACCGATGAACAGAAATGCGCTTTCCAGATCCTGTTGATAACGCTGAGCAATGACCTCGTTGACCAGAGCCTGCAGCTCGTTTTCCTTGAACGTCAGATCCTGCAGGGCAGAAAACTCCTTGATGACATTGCCAAACTCGCCCATGTCATCCGAGCTGGCCACCATGCTGGTCAGATGCCACTCCACTTCCTGCAGCAGAGGGGCGACGTCGTCCACCAGATCCTGATGCAGCCAGTTGCTGCGCTTTTGCAGCTGCTGCAGCGTTTCGAAGTGATCGATCTGCTGCTTCAGATAGCGGGCGTGATCCGCTACCAGAGTGCTCAATTCATCGAACGCCTGCCGCTGCGACGGTGTCTCCTGATCTCCCGGCGTGCCCAGCAGGTATGCATTCTGGATGTCCAGCAGGGTGGAGGAAACCGAAATGGAGAGCCTCTGGTACTGCACCGGATCCCGAGTGTCACGCAACTGAGCCAACAACAGCAACAAGCGGGAACTGGCGCGTTCCAGCTGATAGGCGCTGCCGATCGCGGGCAGGCTCTCCTCGACAATCAGGTTGACCTGCTGTCCCAGCCGTTCCCATACCATATAAGCGGCCATCCCCATGATCCCGGTCAGGGCCGTGATGGCCACAAAGGCGAGGATGAGCCGACGTCCCAGGCTGCTAGGCATGCGCAAGCTGCGCCCCAGCCGACTCATGGCTTGACCGCCTGCTCTACCAGCCGCTGTGCTTCGTTCAGTCGCCCCTCCGTCGCCTGACGCCACTGGTGCATCACCCGCTCTGCCTGTGGATTGCCCTGCTCTCGATCGTACATACCATCGAACAACGCCAGCAACGCTGGATCCCTCGCCTGCTGCTCGCTCAGGGGGGGCGTGCTGGCCTTGCTACGCGCCTGCTCCAGCAGTTTGATCCGCCAGGGTTCCTGCTGGGTATCCGCTCCGTTAATCCCCTGCCAGGTCATTTTCAGCCTGGGCATCTGCTGGGTAATGGTCTGTTCGAACAGAGCTTTGAGCAGGCCAGCTCGCCGGTACAGCAGCGCCTTGTCGGTAACATAACGGGTCTGCCTGGCCAGCGCCGGCTGACTCAGTGTGGCCTTGGCCATGCCGGGAGTCCCTATGATGGCCTGCCCCCTGGCTGACAACAGATATTGGATGAACAGGGCCCCATTGGCCGGATTGGCACTGCTGCGGGTCACCCCCAGATAGGTCGGCAGGATCACTGAGTCCGGCATGATGTTGAAACCGACGTGCTCAAAGCGGGACTGGCTGTTGAGGGCATAACTGTCGATCACCAAACCAGCGCCGGCCAGCCCGCGAGTAATACCGTCGCTCACCCCGAAACTGCGTGCCGTGATAGCCGACAGGTTGCTGCCAAGGCGCATCAACAGAGCCCATCCCTGCTCCCAGCCATACTGCTGCAGCACGCTCTCCACCATCATGTGGGTCGTGCCGGATTGGGAGGGGGAGCTCATCATGACGTGCCCCATAAAAACCGGTGACGCCAGCTGCTGCCAAGTGGTGGGGAGGGGTAACTGATATTTGGTCAAATAGTGGCGGTTATACATGATGCCGCTGCTGGAATACCCGACGACCGCCACTTTATTGCTTAATCCCAGAGTATGTGGACTCAGCCAGTCCGGAGGAGTTGTGACGATCGACAAAGGCGCCAGTAAACCCGCCTTATCCAGCGTGTTAAAAAAAGTCGGCGACGATGACATGATAATATCAACCGGAGGCGCCTCCGCCTCCGTTAATAATCGCAAGGATGGAATGGTGCGCCGATAAATAACCTCCACCTGGATCTCCGGATATTGTTCGGCGAAACCGTCGATCACCGCCCTGACCGGTGTCTCCGAGAAGGAGGTAAGTACCATCAATGACGCGGCCTGGATGGTGCTGAATGGCAACATCACCACGACCAGACAGAGGGGCAGCAGTCGGCAAAATATTGGCATAGGGTGTCTGTCGGCTCGCTATCAATGTCAGATTATGTGCTGCACATCTAATATTCAGCACATGCCATTATTTTTATTAAATGGGGGATGAGCCAGTTCTGACTCATATCACCCTGTCGGGATCGCTATTGTTATTCATTGAATAACAATAGGACAGTCTGAATATGTCACTTTTGACTCATGATATCCCTATGGTTGAGTCAGGGTTGACCCATATCTGACATTTTGCCGCCTGAAATTCTCCCTTCATATGATGGCAACCGCTATCAGAGCTTCCTCTGAAACCATGCTGCCAAATATAAACGGAGAACGACATGTTCAACTTTTTCAAGACGCGAGCAGACCTGCCGGTCATGGATGCCTCGCCCGATAAAATCCGCTCCATTTACCGCAAGTACCAGTGGCAGGTTTTCCTGGGACTGGTGCTGGGTTATGCCATGTTTTACGTGGTTAGAATGAGTCTTAACGTTGTCAAGAAACCCCTGCTGGATGCCGGCATAGTGACGCTGGAGGAGCTGGGGGTCATAGGTTCCGCCTTCCTGTTCACCTACGCCGTCGGCAAGTTCTCCAACGGCTTCCTCTCCGATTACGCCAACATAGGCCGCTTCATGTCGGTCTCGCTGGGGCTGTCATCCATCTGTACCATCCTGATGGGCATGAACACAGCGACCTTCTTCCTGGTGCTGATGTGGGGCCTGAACGGCTGGTTCCAGTCCGTTGGCTCGGCGCCCTCCTGTGTCTCCATCTTCCAGTGGTTCTCACCCAAGCAACGGGGCTCCGTCTATTCGATCTGGGGTGGCTCACGCAACATAGGGGAAGGCATCTCCTGGATCCTGACAGCCACCATCGTCAGCTACTTCGGTTGGCAGGCTGGTTTTATCGGGGCGGGTATTGCCTCTCTGATTGCGGCTCTGTGCATGTTCCTGGTACTGAAGGATCGCCCGCAGACTTATGCTCTGCCGGAACCGGCCGTTGCCTTCGGTGAGCAGGCCGAAATCGCCAAGAAAGTGGAGCCGGCCGAGATCCGCCGCGCCCAGCTGTTCATCCTCAAGCAGCCCACCGTCTGGCTCATCGCCGCAGCCTGCGCCTGCATGTACATGTCCCGCTACGCCATGAGCTCCTGGGCCGTGCTCTACCTGCAGGAACAGAAGGGTTACAGCCTGATCGATGCCGGTTTCGCCATGTCAGCCTACCCCATCGCCGGTTTCGTTGGCGCCATCCTGGCAGGGGTCATCTCCGACAAGCTGTTCAACGCCAACCGCCACATCCCGACTCTGCTGTACGGTCTGGCCAACATAGCCGGCATGTGCCTGATGTTCTGGGGTCCGCAGAGCCGCATGATGGACGCGGTCGCCCTCGCCCTGATCGGTTATGCCATCGGTGGTCTGGTGGTGTTCCTGGCCGGTCTGACCGCCTGTGACCTGATGCCCAAAACGGCGGTGGGTGCCGTGAAGGGATTCATCGGCCTCTGTTCCTACATCGCCGCCTCCGGCCAGGAACTGGTCTCCTCTGCGCTGATCAAGACCAGCGTGATCGATGGCGTGACTCACTATGACTTCAGCAGTGCCCAGTACTTCTGGCTGGGTGCCTCTGTGGTCTCCATGCTGCTGGCGCTGACGGTGTGGAACGCCAAAAAAGTCGTCAACTACTGATACATGCCCAAGAAAAGGGTGGTCTGGTGACCACCCTTTTGCATTGTTGTCGCAACAGGAGAATCCCATGCGCAAGACCAAAATCATCGCCACTCTTGGCCCTGCCAGCTGCTCCGCCACCATGGTGGAGAAGCTGATCCAGGCAGGAGCCAACGTCTTTCGGCTGAACTTTTCCCACGGCAGTCCGGCGCAGCACCTGGCACTGGCAGCGCTGATCCGCACCACGGCGGCACGCCTCGATACCCACATCGGCATTCTGGTGGATCTGCAGGGCCCCAAGATCCGGATAGCCAGCTTCGCTGCGGGCAGCATACGGCTGCAGGCAGGAGAATCCTTCGTACTCGATGCCGGGCTCGATGACCGGCAGGGCGATCAGTATCGGGTCGGGATCGACTACCCGGCACTGGTGAACGAGGTGTACGCGGGTAATATCCTGCTGTTGGACGATGGCCGCATTCAGCTCAGGGTGGAACAGATCGAGGGAACGCACATCGCGACCCGCGTGCTGGTGGGCGGTATATTGTCGAATCGCAAAGGCATCAATGTGCTGGGTGGCGGCCTCAGCGCCCCGGCGCTGACCGCCAAGGACAGGGAAGATATCCTGACCGCCCACCAGCTCGAGGCCGACTTCGTGGCCATCTCTTTCCCCCGTTGCGCCGCCGATCTCAACGAGGCCAGAGCGCTCATTCGTGACACCGGCAGCAAGGCGGCCATCGTCGCCAAGGTCGAGCGGGCAGAGGTTGTCGCCTCGGTCGAGGCCATGGACGAGATCATTCACGCCGCCGACATCGTCATGGTGGCCCGTGGCGATCTGGGGGTGGAGATCGGAGATGCCAGACTGCCCGGCGTACAGAAGAAGTTGATCAAGCGCTGCCGTGCTCTCGGTTGCCCCGTCATCACCGCGACCCAGATGCTGGAGTCGATGATCGGCAGCCCCATGCCTACCCGGGCCGAAGTACTGGATGTGGCCAACGCGGTCATGGATGGCACGGATGCTGTGATGCTGTCGGCCGAGTCGGCGGCTGGACTCTATCCGGTAGAAGCGGTCGAAGCCATGGCCCGCATCGCACTGGGAGCCGAACAGGAGATGGAGCCCATGCCACCACGCTGGCGCAGGGACATCAGCCAGATTGATCAGTCCGGCCACTGTATGGCGCTGGCCGCCATGACCTCCGCCTTCAGCCAAGACAGCGCCTGCGGCATTGCCGTGCTGACCCGCCAGGGAGATGCGGTCATCGCCATATCCCGGGGCGGTCTCAACAATCCGATCTGGGCACTGTCAGACAACCGCCAGCTGCTCAATCAAATGGCGATCTTGCGCGGCGTCAGGCCGATCCACTATCGGGATAGCGACCCCCAGCACCATCACAGCCAGCTGATAGACACCTTGCGACGGGCCGATCAGCTGAAGGGGGTCCACTCCCTGCTGATCAGTCGCCTCGACTCGCTCGAGGGATCTGGTCATGAGGATGTCTGTCGCCTGGTGCCATTGCCCGTTACGATACCCCAGCCAGAACGCCCGATAAATGCCGCTCATTCACACTGAGGGGAACCACTCGTCTATCTCAAAAGCCTCACCAGATGAGGCTTTTCAGGTTCAGCTGGTCCAGCACGCTCGTTTCATTCTTCCACTCGAAGCTCTGGTTGGCGCCGCCGTAACAATCCGCCAGCCGCAGCGGGGTGCCGGGTTTGTGACGGCGCCCGGCGACGTCCAGGCATAGCTCGACCTTGCGGTTGAACAGGCGATCCGCCTGCCACTGCCATTGACGACTCTCATCCTGACACTCCGTCATGGCGAGCTCACTCCCTCCCTTGGCCACCAGACAGCGCTGCTGGAGCTGCAAGGCACCGGCATCCCAGCTGAACTGCTGACGGGCTGTCTGGTCGCAAGGCTGGGTGATCAGCTGATCCTGGGCATTCAATGCCACGCAGAAACCACCGCTGGTCACCAGGGTGGAGGGGGTATCAGCGGCCTGCCTGGACGCGGCACCCATCAGGATCTCATCCGGCTTGGGTTTGAACGAGCAGCCGCTGAGGGCCACGACAACAAGCGCCAGCGTGCTGACGCGAACGATATTAGGGTGCATATGACATGTTGGCCTGAAATGTGTTCAATGATGCCCACTTGCTGTGGGTCTGTGGCCCAGCATACCCGAAGCGGTGGCGAGAAAGTGCCAACAGAAGTGTAAACAGACGTGACAAGGTGTGACGACAGGAGAGATGGCAAACGCCAGAAAGCGAAAAACCCCGCCGAAGCGAGGTTTTTCTGAATATGGTCGGTGATAAAGGATTCGAACCTTTGACCCTCTGGTCCCAAACCAGATGCGCTACCGGGCTGCGCTAATCACCGAGACAATTTTCTTTACTAAGTACTCTAAAGCACAAAGACGACCACTTGTGATCATCCTCGTCATACAGCAAGTATGGTGCGAAGAGAGGGACTCGAACCCTCACACCCGGGGGGCACTAACACCTGAAGCTAGCGCGTCTACCAATTCCGCCACCTTCGCATACCTGACAAGCTGTAAAATGGGGTGGCTGATGGGGCTCGAACCCACGACAACCGGAATCACAATCCGGGACTCTACCAACTGAGCTACAGCCACCACAGCTGTTTTCGTTCCACAACAACGCCCGTTTAACTGGCGCACGTTTGATGGTGCGCCCGACAGGATTCGAACCTGTGACCTCTGCCTCCGGAGGGCAGCGCTCTATCCAGCTGAGCTACGGGCGCTACGCTGTCGAACGGGGCGCATTATTGATGATGGGAGCATGCTTGTCTACACTTTTTTGCCAGCACTGAATCAACCGCTTGTTTTTCCATCGTTTATGGCTGTTTTATGCCATTTTCCCTTCATTCAGGCTGGATCCAGTCCTCCCCCGTTACTTTGTCCCCCCACTAGGGTGGTCAAGCGCGCAGCAGAACTTGACTTGCCTCAAGGCCCCCCTAAAATGAATGAACGTTCATTCAGCCGTTGTGATAATCGAGTCATGAACAAGAAAGAACGCATTTTCAATGCGGCGCATGAAGTACTCGGCGAGCAGGGTTTCCACGGGCTATCCATTGCCGTGGTGGCCAAGAGAGCCAAGGTCGCGGCGGGCACCATCTATCGCTACTTCAGCGACAAAGATGATCTGATCCGCCAGCTCTATCAGCACACCATACTCCAGTGTCATCCCCTGGTCATGGAAGGGGTGCAGATAGAGGAGGTGTCGTTTCAGCAATTTCGGCGCTTGTGGCTCAACATCCACGCCATTTTTGCCGACGAGCCCAACGCGCTCAAATGCAAGTTGCAGTATGAGAGCTCTCCGCTGGGAGCCGAGCTGGAGAAAGACCCGGTCATCATGGCCGCCTGGGCACCTCTGGATCGCTTCTTCGAACGGGGACGTGAACAAGGTCTGTTTATCGATCTACCCGTCCGGGCACTGCAGGTGCTGAGCCTGGATTGCGTGGGAAGTCTGGCGTTGCAACGCCAGGTTCACCACTTTGAACTGACGCAAGAACAGCTGGAAGCCGTGATCCGGGCCAGCTGGAATGCCATTTTAAACCCCAATTTTTCCACCTCAGGAGCCTGTTCATGAAAAAGTGGATGGCCATCATGTTGCTGATAGCGCTTGCCCTGTTTGGCAGCGTCATCGGCTTCAATATGTTCAAGCAGAAGAAGATTGCAGAGTTCATGGCCAACCGGCCTGAACCCGAGTTCCCGGTGACCGCCATGGTGACCAAGGCGCAGGACTGGGTACCGACCATAGAAGCGATCGGCTTCATCGAACCGAACCAGGGGGTGACGCTGTCCACCGAACTGGCGGGCACCATCGATGCCATCACCTTCGAATCCGGCAAGCCGGTCAAGGCGGAGCAACTGCTGCTGAGCCTGGACTCCAGTGTGGAGCGAGCCAATCTGCGAGCGTCCCAAGCCAAGCTGCCGGCGGCGCGCGCCAAGTACGAGCGCTTCCAGAACCTCTTCAAGAAGAGCTCCATCTCCAAGGATCAGCTGGATGATGCCGAAGCCAGCTACCGCTCGCTGGAGGCCGACATCGAGAGCCTGAAGGCGACCATAGCCCGTCGTGAAGTCCGCGCCCCCTTCGGCGGTGTGGTCGGCCTGCGCAACGTCTTCCTCGGCCAGTACCTGCAACCGGGTACCGACATAGTGCGGCTGGAAGACACCAGCGTGATGCGCCTGCGCTTCACCGTGCCCCAGACCGACATCTCGAAAATCACCCTGGGCCAGACCATCAAGATCAACGTGGATGCCTATCCCCAGACCCAATTTGACGGGCACATCACCGCCATCGAACCGGCCGTCAACTACCAGAGCGGCCTGATCCAGGTACAGGCTGACATCCCGAACAACGAGGGTCAGCTTCGTTCCGGCATGTTTGCCCGCGCCAGCATCATACTGCCCACGGTGAAAGAGCAGATGGTGATCCCGCAATCGGCCATCTCCTTCACCCTGTATGGCGAAAACGTCTATGTCATCCACGAGGTGGACGGCATGAAGCGGGCCAAGCAGGTGGTAGTCAAGGCGGGTGAACGTCGCGGCAATGACGTACATGTGCTGTCCGGTATCAAGGCCGGGGACGAGATAGTGCTGTCGGGCCAGGTTCGCCTGAGCAACAACACCAAGGTGCGCGTGGTCGAAAACGATGCACTGGCCGTTCCGGCACAAACCCCGATGCTGTAAGCGCGGAGATCTGCAATGCGATTTACTGACATATTCATAAAACGGCCTGTGCTGGCGATCTCGCTCAGCTTCCTGATCGCCCTGCTGGGCTTTCAGGCCATCTTCAAGATGCAGGTGCGGGAATACCCCGAGGTCACCAATACGGTGATCACGGTCAGCACCAGCTACTACGGTGCCAGTGCCGACCTGATCCAGGGCTTTATCACCCAGCCGCTGGAACAGGCGGTGGCGCAAGCCGACAACATCGACTTCATGACCTCCTCCAGCCAGCTGGGCAGCTCCACCGTGACGGCCTTCATGAAGCTGAACACGGATCCGAACGCCGCGCTGTCTGACATACTGGCCAAGGTCAACTCGGTGCGATCCCAGCTGCCGAAAGAGGCGGAAGACCCCTCGGTCACCTCCTCCACCGGCTCCACCACGGCGGTGCTCTACCTCGGCTTCACCAGCCCGGAGCTGAACTCCAGCCAGATCACCGACTATCTGGAGCGGGTCATCAAGCCGCAGCTGTTTACCGTGGGCGGCGTGTCCAAGGTTGATCTCTACGGCGGTGTCGAGTTTGCCCTGCGGGTATGGCTGGATCCGGCCAAGATGGCGGCCTTCAACCTGACCTCAAGCGACGTGATGACTGTGCTCAACAGCAACAACTATCAGTCGGCCACAGGTCAGGCGACGGGTTACTTCACCCTGTTCAACGGCAATGCCGAGACTCAGGTCAGCAACACCGAGGAGCTCAAGCGACTGGTGGTTGCCACCCGTGACGGCAAGGTGATCCGCCTCTCCGACATCGCCAAGGTGACGCTGGAGAAGAGCCACGACATCTACCGCGCCAGTGCCAACGGCCGCGAAGCTGTGGTCATGGCGGTCAACGCAGCCCCGACCGCCAACCCCATCAACATTGCCCACGACGTGCTGGAGTTGCTGCCGAGCCTGAAGAGCAACATGCCGAGCACCATGCAGGTCAACGTGCTCTATGACTCAACCATCGCCATCAACGAGTCCATCCACGAGGTCATCAAGACCATACTGGAGGCGGCCGCCATCGTACTGGTGGTGATCACCCTGTTCCTCGGCTCGTTCCGCGCGGTCATCATCCCGATTATCACAATACCGCTCAGCCTGATCGGCGTGGTGATGATGATGGATCTGTTCGGCTTCTCGATAAACCTGATGACGCTGCTGGCCATGGTGCTGGCGATCGGTCTGGTGGTGGATGACGCCATAGTGGTGCTGGAGAACGTCGACCGACACATCAAGCAGGGGGAGGAGCCCTTCCGGGCCGCTATCATAGGGACTCGCGAGATAGCCGTGCCGGTTATCGCCATGACGGTCACCCTGGCCGCCGTGTATGCGCCGATCGCCCTGATGGGGGGCATCACCGGCTCCCTGTTCAAGGAGTTCGCGCTGACCCTGGCGGGGGCGGTCTTCGTCTCCGGCATCATAGCGCTGACCCTGTCACCCATGATGTGCGCCAAGATGCTCAAGGCCAACGAGCAGCCGGGCAAGTTCGAGAGCACGGTACACCACCTGCTGGATCGGATGACGGAACGCTACGACAGCATGCTGCACGCCGTGATGCAGAAGCGCATCGTGGTCGTGGTATTCGCCGTCATCGTATTCGGCAGCCTGCCGCTGCTGTTCAAATTCATCCCGAGCGAGCTGGCGCCGTCGGAAGACAAGGGCGTCATGGCGGTGCTGGGCACGGCGCCCTCCAACGCCAACCTGGACTACATCGAAAACACCATGGCGGACGTGAACAAGATCCTGGATGAGCAGCCGGAAATCGCCTACTCCCAGGTCTTCTCCGGGGTATTCAACGCCAATCAGGCGTTTGGTATCGCCTCCATGGTGCCATGGAGCCAGCGTGAAGCGAGCCAGAAAGAGGTGCTGGATCGGGTCGCCGGACTGGTGAAGGACATCCCAGGGATGGCCATCACCACCTTCCAGTTCCCTGAACTGCCGGGTGCATCGAGCGGCTTGCCGATCCAGTTCGTCATCACCACCCCGAACAGCTTCGAGAGCCTGTTCCTGATCGCCAGCGAGATGCTGACGGCCACCCAGGCCAATGGCCAGTTCGTCTATTCGGATCTCGATCTGAACTACGACTCCGCCACCATGAAGATCAAGATCGACAAGGACAAGGCGGGTGCCTACGGCATCACCATGCAGGACATAGGCATCACCATGGGCACCATGATGGCGGACGGTTACGTCAACCGCATCGACCTGGATGGCCGCTCCTACGAGGTGATCCCCCAGGTCGAGCGCAAATACCGCATGAACCCGGAATCCATGAAGGGTTACTACGTGCGTGCGGCCGACGGCAAATCCATCCCGCTGGGCAGCCTGATCAACATCGAAGTCGTGGGCGAGCCCCGTGCCCTGCCCCACTTCAACCAGCTGAACTCCGCCACCATAGGCGCAGTACCGGCACCGGGTGTGGCCATGGGGGACGCGATCAACTGGTTCAAGACCACAGCCGAAGAGAAGCTGCCGCAAGGCTATCGCTACGACTTCATGGGTGAGGCTCGCCAGTTCGTGACGGAAGGCAACGCCCTCTATGCCACCTTCGCGCTGGCGCTGGCCATCATCTTCCTGGTGCTGGCCATCCAGTTCGAATCCGTACGTGACCCCCTGGTGATCATGGTATCGGTCCCGCTCGCCATCAGTGGTGCCTTGATTGCACTGGCGTGGGGCATGGCCACCATGAACATCTACTCCCAGGTGGGCCTGATCACGCTCGTCGGCTTGATTACCAAGCACGGGATCCTGATCTGCGAGGTGGCGAAGGAGGAGCAACTGCTGCACGGTCTGAACCGGACCCAGGCTGTGATGCAGGCAGCCAAGGTGCGGCTGCGCCCCATCCTGATGACCACGGCGGCCATGATCGCGGGTCTGATCCCGCTGCTGTACGCGGCCGGCGCCGGTGCGGCCCAGCGCTTCAGCATAGGCATAGTGATAGTGGCCGGTCTGGCGATCGGTACCATCTTCACCCTGTTCGTGCTGCCGGTGATTTACACCTACCTGGCCTCCGAGCACAAACCCTTGCCCGTGTTTGATGAATCCATCCCGCCCAAGGCGAAAGGGAGTCATTGATCACCGATTTGAATGCAAAAGGCCCCGATTCGGGGCCTTTTTTTATCCCGCTAACGAAACACGACATAAGTGCATGAAGCAGTTAAACTAAATGGCAATATATCCAGACCGCAAGGACGCCATGTCAGGACTCTTCTCCAAGACCGCGAGGGCCATCGGCCGTAACGGGCTCTCATACCGCCTGCTCTCCTACATTCTGGTGTGCAGTACCGTATTGGCGATGATCATTACGGTGTTGCAACTTGCCTGGGATTACCGCAAGGATGTCGCCGTCATCGAGGACAGCATCGGCCAGATCGAGGCCTCCTTCCTGCAGCCCATCGCCGCCAGCCTGTGGAACCTGGATGAGGAGCAGGTCAAGGTACAGATAGAAGGCATCATGAACCTGCCCAACATGCAGTTCGTGATGGTCAAGGAGATGCTCGGCAACTCGGAAGTGCCGCTGCTGACCCAGGGGGTAGAGCGTGAAAGCTACGACATCTCCCGCGAGTTCAATCTCACCTATCAGGGTGAAGTGGTCGGCAAGCTGTTCGTCGCCGCCTCCCTCGAACAGATCTACCAGCGCCTGATCGAAAAATCCGTGCTCATCATGGTCAGCCAGACCATCAAGACCCTGGTGGTCTCGTTCTGCATCCTGATCATCATTTACTATCTGGTGGTTCGTCACCTCAACCGCATCGCCACCTATGCCCAGAAATTCAATCTGGATCGGCTGGCCATAGAGCTGACGCTGGAGGGGCGCCCCCTGCCCCGCAAGAAACCCGATGAGCTGGATACCCTGGTCGCCACCCTCAACCAGATGCGAACACGGCTGAACGACGAGTTTGCGGCGCGCCATCAGGCGGCGGAACAGTTGCAACAGGAGCGGGACTTCTCCGCCACCCTGATCAACTCGGCCAACATGCTCATCTGCTGCATGGAACCCAATCTCACCATCGCCAGCATCAACCCGGACGCCATACTGCTGACCGGCTACCACCAGCAGGAGATCTTGCAGCATAGCTGGCTGGATCTGTTCGTCAGCCAGGAACAGCGTGAAGAGCTGGCGCTGATCCTGGCCGATCACGGCTCCATCGAGGACAAAGAGGTCATCATGCATGACCAGCAGGGCCATGAGCTGGTGCTGCAGTGGACCTTTGCCCCCTTCTACGAGGGCCTCAACCTCAAGTATCTCATCGGGTTCGGCTATGACATCACCCGCCTCAAGAAGGTGGAGCGGGAGATCATCTCCCTCAACGAACAGCTGGAAGGCAAGGTGGTGGAGCGAACCCGCAGCCTGAGCGACGCCAACGATCAGCTGGGCAAGGCCTACGACGACCTGAAGCAGGCGCAGCAGACCCTGGTGGAATCGGAGAAGATGGCCTCCCTCGGCTCGCTGGTGGCCGGGGTGGCGCACGAGATCAACACCCCCATCGGCATCAGCGTGACCGCCTCCTCCTATCTGCAGGAGCGGGTGGCCGACTTCAAGCTGCACATCGACTCCAAGCAGCTCTCCCGCTCCTATCTCAACGAGTTCACCGTCAACCTAGACGAGTCCATGCAACTGCTGCAGGGCAACCTGAGACGCGCCTCGGAGCTGATCGCCAGCTTCAAGCAGGTGGCGGTCGATCAGTCGTCCGAGGCACGTTACAACTTCAGCCTCGCCGACAACCTGCATCAGGTGGTGGTCTCCCTCGGCCACAAGCTGAAGAAGGCCCAGTGCGAGGTGGATATCCAGTGCGATCCCAAGCTGTCGATCTTCTCCTTCCCCGGCAGCTTCACCCAGATCTATTCCAACCTGATCCTCAACTCCATCAACCATGGCTTCGACAACTGGGACAAGCCGAAGAAGATCACCATCAAGGTGGAGCAGCAGGGTGAGGAGCTGATGATCGACTACAGCGACAACGGCCGCGGTATCCCGCCCGAGATACTGCCACGCATCTTCGACCCCTTCGTCACCTCCAAGCGGGGCCAGGGCGGCAGCGGGCTCGGCACCCACATCATCTACAACCTGGTGGTGCAGCTGCTGCGTGGCCGCATCAACTGCGTCAGTGAACCGGGCAACGGCGCCCAGTTCCATATTCGCCTGCCGATCCAACATAACTGAGCGCTGGCTCTTGTGAGCCAGCCGCTTTATCCCCATCATGCTGTGATTGCATTCTTAATGAGCGGAGAACCTCGCAATGGCACAGCATTTTGACTATATCGCCATCGGTGGCGGCAGCGGCGGCATCGCCTCGGCCAACCGGGCTGCCATGTACGGCAAGAAAGTCGCCCTGATTGAAGCCAAAGAGTTGGGTGGAACCTGCGTCAACGTCGGCTGCGTGCCGAAGAAGGCCATGTGGTATGCGGGCCAGATCGCCGATGCCCTGAAATATGGCGCCGACTACGGCTTCGATACCACACTCAACCACTTCAGCTGGGCCAAGCTGGTCGAGTCCCGCCAAGCCTATATTGGCCGTATTCACCAGTCCTACGAGAACGTGCTGGGCAAGAACCAGATCACCGTCGTCAAGGGCTTCGCCCGCTTCGTCAATAGCAACACGATCGAGGTCAACGGCGAGCAGTACAGCGCCGATCACATACTGATCGCCACCGGTGGCCGTCCCGAAGTTCCCGCCATTCCGGGTGCCGAGCTGGGTATAGATTCCGATGGTTTCTTCGATCTGCAGAGCCAGCCCAAGCGCGTTGCCGTGGTCGGCGCCGGCTACATAGCCGTGGAGATCGCCGGCGTGATGCAGGCGCTCGGCTCCGAGACCCACCTGGTGGTACGCAAGCACGCGCCGCTGCGCAACTTCGACCCCATGATCCACGAGACGCTGGTTGAGATCATGGCGCAGGAAGGGCCCAAACTGCACACCCACGCCATCCCGAAAGCTGTGGTCAAGAACGCCGATGACAGCTTGACCCTGCAACTGGAAGATGGTCGCCACCTGACCGTCGATTGCCTGATCTGGGCCATAGGCCGCACTCCGGCCACCGACAACCTCAACCTGGCCGCCACCGGTGTCGAGCTGGACGAGAAGGGCTTCATCCCGACCGACAAGTTCCAGAACACGACCGTCGCCAACCTCTATGCGGTGGGTGACAACACGGGCCGCATCCAGCTCACTCCAGTGGCCGTCGCGGCGGGCCGTCGTCTCTCCGAGCGGCTGTTCAACAACAAACCGAACGAGCACCTCAACTACGATCTGGTGCCGACCGTGGTGTTCAGCCACCCGCCCATCGGTACCATAGGGCTGACCGAACCGGAAGCCGTCGCCGAATATGGCGAGAGCCAGGTCAAGGTCTACCGCAGCCAGTTCACCGCCATGTATTCGGCCCTGACCCAGCATCGCCAGCCTACCCGCATGAAGCTGGTGTGCGTCGGGCCGGAAGAAAAAGTGGTCGGCCTGCACGGCATCGGCTTTGCCATGGACGAGATACTGCAGGGCTTTGGCGTCGCCATGAAGATGGGGGCCACCAAGGCGGACTTCGACAACTGCGTCGCCATCCATCCGACCAGCGCGGAAGAGTTTGTGACAATGCGATAAGCATCCCCCTCTTCCCAGAAACCCGGCCCAGGCCGGGTTTTTTCATATCTGCCCTTCGACAGCCCCGACAAACCTGCGCTTTTTACGCCGATTTTACGTCCCCTCGATGCCGCTTTATGGCGCCTTTACGCCGGTTTTACATACCCTTTCAACGTCAATGACACCAACGGAGTCGATAGGATTTTACGTCGACTCTCGCAGCTAATTATCTCAATGGAGTCGATATGAATTGGCTATATCTGCTGCTGGTCCTCGCCCTGATGGGCTATCTGTTGCGTGCGTTAACGCGCAGCCACGAGTGAGGAACTGACTATGTGGCAAGAAGTGATCTATCCGGTGGCCTTTGTGCTGCTGATCCTGCTGCCGGCCCCCCTGCTTGGCGGCTACCTGTATCGGGTATTCGAGGGGCAAAGTCGCTGGCTGTCGCCCATAGAGCGCGCCACCCTGGCCTGCTGTGGCACGGACGGACGGGAGCAGGACTGGAAGTCCTACGCCCTCAGCCTGCTGGCATTCAACGGCGCCGGTTTCGGCCTGCTGTTCCTGATCCTGATGGCGCAAGGCCTGCTGCCCCTCAACCCGCAGCAACTGCCCGGCCTGAGCTGGCAAATGGCCTTCAACACGGCCGTCAGCTTCATGACCAACACCAACTGGCAAGCCTATTCCGGTGAGGCCAGCCTCTCCTACTTCAGTCAGATGGTGGGGCTCACCACCCAGAACTTCGTCTCCGCCGGAACGGGCGCAGCCGTCGCCATCGCCCTGTTCCGCGGCATATCCCGCCAGCAAACCACCCACATCGGCAACTTCTGGCAGGATCTGGTGCGTTTCTGCCTCTACGTACTGCTGCCGATGGCGCTGATCATGGCACTGCTGCTGGTATGGCAGGGCGTGCCCCAGACGCTGTCGGCCTATCTGCCGTTCCACAGCCTGGAAGGTCAGGAACAGCTGCTGCCGCTCGGCCCTGCCGCGTCCCAGATCGCCATCAAGCAGCTCGGCTCCAACGGCGGTGGCTTCTTCGGCATCAACTCGGCCCATCCGTTCGAGAACCCGACCGCCCTGACCAACTGGCTGGAAATGGTCGCTCTGCTCACCATAGCCGCCGCCATGGTCTGCACCCTGGGCCGCTACGTGAAGGACCTGGCCCACAGTCGCGCCATCCTCATCGCCATGACCATCATGCTGGTGCTGGGGCTCTGCCTCTCCCTCTCCCAGGAGATAAAGCCGGATCCCAACCTCGCTCACCTCACCACTCAGATGGGCAACTGGGAAGGCAAGGAGAGCCGCTTCGGCCCTGTGCTCTCCAGCATCTGGGAAGTAGCGACCACGGCCGCCTCCAACGGCTCGGTCAACGCCATGCACGACAGCTTTGCCCCCCTCTCCGGCATGGTCGCCATGATCAACATGCTGCTGGGTGAAGTGGTGTTCGGCGGCGTGGGTGCCGGCATCTACGGCATGATGCTGTTCGTGCTGCTGACCGTGTTCCTGTGTGGCCTCATGGTGGGCCGCACACCAACCTATCTGGGCAAACGCCTCGGCATCACGGAGATGAAGTGGGTGGTCGCCAGCATGCTGGTGATGCCGGTCGGGGTATTGGTGATCGGTGGGGTGACCCTGCTGATGCCGAATGCCGCCACCGTCATAGGTCATGAAGGCCCGCACGGCCTGTCACGGCTGATCTATGCCTACGCCTCGGCTGCCGGCAACAACGGTTCCGCCTTCGCAGGCTTTGCCGCTGCTGATAGCTGGCAGTGCATCGCCATCGCGCTGGCCATGCTGCTCGGCCGCTTCGGTTACATCATCCCCGTGCTGGCCATTGCCGGCCAGCTCGCCCGCGCTCCGCGCCAGGAGACGGGTGAAGGTGACTTCCCGATCCGGGGGCCACTGTTTATTACCTTGCTGATCATCACAGTACTGCTGATTGGCGGCCTCTCCTTCCTGCCACTGCTGGCACTGGGACCCGTGGCCGAACATCTGAGCCTGATACAGGGAGCTTTCTAATGAGCAAGTCCATCTCAATGACGGCCCGCACCGAGAAGGTGAAGGCCAAGAAACAGAGCTCGCAAATTGTGCAAGCCATGGTCGAAGCCCTCTATCGCTTCAACCCCAAGGCACTGTTTGGCAGCCCCATACTGTTCACCCTCTGGCTGGCCGCCGTGATGGCGACCGTGGAATCCCTGCTGGGCCAACCCCTGTCGGGCGTGGCCCCCAGCCTGGCCTGGCAGCTGACCGCCTGGCTCTGGCTGACCCTCTGGTTTGCCAACTTCGCCGAGACCCTGGCCGAAGGACGCGGCAAGGCGAGAGCCGACAGCCTGAAGGCCGGCATGAGCCAGCTCAAGGCGCGCCGGGTCACGGATGCCAAGGATGGACAGGGTGAATGGGTGCCCGCCACCAGCCTGCTGAAAGGCGATCTGGTGCTGGTGCGCAGCGGCGAGATGATCCCGGCCGATGGTGAAGTGGTGGCCGGCATCGCCTCGGTCAACGAGGCCGCCATCACGGGTGAATCCGCCCCCGTCATTCGCGAATCCGGCACCGACCGCAGCGGCGTGACAGGCAACACCACTGTGGTTTCGGACGAGATCTGGGTACGGGTCAGCAACAATCCGGGTGAGAGCACGCTGGACCGGATGATCTCGCTGGTGGAAGGAGCCAAGCGCCAGAAGACCCCGAACGAGATGGCGCTCGATGCCCTGCTGGTGGGTCTGACCCTGATCTTCCTGCTGGTGGTGGCTACCCTGCCCTGGTTCCTCGACTACAACGGCACCCAGGTGCCCAGGCTCTACCTGCTGGCCCTCTTCATCACCCTGATCCCGACCACCATAGGCGGCCTGCTCTCCGCCATCGGCATCGCCGGCATGGATCGGCTGGTGAAGCTGAACGTGATTGCCAAGTCGGGCCGCGCCGTGGAGGCCGCCGGTGATGTGCGCACTCTGCTGCTGGACAAGACGGGCACCATCACCTTCGGCAACCGCATGGCCGACGAGCTGATCCCCGCCCCCGGCGTGGATCCCTCCCTGCTGGCCCAGGCAGCCATGCTGGCCTCCCTCGGCGACAATACGCCGGAAGGCAAGTCCATCCTGACTCTGGCAGGCAAGAGCATGGCCAAGCCGAGCCAGCTGGAGAGTGACAAGCTGATCCCGTTCAGCGCCGAGACCCGGTTGAGCGGACTGGATCGCAACGGTCATCAATATCGCAAGGGGGCTGTGGATGCAGTGCTCAACTACCTCTCCCTAGACCGCAAGGCAGTGCCAGAGCTTATCCTCAAGTCGGTCGACAACATAGCCCGCCAGGGCGGCACCCCGCTGCTGGTCTGTACCCACGAGAAGTTGCTGGGGGTAGTGTTCCTCAAGGACATCATCAAGCCCGGCATCAAGGCCCGCTTCCAGATCCTGCGTCACATGGGGATACGGACAGTGATGATCACCGGGGACAACCCGCTGACCGCCGCCGCCATCGCCGCCGAGGCCGGGGTGGATGACTTCATCGCCGAAGCCACCCCCGAGAAGAAACTGGCCTATATCCGCCAGGAGCAGGCCGATGGCCGCCTGGTCGCCATGTGCGGTGACGGTGCCAACGACGCCCCGGCGCTGGCCCAGGCCGACGTGGGTCTGGCCATGAACGAAGGCACTCAGGCCGCCAAGGAGGCGGGCAACCTGGTGGATCTGGACTCAAACCCCACCAAGCTGCTGGACGTGGTGCTGGTCGGCAAACAGCTGCTGGTGACCCGGGGGGCGCTGACCACCTTCTCCATCGCCAACGACGTGGCCAAGTACTTCGCCATACTGCCGGCCCTGTTCATCGCCGCCTATCCGCAGCTGGGTGCACTGAACCTGATGCAGCTGGGCAGCCCGCAGAGCGCCATTCTGTCGGCCATCATCTTCAACGCCCTGATCATAGTGGCGCTGGTGCCGCTGGCCCTGCGCGGTGTCAGTCTGAAGGGAACGGCTGCCAGCCTGCTGCGCCGTAACCTGATGATCTACGGTGTCGGGGGTCTGCTGGTGCCCTTTATCGGCATCAAGTTGATCGATCTGGTCATTACCGGCCTGGGCTTGGTGTAGGAACAAGGGCGCAACGCGCTGAATCCATGGCGTCCATGGCCTGCTGGTGCACCCGATTAATCGGCATCAAGCTGATCGACCTGGTCATCACAGGCCTGGGTCTGGTGTAACGACATAGCGGGGTGCAAGCCTGGCCTGCACCCCATCAATCTGTTTGGAGCAAGAAAATCATGATAGCAATCAGAACCCTGCTGACCCTGACCCTGCTGCTGGGCGTCGGCTACCCGCTGGCGGTGACAGGGCTGGCCCAGCTGATGTTCCCCTGGCAGGCCAACGGCAGCCAGCTGACCAACGGCAAACAGCAGCTGATCGGCAGTGCACTGCTGGCGCAGAAATTCGAGCGAGCCGAGTACTTCCACTCCCGCCCCTCCGCCAGCGACTTCACCACCATAGGCGGTGGTGCATCCAATCTGGGCATGAGCTCACCGCTGCGGGCCCAGTTTGCCAACACCGAGGCCCAGGCGCCAACCGGTGACGCATCACCCGCCATGCTGACCCGATCCGCCTCCGGCCTGGACCCCCATCTGCCGGTGGATGCCGTGCTGGCGCAGGTGGAGAGAGTGGCCAAACAGCGGGGGCTGGATCCCGCCTTGCTGACGGAGCAGGTCAAGTCCAGTGCACAAGCTGGTATCCTTGGCCCGCAAGTGGTCAACATACTCCAGCTGAACCTGCAGCTCGACAAGGACGCTTGATAGAGAGGACGGGTATCCCACATTTTCGAACTGAGCCAGCGGTTGCTCGATAAGGATAGTAATGCGTGATGAGGTAATGGCTGGCGCCTTGCTGGCAAGCCTGGAGCAGGAGTACGGGAATGCATGACGAGGTAAAGGTTGGCGCCTTGTTGGCAAGCCTGGAGCAGGAGTACGGGAATGCGTGACGAGGTAACGGCTGGCGCCTTGTTGGCAAGCCTGAAGCAGGAGTACGGGAATGCGTGATGAGGTAACGGCTGGCGCCTTGCTGGCAAGCCTGGAGCAGGAGTACGGGAATGCGTGATGAGGTGCGGGCCGGTGCCTTGTTGGCGAGCCTGGAGCAGGAACACAAGGGCAAGCTGAAGGTCTTCCTCGGCGCAGCCCCCGGCGTAGGCAAGACCTACGCCATGCTGCAAGCCGTGCGGGAACAGGCGCGGGAAGGGGTCGACATCCTGATCGGCGTGGTGGAAACCCACGGCCGTCAGGAGACCCTGGCCCTGCTCGACAAGCTCGCCATCCAGCCGCGCCAGATCCATCTCCACCGCCAGCAACGGCTGGAGGAGATGGATCTGGATGCGCTGCTCGAACGCAAACCCGCCATAGTGGTGGTGGACGAGCTGGCCCACAGCAACGCCCCGGGCAGCCGTCACGAGAAGCGCTGGCAGGATGTGGAGGAGTTGCTCGGTGCCGGCATCGACGTCTACTCCACCCTCAACGTGCAGCACCTGGAGAGCCTCAACGATCTGGTGTGGCAACTGACCGGAGTCAGGGTCAAGGAGACACTGCCGGATCAGGTACTGCTGGAAGCGGACAGCATCATACTGATAGACCTGCCCCCCAAGGAGCTGCTCGGCCGGCTCAAGGAGGGCAAGGTCTATGTGCCCCATCAGGCCAAGGCCGCCCTGCAATCCTTCTTCTCCCTCAACAACCTGACCGCCCTGCGCGAGCTGGCGATGCAGACCGCCGCCAGCCACGTGGAGGGGGATCTGCAACTGCAGTGGCAGGCCGCGGGCAAGGCCACGCTGCCGCTGCGGGGCAAGCTGATGGTCTGCCTCGGCGATCAGCACGGCTCGGCGCTGGTGCGCTACGGCCACCGCTTCGCCCAGCGCCGCCAGCTGCCCTGGCTGGTGGTGCACATCGACAGCAAGGGGCAACGCTCCGCCGAGCTGGAGCAGGCGCTGGCGCTGGCCTCCCACCTAGGTGCCAAGGTGCTGACCCTCTCCAGCCCGGCGGTGGCCAGCACCTTGCTGGAAACCGCCGAACAGCAACAGGTCTCGCAGCTGCTGCTCGGCAAACCCCACAAGGCCCCCTGGCGCCGCTCCCTGGTGCAGCACCTGCTCAAGCAGGCGCAGGGGCTCGAAATCACGCTGGTGGACACGGAGAAACGCAAGCCAGGCCTGGGGCTGCAACCACTCCACCCCAAGGACATTCGCCAGAGCCTGCTGGCCATCACCATAATGGCGGTGACCTCGGCGACCGCCTGGGGGCTCTCCCACTGGCTGCCACCCGCCTCCCTGCCGCTGCTGTTCGTGCTGGGGGTGCTGGCCACGGCGCTCACCACCAGTCTGGTGCCCGCCATACTGGCTGCCGTGCTGGGCTTCGTCGCTCACAATCTGCTGTTCACCGCCCCCTACTTCTCCCTGAACGTGGCCAGCCACAGCGACCTGCTCACCCTGTTCGTGCTGCTCATCGTCGGCATGACGGCGGGACGACTCGCCTCCCGCCAGCGCCAACAGCTGATCGGCCTGCGCGAGACCCAGCAGCTCGGCAATGCCCTGCTGTCGCTGAGCCAGGGGCTGGCCACCGCCAGCAGCCCGGAAGAGGTGCTCAGGCAAGGCACCCAGGCTATCTCGCTGGCCCTGACCCAGCCCGTCTTCGCCCTCGATCAGGATTATCAGCACAGGGCGGGATCGGCGCAGCACAGACCCGGACAGACCGACAAGGCGGCCATCGACTGGTGCCTGGCCCAGAAGCAGAGCGCCGGCGCCCACACCGCCACCCTCAATGCCGCCGAGGCGCAATATCACCATCTCACCGATGATCTGGTGCTCGGCATTCGATTGTCCAACCCGCTCGCCTCCTCGGCCGAACATCAGTTGCAGGCCCTGCTCACCGACATCCGTGCCGCCCTGGCCCGGATCGATCTCAACGAGCGGCTGGCCGACAGCCAGCTGCAGGCCGAGACGGATCGGATGCGTGCCGCCCTGCTCTCATCGGTTTCCCACGATCTGAAGACGCCGCTGGCCACCATAATGGGGGCCGGCAGCACCTTGCTGGAATACGGCGATCGGATCAGTGCAGAGGATCGCAACGAACTGCTCCATTCGGTGCAGGACGAGGCGCGCCGCCTGCACAGCTATGTGCAGAACCTGCTGGACATGACCCGCATAGGCTCGCCGGACTTCCAGTTGAAACGGGACTGGGTCGACCTGGCAGATCTGGTGGAGAGCGCACGCAAGCGGCTGGAGTCCTCCTGGCGCCAGCACAAGCTGCTGGTGCACTTCGATCAGCAGATCCCCCAGCTCTACGTGCACGGCGCCCTGATCGAGCAGGTGCTGGTCAATATCCTCGACAACGCCTCCCGCTACTCGCCGGCCGGCACCCCCATAGAGTTCAAGGTGATGCTGGCGGATCCGGATCTCATCATCGACATCATCGACATCGGGGTCGGCATCGCCGAGTCGGATCGGGACAAGATCTTCAATCTGTTCTACACCCAGCCGGTCGGTGATTGCGGCAGTCGTGGCACCGGGCTTGGCCTCGCCATTTCCCGCGCTATGATAGAGGCTCATGGCGGCCGCATCTGGGCATTTTCCGGCCCCAACGGCAACGGCACCTGCATGCGCATCTCACTGCCGCTCACCCTCAACTCACCGGAGGTATGATGGATCCCATCCTTTGTCATGGCGGCAGAGAGTGCATGCTGCCATCGCCAGTTCCCTCCCCAACATTCGCCGCAGGAGGCTAGATGGCTCATATCCTGGTCATTGATGATGAAGCGGCGATCCGCCGCTTTCTGCGGATCAGCCTGATCGCCGAGGGCCATCAGGTCAGCGAGGCGGTGGGCGTCAATGAGGGATTGGAGCAGTATCGCCACCTCAATCCCGATCTGGTGATCCTGGATCTCGGCCTGCCGGACGGAGACGGCATCCAGATACTGCAGACGATTCGTGAGCACCATCAGCACCCGGTACTGGTGCTGTCGGCGCGGGATTCGGAACAGGAGAAGGTGCGGTTGCTGGACGCGGGCGCCAACGACTACATGAGCAAGCCGTTCGGCATTGGGGAGATGATGGCCCGCATCCGCGTCTTGCTGCGCCAGCGAGCCGGGGTCAGCAGCGGCGAATGCCGCCACTTTCCGCAATGCGGCCTGACTCTGGACGCCAGCAGCCACAAGGTGACCATGAAGGATGAAGAGATCCCCCTGTCTCGCAAGGAGTTCGCCCTGCTGCAGGCGCTGGTGTGCCACCCCGGCAAGCTGGTGATGCAGACCCAGCTGCTCAACGACATCTGGGGACCGAGCCACAAGGAAGATACCCACTACCTGCGCATCGTCATCGCCAGCCTGCGCAAGAAGTTGGGAGATAACCCCCAGCAACCCAGCCTGATCGAGACCGAATCCGGCATCGGCTACCGTTTTATCGGCAGCTGATGTTGCAGCAAGAAGCAGGGAGATAACCCCCAGCAACCCAGCCTGATCGAAACCGAATCCGGCATCGGCTACCGTTTTACCGGCAGCTGATGTTTCACGTGGAACGCCGGCCGTTGCACAGTGCGGCCAGCAGGCCGCAGCCAAAGAGCAGCAGACCCAGATCCTGCAAAGCAGCCGCCAGCGCCAATCCCAGGCTGAGCAGCAGGTAGTAGGCCAG
>Ga0172380_10002282_pt1 | contig 30179 bp, 29 predicted proteins | sample Leawe162metaG_FD_119747 | JGI IMG/M metagenome (GOLD analysis project Ga0172380, IMG submission 119747) | Leachate microbial communities from a municipal landfill in Southern Ontario, Canada - Leachate well 162 metaG | ecosystem: Engineered > Solid waste > Landfill > Unclassified | place... | reverse complement strand
TAGCCCCTCCTCTATTCTGCATGGAGGCACGTACGGGTAACGCTCCCGTCTACCTGGTTTTGCAGACCAGTGCCTAACTTCTCGGCCAACGCGCCATCAGTATCGATTATAGCAGAGATGCAGTGAGTTCGAAGAGGAGCTAGCGGCTAAAGCCTTTTCCGCTTGCTTATCGAGACAAAAGTAAACTTTTTCTCGATTTCGCTTCGCTACACGACCCTCCACTCCAAATTTGCTGTAAGCAAATTTTCGTGGAGAACCAAAACCCTTCTCTACCACCAAAGAAAAACCCAGACTCTATGTCTGGGTTTTTCTTTGGTGCACCACATCGACTTGTCGTGGAACACCATAGAGTCTAGCTTGACTTTGATGTACCAGAAACTGGTCGACCTGGGCTTCGTATATTATAACGGAGAAATCCATATTGTCGAGCCTGAAACAGAGGAGAGTGACTATCATGCTAAGTAATACCTCCCTGTTCGATCAAGACACATTCTACAAGTTGTTCACACGCGACCTATTGAGCGCAAAATATGAGGTAATCATTGAGAGTCCTTTCATAACGACAAAGCGTATGCGTATGCTCCTGCCCATTTTTGCCAAAATGAGCAGGCGTAATGTGCGGATCATAGTTAATACGCGCAACCCAGAAGACCACGAGGGTGACTATTACTATCAGGCACTCGAGGCAATAGCTGCCATGCAAGAGTTGGGCATTACTGTTCTCTACACATGCGGTCATCACCGCAAGCTGGCAATCATAGATCGCCAAACCGTATACGAAGGAAGCCTCAACATTTTATCGTTTAGTGACAGTTGTGAGATAATGAGAAAGATGGTATCGGAAGCTATTGCAACTGAGCTATGCAAGTTCATCGCTATAGACCGATATATATAAGGAGACAACATGGCTGATTTTCAACCTTACGAAATGACCGAAGAAGATATTGATAAGACGATTATCTATTTAAAGACGCTTGGCTATGAGAATGGCACGCCGGAAGACGCTATTGCATATCTTGAGCAGTACCAAGCAAAGTTTCATGCACTCGGACACGTATTGAGTGAAGAAGAGATGAAGCAACTCTACGACGACTTCGCAAATAATCGTTTCGACAGCTAGTCTTATATAACGCTTGCTTCTTTCAGCTCACTCTCTGTCTTCTGAGTCTTAGACTGAGTTTTTGATTTGCGCGTAGTCTTTTTCTTTGGTGGCGCTACAGCTATTTCGGGTTCGTCTACTATTTCTTTAGCATAGAGCTTACGGGATGACGCTATAACACGGTTTGCAATATCATAACTACCCATCTCACCTACTACCACCGTCATGCCCGACATAGGTTCTTGAGCGTGTACTGCCGCGATACGAACATAATATGAGTACGCCGGTAAGTTTGCGATTTCACCTTGTGCGATAAACGGACTAAATAGCGGCAATACTAGTCGTTCGTCCGCTGGGCTACCAGACCGGAATACCACGACCGTACCTACGTTCGCCAAGATGATATCCACTAACCGTTGTTGGTCTTGTTGGCTAGTAGACTGCTCGGCCATCGTAAGGAAGAGTTTATATTTTCTCGCCTCAGATAACATCTGCACAAAGCTCATCGTGGCAAAGTTCTGGAACTCATCGACATATAAATAGAATGGTGTTCGTTCACGCTCAGTAATGCGTGCTCGTCGTAGGGCTGCTGTTTGTAACTTTGCCAATACGGTCGTACCGAAGAGCGTTGAGGTATCTTCACCGAGCATACCTTTTGAAAAGTTGCAGATCAGAATCTTTTTACTTGCCAATATATCTTCAAAGTCGATAGTAGACTTTGGCTGTTCGAGCACACGCCGCGCAGATGCAGAGAATAAGAAGCGGCCAATCTTTGCGGTAATACCGGCTGCCATCTTTACACGCTGAAACTCACCAGCCTTACCAAGCTCATTGTCCCAAAAGTCTTTGAGGTTCTTGTCGTCCAACCCTTTAACAACCTTGCGACGGTACTTAGCGTCATTCAGTAACTCAAAGATAGTAAATAGTGTCGGGTTTTCTAGTGTTAATGCTGTTTGTATCGCATTGCGGAGAACATACTCGATACGATGACCGCCCGAGTCATCGTCAGAGAAAATCTTACGAAGAACAGAAATCGCAGCTTCTGTAATTAGATCCTTTTCTCGCAGTAAGTCGTCCCCGGAGAGGCCATCCGCAAGCTCGAGCAGGTTCATCCCAATCGGGTGCGTCAGATCGTCCGGGTTCATATAAATAACATCTTTGATACGGTCTTCCGGGATATACCGAAGGATACGTTCGGCTAGGTCACCATGAGGATCAAGCACGGCAATACCATTACCTGCGCGTATGTCTTGCAGGATACTATAGAACAGCATAGTCGTTTTACCGTTTCCTGTACCTCCAATAACGTACAGGTGGCGCTCACGCTCGGCTTCAGTTAATCCAATAGGTGTGACTGTTCCGTGGTGATGATTGTCACCGATGGTAATTGCGAGCTTCTTGCCCGATTTTAGAGATACTGGTGCGGCAAGTGTTCTACTTAACGACGTTATGAGATTATCTGTTTTACTAACAAAGCTAGATGGAAAGTGATAGAGACTTGCCAATTCCGATACAGAAAGAATAAGTGAGCTACGACGCGTTAATGATGGCAATCGTTTCTGCGCTAAGATTGAACGACGCTTGTCTAGTAATGGAAGTTTAGTTTTTGATTTAAGTGATTGGTATGGAGGCACACTAAAACCGTCTAATGCCGACTTGAGTGCACTGACGTGTTCTTGAGAAGCACTGCTTTTTACGAGTAGGCGTAGATTTACTTGAAAGAGTGGTTGTGTGACTTTTTTGTGCATCGTCTCCATGAGTTCAAGCTCGAAAGCACTCAACGTTCGAGAGGGTCTATCTCGCCTCGTAACTGGTATTTGATACTGTATCTTTTTCTGCTGTGAGTTGTAATAGTTCTTGTACCCGTACGTAGTACCCATATAAACCTCGCCCGCCAGATCGGTAATACCGGATGTTGCTTTTCCAAGTACGTTCGTCAGCCTTCCGATAGAAGTAAGTTTATTACTACTGATGTGCTGTAGGATGTTCTCATTACCAAGAATCTTGTGCGATAAAATGCTCGCCTCTCGAAGTTTGACTGGCTGAACTACGAGTTGTAAAGCAAGCTCTTCGTCATCACTGAGTTGCGTCATCGCCCCTGTCACATAAGCGAGTGGGTCATGTTGAGCAAAGGCGGAAGTAAGTGTGAGTGGCAGTACATAATGACTTGTCTCTTTGAATTCTATGACCCCATCGAGGGTATCTTCGCTCCGAGCGATCTCTTTCACTTTGGAGTCTGGTATATACGAAGTGATGGCCTTCTGAACTCCAAGCGAACGATTCCTCTCGACCTGCACTAAGAAACGTATACCGTCTTTCCGAGTTGATACGATCTCAAAGCTCATAGCGGGAGCACGCCTCATGATTCTCTCTTTAATATGCCGCGCTGCGAGTGATCCATGTATAACAGAAAAGAGCTGTTCTGTTGCCTCTGGCGTTTTAGCAATACTAGACGGCGGTGTAATCTCAATCCATACCATTTCACGATGCTTTAGATGGTGCCGATTCAGAATAGCTAGGAGACCGATAATCGCGAAGTAGATTGCTATTGCTGCTACTGCGGCAATTGCGAAGTAAGGCCAGTGTACTGTGATGGCAGTGATATATTGTATGGTGTCCACGTGCTACCTCCTTTCTTGTCATGTATGAAGTTGTAATAAGCGGCTGACTCTTTCGCAAAAGTCCGGGTATTAACCATATTTAGGCCGAGGTTATTCATCTCGGAAATCGTCCATTGACCAGTGGTGTCATTAACTGCAATCACATAAGCAACGTGTCCGAATTCGCCAGCATCCGTTTGATATACCGCACCAACTTTAGGAATATGATTTACTACGTACCCGTCACGTTCGGCTCTGTCGTCCCATGTGTTTGCGTTGCCCCACGTAGTCGGAATTGGATAGCCCGCCCAGAGCCTCATAGCAAAAGCCCAGTAGGTACAGTTACCCCACGCGTAGGTATCGCCAGGCACCGGCCCACCCATATAGAATCCTTGGGTCTCTGCCGCTTCAGCACTCGGAGAGGCTGACAAAAATTGCAGTACCTCCGACCCCATACTCGCGACAGCCATAAAAGGTAGCGAAACGATAATCGCCATTGTTGCGAGCACCAAAGCAATGAACTTTTTGGCGCTCTTGCCCATGACCATATTTAGTACAAGGGCGTCTGAGTTCACGAGTACAGCTCCGCGGGGTTAGTTGTGATGAGTGGGTGCTCTTTATCCGAGGCAACCACCTTCACAGCCACGTGATTCTGGTCGGCTATGATCAGCGCATCACCTCGTTCACAGGTTAGTAAGTAGCTCTGCTCATACTCAGATAGATTGAACTCGCTCACGACATTCTTAATCGTCGTTGTATCTTGTCGCATTAGAATACGGAGTGCAGACTGTGAGGCTATCGCACGACCGTAGTCACTTCTCAGGAAGTCGTTAGCTTGCTGCGAGATGATCGAAACGCCTAAGTAGTATTTGCGGGCCCGACGTACGAGTCCAGCCACGAATCGTGCCGACTCTTCATGCTCGAGCAGCATCCAGCCTTCGTCAATAATGAGTAGGCGTTTTTCTGGTTTCGCCATAACTTGGTTCTTTACAAAGTTCGAGATGATGAGCATCATGATCTGCCGTAGCGACTCAGGTAAATCTTTGATATCGAATATCACCAAACGGTTATCAAGCTTGATATTAGTTTGCGAGTTAAACACGTCAGCTAATGAGCCGGAGATGTACTTTTCGAGTCGTTCGCAGAGTTTAAGCTGACCAAGTTTATGTAGTGTCTCGTATAGATCTTCGAGTAACGGTTGCTGGTTCTTAGCCTTCTTGTAGATCTTGAGGATGGCCTTATCTACCGCCGCCTTTTCGCGAGAGGAGAGTCCTTCGGCCATTAAACTGATAACTTCGGTTAGGTCTTGGGCGTGTTCGGATAAGTCGCTGGCTTTATGAAATGTCGTAGCGAGATCAAACGGGTTAATCTTTTGCTTACTCTTAGCGCTCAGTTTGATATAGGTACCGCCAACTGACTCAGTGAGCCGTTTGTATTCACGCTCAGGATCGATCACGATAACCTTCGTGCCTTGCATGAGCTGGCGCAGAATCTCAACCTTGGTCGTGTAGCTTTTGCCCGAACCGGACTGCGCAAACACGATGCTGTTGGCGTTATGGAGACTAAAGCGATCCAGAATGACGAGTGAGTTATTAGACTTATTCACGCCATACAAAATGCCGGACTCTTGCACGAGTTCTGACGACATGAACGGGAACGTCAAGGCCGCGCTGGAGCTGTCGAGGTTTCGCTTCTGATCAAGCTGGTCTTCACCGCGTGGCAGGATGCTTTGCAGGGCTTCGAGTTGTTGGTAACGAGCCACCTTGCTGTAAAACAGTCTAGCCGATAAAGTAGCCTCAAGTAGCTTCGTCGTCTTATTAAGCTCCTCTAAACTCTCGGCACGGATACTGATGTATATCGCCATTTGAAAGAGCTTCTCTTGGCCACGCTGGATCTTGTCGCGTAGTTCGATTGCACTATCGAGCGGATCGGTAATCTCAGAACCGACGATCTTCCCGGCGCGCATCATAGCACGCTTGGTTGATTCAAGCTCCGTGATTTTGCGGTGTAGCTTCGGGAGCGCCGATAGTGCGTTGACCTCATGGAGGTGGTAGCTAATATCGGTGTCGTGGTTGAAGTTAATGATGCTATCCAGCCACCCAGAATTAGCGACGAACGGGTATCCGGAAATGAAGAGTGTACGGATGTAGATACCATCAATACAGAGGTAATCGATATTCTCCTCGAGTCCTGCGTAAGACAGGACATCAATTGGGTCTTGTTCACCGAACGCAATCGTTAATTCTTTCCGGCGCTCCCGGCGAATCTCTTGCTGTTTCTTGATTGATTCAAGTATTGGTAGCTTATTCATCGTCTTCTCCTTTCTCAATGAGGGCGGTGTGGATGAGTTGCAAGGCTTGTTCCGTCAGCGGCTGAATCTTTGCTTGAGACGGAGAGTAGAAACTGTAGAACAGATCGAGCACTTCAAGGCTTGATAGCTCTTTGGTATGCATGCCAATGCGAGTCATCCCCTTGGCAACAATATCTAGCTTCAGATTAAGTTGTTCTTGCACGAGTTCAAAGTCGGCTTTACCAGTAGCCTTATACGGCACGACGATGTAGAAGTGTCGCGTCAGAATCTTATTTGTGGTGATGAGTGATCGGATGAACTCGTCATAGTTCTTCAGTTGGTCACGGTAGATATCCTCCGTTTCGTCATTGAGTCGCAGGGCTAAATCTTCAAGATACTTGTCCATGTCGATTTCGCGCGTGCGAATTAGGATCTGTAAACTCGAACCAACAGAGTTTAAGAAGCTCTCATAGGTGTCGATGATGGCATCTTGCTCTTCTTCGCTCCTCAGCTCAAAGTTAAGTGATGACACTTGTAGTACTGCGCGGTACTCGTTGCCGGGTAATATGAGGATACCGTCACGAACTCCTTTTATGGCGATCTGGTTACGGGCAGATGTTTTACTTTTCGATTTCTGTAAGGCGAACATTCAGGCCTCCTTTCTTGGTGGTCTCAAATCTCAATCGAGCAGCCGGGTTTTCGATGGTAGCAAGGACTTTAGCAGTTTCAGGGACACCGAGCCTTGAAAAGTTGATGGTTTCTTTAGGAACGGTAATAGCCTTGTTATCTTCTGATGTGTCATGCTTAGCTTCATACTGTTCACGCAATGTCGTAACGTTCTTGTTAAACAGGTAATATTTTGGCCGGATGTTGTACCGGAGAATCACGGCCAACCAGAGCGCGAGGATTTTTCCCTTGATACGTATCGCTAACACGCAGCAAATGAGCGCCAGAACTCCCATGACTATGTACTTGTAGACACTCGACCCCATTGCAGGTGGTAGAACAGCGAACAGCGCAGCACCAACAAATACCGGCACAATGAGTAACATCATCTGAGAGAAGCTCAGGTTTCCCATGATGCGATCTTCGACCGTGGTGACTTGTGCTGGAACGACGGTTACTTTCATGACACTTTATCCTTCGGATCATTTCTTGGTGTGACTGTCTTCGACTTCATCGGGATGACATTATCTCGTGGTGTAACTTTCGGCGCTTCGTAAGTTGTGCCTGTCTTTTGTTTAGTAGCAGGTACACGAGTTACTTTCACGCCCTTGCCGGTCGATGACGGCTGCTTGTACGAACTGCCTGTGGCGCTCCGGGTTGCCGAACGTCCACCTTGTGCGGCACTCTTGTTCGTTACTTTGTTAGATACAGCAGTTACACCGGCCTTACCTTTGCCAGTAATATAACTTACGCCGTTCATGAATTGACCTCCGAGCATTCGGGCATTTCTTGCACCCATACTGACGTAACTGAACTGCATCATGACACTCTGAGTTTTTAAGAGTGCCATGACTGTCGCAAGACCGACCACCATCGCCATCAGTGTATCCGGTACTTGATTGTCACCAGTTGCAGCTATGCCTGTAAACAGCGAGGCGGCAAGCTGGAGAATCACAACATGCACGAATAGTACGAAGATGGTGGACATGTACGTCTTTATCGCCGTCTCTGAAAAGTCCCGGAAACCCGGGACTAACCAAACGAGAATGACGAGGGGCGAAATCACCGCCCCGATAAAAAGGGTTACTAAACGCCCGACGTAGTAGACAAGTAGGATGACCGAAAAGATCAGGAATGCCAGCATCAAAAGCAGTGCGGCCAGTCCTTGACCACCGGTATCTTCAACGACACTCGTTAAGGTATCCCACGGCGAGGAGCTCCCGGCTACTTTCCCAATAGCATCAATGAGCGCATTGGATAGCTCGATGATACCGTCGATGAAAAAGATACTAGTATTGAGCAACAGGAACACGAGACCGATTCTCGGCAGTAAGTGCTTGAACTCTATCTCATCAAAGCCGAGACTTGCCGCACTCATAACGTGGAAGCCTATTAGCGCTAGTACAACCACAAACAACACGTCCGTTATGCCGACAATCGCTAGCCATAGATTAAACACGCTCTGGTTTTCAGCCATCAGCGGCGTCTCCTTCGTGAAGAAGTCAAGCGCAGCCAGGAACGGTGTAGCCACTGCCTGGATAATGGCATTTAGGAAACCTGTCACCGCTTTAATCAGCACATCAATCAAGCCATTACCCACATCTTTCGGCGGTATCGCTTCAAGACTTGGCAGTGTCGCTGTCTGCCCGCCAGCGGGGCTGCCATAGGCGTTTGTCAGTATCGACGTTAGCGTTGCGGCGCTTAGAACGATCACGATACCAATCAGCGCATTGCGAAGTACGTGCTTGGCGTGCTCCATTTGCTCCGGCTTGCCGCTGCTGGTCATGTACAAGTAGCCAGCATTGACGATGAAGAACGTACACACAATGGCCGCTAATGCCGCCAAGGTGCGAATTGTCGGCGCAACGTAGTCCCTCATAGCTACGACTGCGCCGGACACGTCTGCCATGATGGACAGACTACTCAGTAGAACGTCACCCATATACCCCTAGAACCCTCCTAGTTACGAGCCGAACGCTTGGGTTGCAAGCGACGTCACGATATTGCTGATGACGAATGCAGCGATAACAATGGCTAGTCCGATCGCCGACCACGTCAGCGTCTTTTTAGCCTTGTCTAATTGCTCAGGATTACCTGAGCTTGTTATGTAGGTAAAACCGCCTGCAACAAAAAAGCCGGTCGCTATGAGACCGGCTAATCCTGCAATGAGTTTGATGACGTTGCGGATGAATGATTCAACCTGTGCAACGTCACTCGATGCCGCGAACGCTGGCGACACCACAATAAGCGGCGCCCCGATCGCTACGACGAGACCTACTATTTTTAATTGTGTGGAACTTCTGATCATTCTGACCCTCCGTGAAAAATAGTTGGTTGTAGCTAGAAGATATCACAAAAAGTTTCACCCCAGTTTCGCCATAAGCAATTTGAACGAAAACATAAGAATTTTCCGTATCTGTCAATATTGTAGATAATTCTACAACTGATTTTTATTTCTGCTATAGTGGAGTGGTCAGGTAAATTTCTGACGGGATTTTCTCATAATATCACTAGCTAAATAGTCAATGCAACGATAAGCGTTTTACTTGATAGTTTTGCCATCGCGTATAGCTTCTAGTAACTCGCGATGCTGAAGCTTGTTGCGTTTACGGTTGCGCCCGCTTCGAGTAAGTAAGCGAAATGGGATGACGAATATACCGAATAGACCGTATATAATGAATTACCATATTGCGACGAAGCACCAGGTTATGAATATGAAACAAAGAGCCAGCGGAACGAGGAGAAGCCACTTGAGTGTGGTGTTATCAGTATCTGTCATTTTCCAGATCCTAGCTGCCGAGCCAGACTCAGCAGGTAAATACCCATACCGGGTTCCCTGACCAAAAGTCAGATTTACCCCTTGAGTCAGACAAAGGTACCAATTGTCACCAAAAGGTACAAAACCGATAGAACCGTCCGAAAGGGCGGATCTTTCATTTCACCCCTGTAGACCAGTTTCAACCCAGCGTCTCGCGTCTTGAAGGAGCAAGCACCACAAAAATGACCCGTTTCCTAGACCTATTCAGGATTAGCACAAATTAGCACTCTTGATATGAGAGTGCTAATTTACTATAATTTAATTAAGGAGGTTCGTTATGCAATCAGATGATAATAGCAAGAAACCACTTGAACAATTCGGGCAGGATTTTACAGCGCTAGCTCGCGAAGGTAAGCTAGACCCCGTAGTCGGTCGCGATGAAGAAATTCGTCGTTGTATGCAAGTCCTTTCTCGTAGGAGCAAAAATAACCCTGTACTTATTGGTGAACCGGGTGTCGGCAAGACTGCAATTGTTGAAGGTCTGGCGCAACGCATTATTAAGGGTGATGTACCACAAAGTCTGAAAAACAAACGCGTCGTCGGCTTGGAGATCAGTAGTCTGCTCGCTGGTGCAGGATATCGTGGACAATTTGAAGAGCGTCTGCAGTCGGTCTTGAAAGAAATTGAAGAGGCTGCTGGGGAAATTATCCTATTCATTGACGAGATACACACGCTTGTTGGGGCCGGCAAGGCTGAAGGTGCGGTAGACGCTGCCAATATGCTCAAACCGATGATGGCGCGTGGTAAACTGCATTTAATCGGCGCCACAACACTAGACGAATATCGCCAGTACATCGAAAAAGATGCCGCACTTGAGCGCCGCTTGCAGCCCGTTTATGTGGGCGAGCCAGACTTTGATAGTACTGTCGCGATCCTCCGTGGACTGCAGGAAAAATACGAAGTCCATCACGGTGTAAAAATTCTGGATGAAGCAATTATTGCCGCGGCACGGCTCAGTGACCGCTACATTACCGAGCGTTTTTTGCCTGACAAAGCAGTCGATCTTATCGACGAGGCGACTTCGGCGCTCAAGATGCAACTCGATTCAAAGCCGATCGAACTTGATCGGTTAAACCGCAAGATAATGCAGTTGCAGATCGAACAAACAGCGCTCAAAAAAGATAAAAGCGAGAGCGCCAAAGCTCGAAAAGCCGAAATCGAGCAAGAAATCAAAACTATTCAGGCTAAAGCTGACGAGCTCGATGCGAAATGGCAAAAAGAAAAGAATTTGATAGACAAGCTCAATGCCGAAAGCGAAAAACTCGAAGCAGCCAGAACCAAACTCGAGATGGCCGAAAACGAGAGCGACCTTTCTACCGCCAGCCGTATTAAATACGGTGTGATTCCTGAAATCGAGCAAAATCTCACCGAGCTCAGGCGCCAAATCAATATGATACCGGCCGACCAGCGCCTGCTCCGCGATGAAGTGACGGGAGACGATATTGCTGCTGTGGTGTCGAGATGGACGGGTATTCCGGTTGATCGGCTCAAAGAAAGCGAAACGCAAAAGCTCGTGCATCTTGAAGATGACTTGCATAAGCGTGTGATTGGCCAAAATCGCGCCGTTGAAGCGGTCGCAAATGCTATTCGCCGTTCGCGGGCTGGTATTGGCGACTATCGCCGACCGATTGGCTCGTTTCTCTTTCTTGGCCCGACCGGGGTTGGTAAAACTGAATTAGCCAAAAGTCTTGCCGTCGCGCTATTCGACGACGAGCGAGCTATCACGCGTATCGATATGAGCGAATACATGGAACGGCACGCCGTGTCGCGCCTGATCGGTTCGCCACCAGGATACGTCGGCTACGACCAAGGGGGCCAGCTGACCGAAGCGGTGCGTCGTCGACCGTACAGCATTGTCTTGCTTGATGAGATTGAAAAAGCTCACCAAGATGTATTTAATACTTTGCTGCAGGTACTTGATGATGGCCGCTTGACGGATGGTCAAGGCCGAACGGTTGATTTCTCAAATACGATCATCATCATGACCAGCAATATCGGTTCGCAGTACATTCAGGAGTGGGATGGTAAAAACTTCAGCGAGCTAGAGAGCCGCTTGCAACAAGAATTAAGTCATAATTTCCGCCCCGAATTTATAAACCGCATCGATGATATCGTCATCTTCGATCGCATCGACAAAAACGACATACAGCATATTATTGAGATGCAACTCGCGGCATTTCTGGAAGAAGTCGAGAAGTCGAAAGACATTAAACTCGAGTTCTCGAAGAGCGCCAAAAAAGCACTTGCCGACGAAGGCTACGATCCGGCATTTGGCGCGCGTCCATTAAAGCGGGTTATTCAAAAGCGCATCCTCAATGAACTCGCCAAAAGAATCATCGACGGATCAATCCAGTCCGGATCTGTGGTAACGGTCGATTATACGAACAACGCGTTTCACTTTGACACAAAATAGGAGGGTAGTTCTTATGAGTAGCAGCGTTTTATCTATTCCCGACAGGAAGCAACCGTACCCGGCGCAGATTCAGAGCGGCAAAGTTGAATCAAGCACGTTGCCGAGCCAAAAAGGCTATAACCGCGAGCTGCTAAAACTCAAAGCGCATTGGATTACCGATATTTTTCCAGATGAGCTCGTGGTACAGGAAAAAACTATTTCGATCATCCGCAATCAATTCCTAGTATCGTTCATCGAAACGATGCCGGTGCGCGATATAGGTCGAGTAGTTTATATCGATACGCCATTTTTTGCTGGCATACAAATCATCGGCAAAAATACCGCACACCAGTTGCAAATCAAAGGCCTCAACAAGCGCCTGGCGATGGACGCTCGAGAATTAATTGAAGGGCTCTTGCTCGAAGAAGCCGGAACGATCGATATGCCAGATTGGATCGGCTCCAAAGATCATGGCGCAGCGCTGCAACGGGCCGGCAAAGATATGCTTAATGGGCTGCTAATGCAAAATAAACATTATCGTCATGAATAACCAATGAACTGGCATATGCGGATTAAGGCACGTATCGGGGTTAAGGCATGTATTTTACGAAGTATCTAGTAAGTAATCACGCTACTGAATTTTAATCAGGTTTTCATAAATTAGCACTCTTGACATGAGAGTGCTAATTTACTACAATACCAATAGAAGCTTTGTATGCTTCTCTGGAAACCATTAATCAATGATGAAAGGAGAATACTATGAGCAATCTTGTAAAGTGGGATCCATTTGTAGAACTTTCTGCACTACAAAGGCAATTCTTCGGTGATGACTGGATGTCGCCACTAAAGGGCGTTAACATCCCTACTACTGATGTATTCACTAAAGACAACAACCTAGTAGTTGAGGCACATTTACCAAACTTCGAGCAAAAGGATGTGAATATTGAAGTGGAAAACGGTGCTCTTGTAATCAGTGCGGAGCGACACGAGAAAGAAGAGGACAAAGGCAAACAATACGTTGTTCGCGAAAGCTCCAGCAGCTTCTATCGCCGAATCGCACTACCAAAGCGTGCTGATGCCGATAAGATTGAAGCACACCTGGATGATGGCGTACTGAAGGTTAGCGTACCACTAACACCGCTGCCTGAACCGAAGAAAATCGCTATTGGTTCTAAGAAAAAGTAGGCTTATCAGGATCGACTGAAAGAGGCTCTTAACGAGCCTTTTTCATTGCGATATGTGCGGGTTATGTTCGGAAAACGGCTCTAAAACGAGACGCTCTCAGAATATGCGGGTTTGTGTCTCATTTGTCCTGTTTTGTGTCCCGCCACCCCTGTAATTGTTCCGTGACCTGTATGGGGACCCGGAGAATGAAGTCGGCGCAGACGATACTACTTTTTCAGATGCAAGCTTATCGGCCATATCTTAAATCCTAGCTTGTCCGTTCATGAGGAGTAATAACAGCCAGTCGCGTAGCTCGGAAAGCTCCCTATTCTCTTGATCAATCCTATCTATTCTTTGAAGCATTGGGGAAATGCTATCTGCGTATTTCTCCGTCAGGGTCTTGTTACCATAAGCAACCTTGAACGTCTTTAGAACGCTGTGCCGGATACCCTTATGAATACTGCCGTAGGCTACGTTTGCCGTAAATGCTTTCATCTCACTACTAGAAAGTAACATCAATAAGTATTCAGCTGTAACCAAATTATAGTTTGGCCTAAGTGTAAAGACGGATTCGTTTATATTCCAATTCTTCGGTGTTTCACGAACCAAATAAGTTATGCCTACCGGTTCGATGCTTGTAAATAGCACATCCCCTGGCTGAAGATCAGACCTGCGGTTAATTATCTTGAGTGCATCATCATCAATTTTGTCGCACCTATCATCAAGAACAATCTTCCCATCTTCAACGTTCTTTATAGTCACATAATAGTTATCGCCACTTCCTAATTTGAAGTTATTTCGTGGGTTTAAACCCGTAGCACTTCTGCTGATAACATCGTCTAATTCCATAACTGACCAGCCCTCCGGCAAATCACGCTTCAGGATTTCGTTATAAATCATTTTTCCACCCGAAGACTTGTACGGCTTTCCTGTTATATTAGGAAAATCAAACTGGACAAACCAGTAGTCGTACAGAAGACGCATGGATGCATCGAGCTTTTTATTGATTTTTTTATTTGTCTCAATTTTCTTGTCAATACTACTCAACACTTCACCGATTCGCTTTTGTTCAGCCGCATCTGTGACAACAGGAACCAGCATTTCATGCAACTCATTACGGTTTACCCCAGGAACTGTACTTTTATCTGATGTTCGTATGCGTCCGAGTAGTTTCAATAAATAATAGACATAACGCTCGTCATTGCCCTTAAAATCTTGCACATACAGTGCTGTATTGTGGGGCCAGTATTTATCCTCAGCAAAATATACCTCGCCGAGAGTTCCATATCGACCAGTGACTACACCCTTACCGGCAACCTTATACTCGTTATGATAGCCTGATACTCCCGAAGAGCTTATCACTGGATACGAGCCAGATGTACGCTTATTCGCAGGAAGGTCGTAACCCCTCTTTAAATTAATGACGTCACCTAGTCGCTTTCTCGTGACGCTACTCATATCGAATCTTCGATAAACTTTCTTTAATTTTAGCTTCTAGATCGTGTGCTTCTGTGAAAAGTTCCTCTAAGTCATCGAGGCTTGAGCTTACCCGATGATTAAACTCGTCGGTCGTGATATCTACGTACTCTAACTTGATATCAAAATACTGACCGGCGCTAAAGGAATAATTCTTAGCCTTAATCTCGTCGTAGCTCACTACCGCAGCGAAGTCATCGGCAGGCTCGTGCGACTTAAACGCATTGATTATTTTTTGCTCGTCGTCTGCGGACAATAATGTTCTTTGGTTCTTGCCGTCCTTGATTTTTGTACCGAGCTTAGACGCATCTACAAGTACGACATCCCCGTGTACGTTTGCCTTATCAATAAACAATACCGATACATTTGTTCCGGTAGTGGCAAAAATATTACTTGGCATACTCACAACACCTTGCAATGATTTCTCATCAACAAGCTTCTCTCGTATCTTCCTCTCAATGCCACTCTGTGCAGAAATGAATCCCGTAGGTACGACTATCGCAGCCTTTCCTCCTGGAGCAAGGCTATAGATAATATGCTGTAGAAACAGTAGATAGATGGCCATACTATCTTTCTTTGCTTTGGGAATATTTGGTACGCCCGCGAAGAATCGATTTGCATTAACATCGGCTGCGAGTGCCGGTTGGTCATCACTGAAATCTAACTTGAATGGTGGGTTTGAAACAATAAAATCATATCTGCGCTCTGGGTGTGATGGTCTAACCATGGTATTACCCTGGGTGATGTTATGGATGGAGTGTGTGAGATTATTAAGAATCAAGTTTAGGCGAAGAAGGCTTGATGACTTTTGAGAAATATCTTGAGAATAAATCGTCGCGTTATCGGTACCAATCACGTGCGCAAGATTCATGAGCAATGTGCCTGAACCAGCAGCGGGATCGTAGATGGTAACATTTGAAACTGGCTCGTGCACAAGTATTTGTGCCATGACTTTGGCGACCGCATGGGGCGTATAGTATTCAGCGTACTTGCCGCCACCATCCTTGTTGTAGTCCTTGATCATGTATTCAAAGATAGTTGAGAAGAAATCAAAACCTTCCTCAAACATGTCTTCAAAACTAAATTCTACAAGCTGATTAATAATTGCTTTCGTAAAGTTATTACGCTGGGATTTATTCGCAATATAGTTGCTAAGTTCGTCATCAAACAGACGAATTTGAGACTTGTCTTCGGTTTCTACTGAGAATACGGATGAGTTCTTGATCGAGATGTCTCGCAAAGTGTCATCAAACAACTGAGCAAACTCTGCTTCATTCTGATGAGAGAAGAGGTAGGATATAAAGTGCTGAGGCTCAAGCTTTGCGCTACCTGCTGGAAGACGAGCTAACAGCAGCTTATAGTCGCCCTCGGAATAGTTTGCAATGGTTTGCTCCCAGTTTTCAGCACTAGCTAGCTTCTCATCTAGAAGTTTAGTCTCCTTGGCAAATTTATCGTTTAAGAATTTATATAGGAAAGCCTGTGTAACAATCTTGAACTCATTGCCATCATTGCCAAGGCCGTAATTGGCACAAGTCTTCTTGAGGCTATCGATAAGATTTTTTGTTCGCTGAGAAAAAGTTTCGTTCATTACCGGACTCCCGCATATTCATCTTCATACTCTTTGACGAGGTTTGCTTTTGCCGCGTCAACCGCCTCGTAAGTCATTGGCACTTCCGCTTCATGGAAACTCTGCGCAACTCGCTGCATCACTAACTCATCGAAGTAGCCGGTGTTGGTAACGATGTTCTCTGATTTTTCTACACGCTCATCAATGCCGTCTTTTGCGTGCATCAGGACGTTAAATATATCGACATCATTTTGAGAAATCAGGCCACGCTCTTTGATGCGCTTATGAGTACGGGCAAACTTAGCATCGCCTTTATATTTCTGGCGTAAGTTATCATTATTGCGGTTGAGTTCTTTAATTTTCTTTAGGAGCTGCTCGAATTGTGCAACATTCTCGCGAATCTCATCTTGGGACTGTTCGTTAATATTGAATTTTTCAAATAGCTGCTTAAATTCCTCTAACAAGGTCTGGTAATAGGGGTCGCGAGGATCGAAGTTTCCGCCAAGACCCTGACGAGTTTTGCGCACGATATCCTTAACCTCATCTGCGAGCCGTAGCTCTTCTTCGCCGACTTTCTTGAATGTAAAGATAATATCCTCTAGTGCTGCATTCAAAATATTTTGACTTTCATCGCCACGCTGTAATGCAGCAGATGCATTTAATAGATCGAGACGATGCTGAGCCTCGCGGAGCAAGCGACTTATTTGCGTAAAGTCGATTTTTTCAAGTAGTTCGTAGTGGCCCACAAGCTTGGCTACGTTATATAAGCCCCGAGCATCCGACAAGAGACGAACTATTTCAGCTATCTTCTTGGTATCATCCATCGCGCTCATTTGTTGAGAGAAAATCTCTGCATTTTGCAGATCATAACTAAAGAGTTTTGACTTTATCTCTTCGATCTCGCCGTTTATCTCTTCTGCTGACTTGAATAGTGATCCAAAAATATCCTGAGCGTTTTCACCCTCCAGGGCGTCTTCATATTCTCGATTGAGCTCTTCAAAGTACGCCTTATTAGTGATGTCAAATTCTTTGCTTATATCCGCAAAGTCGACTACGAAACCATAACGAAAATCCTTGTACGGGCGATTCACTCGAGTAAGGGTTTGTAGTAGGTTATGTGCTTTAATTACACGCCCAAGATAAAGTTTCTTGAGTCGCCGTGCGTCAAAACCTGTGAGCAGCATATTGTAAACGAACAGAATGTCTGCCCCTGTACCGTATTTGAATTCCTTGATTTCCTTACGACGAGTTTCTTTGTCACCTTCATCATGCAAAATAAGCGCCGCCCTCAGTGGTCGAGGCGTTTCTGCTTGTTCAGAAAACTTCTGCTGGAAAATTTCAAATAGCATTCGTGCCTGCTCTGAGGAGTCAGCAACCACTAGGCCGCCGATAGTGTCGTCGCCAAGGCGGATTCGACTATTACGAAAGTCGTCAATAATATAGTCGAGCAGTGGCTCCACGTAACTACGATGAGCGTAGATTTGCTTCTTTGAAAGGTCTCCGTGCTGCACTTCGAGGGCCTTCAGAGCTTCTTCAAGCTGTATGCGATAATTCGATTCGATGCTCTCACGTATCAAGCGAAGAGTGTAGCCGTCCTTGATTGAGGAGTTGTAATAATACTTGTGAATGTAATCGCCAAAGATATTACGAGTTGTCTTTGTATCTTCCTTGGCATTTTCATTCCCCGTGTCGGGAATAATCAGCGGAGTTCCAGTAAGTGCAATTTTTACAGAATCACGATCTGACTCATAGAGGTTAGCTAGGAAGCTACCACGAGGATCATAACTGCGGTGGGCTTCATCAAGGAAATAGATTCGCTGCACTGATACGTCGTAATTAGCCCGCTCAATCACCTTAGTGTCATCTTGGAATTTTTGAATATTAACTACAGTAATTTCAGGCTTACCGCTAGAGCCATGGACGGCTTTTGTTTGTCCGAACTCGCGCTTGAACTCATCTTTTGAGTTCACGTTTCGCACTTCTAGCCCACGCTGCGAAAATTCTGAGCTTGCCTGCGTAAGAAGGTCAAGGCGGTCTACAATAAAGTAGAACTTAGGAATTACACACTGCTTCTGGTAGTAATGCGTCAGGTAGCGGACGTTATAGTACGCCAACGCAGTCTTGCCACTACCTTGCGTGTGCCAGATAACTCCTTTTTTAATACCATTTTCAATGGTGCGAGATATTGTCTTCATCGCGAAGAGCTGCGGGTAACGCACGATATGCTTCTGGATGCCATGTTCCGGATCGTCCACATACGCGATACCAAAATAGAGTAAATCACCAAGCCGCTTCTTATTAAGTAGCGAGGTAAGAATACGGTTTGTTGGCGAGTTGGGATTTTTGTTTACCGCATATTCCGGGTTGTGCTTTATAACCTGTTGGTTATTGTCCTTGAGGATAGCTCCTTCGGCAGTATCGTCAAAGGGTGCGAGAAGTGCATCAAGATTCAACACTTCTTCTTCGCGGAAATAATTGAAGTTCACATCACCATCAAGACTGGGTGTTGCATAAAATGCCCCTGCGAGTGAATTGAGGCCTGAATTGTCATACTCCATATTATTGGAGAAGATGAGCAGCTGAGTTATGTTTACGAACTTCTTGAATCGTGGATTGGCGAATCGCTTATTGATCCTGTCGCGCTCGGCTTGAATACCAGACTGGTTATTAGGCTTCTTAACTTCAATGAAGGCGAGAGGCAGCCCGTTAATGAATACTGTGATATCTGGGCGAAATTCTTCTTCACCGTTTCGATACGTAAGTTCCGTAACAACATTGAATGTGTTGTTTTCAAAGTTCTCGAAATCAATGAGCTTTAGATTGCTTTGATCGATTAGAGAGCCGTAAAACTCTTTCCCGAGATCATCATTATCAAGCTTAGTGATAATATCCTCGAGAGCGCGTTGCGCCGTTTCGTGATCAATGCGGTTTATTTTTTCAATGGAGCCGAGGAAGACATCGGTGAGGATATTGGTAGACTCGTCAAGAACTAACCCTGTCTTCGACAAGTACCCATAACCTAATCGTTCAAGATGTACCAGAGCTGGTATCTTGACCCTAGTATCTTCATTGAAAGCCATACTTAAGCCTTATTATACCCCATATAGACTGTTTGATAGTCACTTGCCACACAACAAAATTCAGCAAACGCTATAATAAGAATATGAGTAGGAATCCATCTAAATACGCCCTCCAAGAATTGATCGGTTGGGAGGAGTTCGAAATTCTTGGTACAAGCATTCTTTACGGCATGGGCTTCAAGGATATCAAGTCGGCCGGCGGCGTTAAGGATGGGGGCAAAGATGCTGCCATTTACACTAGTGACGATGGCACAGTAGTCATACAAATCTCTCAAGAGAAAAACCCACTCAAAGAGGTAAAGTCTAGCTCAAAAAAGAAATCAAAATTCTGGCGCGAATACGATAAATGGGTTGGCAATAAGAAAATTAAAAAGTTTGTGTTTTTAAGCAACCAAGCGCTAGGCAGTAAAAAGAATACCCTGATGGAGACGCTACAAGATCCTCCCGTCGATATATACAGCATCGATGAGCTAGTAAACTTTTTGGACTACGACGACACGGGCAAGGAAATCAAGAAGCAGTACGCCATTTTCGATAAAGACCTCCATGAAGTGTTCGGAGCAGAAAACCAAAACGAAAAACTCAACGACCTTGCAACAGTCATTAACCAGGATGAACACTATCATATCGATACGGTTCTCGCCTCATCGGGATCGTTACCGAAAATGCCAGGGTCAGTCTTCAGCGCGCAAGATGGTCAGGTTATAAAGTATTTCACCCCAAAGTCCCCAGAAGATTACCTAAAGGCACCGGCTGTCGTCAACGTAACGCTCTCCGGCAAGCGCGATGAGATCGAAAAGTACATGAACGCTATTCGCTCGGGAGTACGCATCCAGATACCTCCAGAATTCGTGAAGGATCTAAAATTCAAGGTTGGCGAGAAAGTATTTATGGACGGCTCTGAAGGAAAATCCACCTTGTACATCGCTCCCGTACCAGATGACGAGCCTCGCATTCTCATACTCCGATCCAAGAAAGAATCAGACGCATCAATTCGCTCAACACTCAAGCTGGTGGACAAAACCTTAGAAGAAGTGGTCATGAATAACTACGCGGCGAAAGAACCTATAGATGTTGAGGCGCGGTTTAGCCCCGATGGTCAACTGAAGATAAACTACAAGTTCCAGCTGCATCGTTGTCGGGATGCAGTAGTTGCATATCAGTATGCTCGCATCTTCAATGCAATACAGCAAGACACCGTGGAGCTACTCCTTGACGACAAAGGCATTGAACGTAAACTCATCGATATCCCCAAACGTGGCGGCGACACTCTCAGCGAATGGTACGAGCACGCACTCCGCGACATGGCGCGTATACAAGACTTCTTCAAAGTCCGTATCCCCAACCCACTCGCGGAGGGTGTAAATCTTGAAAAAAACGATCGTTGGAGTATAGACATATTGGCGAAGATTATCGATGAGGGTAAGGCTGATGTCGATGTAAAGAATCTGTCATTCGTGCTGCTGCGCAACGATATCGATAAGCTCCGAGAGGAAACTGCCGGTGAGGGTGCGATGGCGTTTGGTGGAGACCCCAAACTGAATCTATTGTCGGTTCTAGGTGTCACCGAATTTCCCAATATTGAGCTAATCCTCCCGAAGACAAAAGTTGAGGTCACTGATCTCGGCGACGGGACAGCTAGGCTCGATGTCGACACACTTGAAAAACCTTTCCTAAGATACTTCGAGCGTGAATCTAAAGCCCCAAAGGTAACATGGAGCTGAGCCGCAAACCATCAAAGCAAGCTCTGATGGGACTTTGCTCTTTCTTGCAGAAAAAGCAAAGTAGTAGATAAGCGTATAATCGTATACAGAGATGAGTGAAATGAAGAAAAACAATCATAGGATAAAATTTCACGGACAGGGCGACATGTCGATAGGGCTTTATGCAGAATTGATACCCAATGTTTTGGATAATTTTGATGAAGCTAAAATCGATTACTCTGTCAGTGATATTTTAGAGTTGCATAATATCCTATCGTTTCTTCAGAAGGGCATACTGCCGAATAACCTCACTCAGAAGAAGCAGACCTACTATAAATCTTTAATCCCAAAACTACACACTTCTATAAAAACTTTCTTTGATGCACTGGATGATAAGAATATAGAAGTCAGCCTATCGAAGTTGAATAATACTTACAAGAGTGACTTGGTGATGTTGCTATCGAAGCATAAAGTGCATGAACGCATCAATGCCCCCATACTCTTGGATGCTCTCCGAAAGGCCGGTGTTAGCATCGGGACAATCTTAGAAAATAAAGAGATAGTTGCAGTATATGACGAGGAACTACGTAGCCGGTTCACTTCAAATGCCGACAATGCAAGGCTGCTAATAAGCAAGTATTTCCAGAAAGATAGCCGAGAGAATCTCACTCTCCCGAAAAGCTTTACCCCTGACGATGCGAAAAAGCTTATCAATGACTACATCGACAGCGATGATGTAAACACCAACTACCTCAAGCTGATTGTAAATTCAAAAATAGATGAATCCAAGGGTGTTGATGCAAAGACAAAGCTAAAAGCGAAGCAAAAATACCAAGCATGGAACGATGCGTTCTTTAAAGATTCTCCGGGCGGTGTCAGCTTTGGTGTGGGAGTGAAGATATCTGACGATCAGAAAGAACCCGTTACTGTTGCTGAAGAGGATAATGCGACGATCTTCACCTACAGCAGGTCATGGCTTGATGAAAATTCAAGCCCGGTAGCAATCCTCAATGCGTTCATTGAAACTCTTGGTTTTGTCGACAAGACTATGCTGCTCGGTGCACCGTCATATGCCTCAACATTAGGGATATTTGAGCGTTTTATGGAGATTGATGGCAAGGAATCGTATAAGACCGGAATCTCTTTCCAGTTCAAGGAGATGGCTTTTTTCTATCAGACAGTCATGTTTGACCGGTATCTTGATGAAAAGAATGAAAACCTTGAGAAGGTTTTTGAGTGGTTCTTCAATGAACGTATGAAGACCGATTTTAAGATTGAAGGTTTCAAGTATACCCCATCAACAGCTCTGTCATATCTAGAGAAAACGAGGCATGTATTTATAGCCCTTGATGGCATAGTAAAGCGCTACAAGCTACTCGTTGAGGATGGCGCTATCGACCCAGAACTTCTAAAACTAACGTCGAAGCCTATCCCATACAAAGACATACCGAGTTTTATGGATGGTAAATACGCATACACCACCGAGCAAGAAGACATTAAGGCTATCATGCATTGCCTATTTTCTGACCAATCAAGTGTTAACTATATTAGTGAAGACTTAAAGGGTGACGACTTCACGGGGCTTTTGGCAAACAACAATGTTAGATACGATGATTTTCACGATTACCAGAAGCCGACGATCGACTATCTTATATCATTGGATATTATCGAAAACGTCTCGGAAAAAATTCAATTCAAAGACGTAGGTCAGATTGTACTACTCAGGCATTTGTTTAGCAGTGAAGCACTTAGTTACTACCATTACGACGAGAAGCTTCAAACAATCATCGACGACATGGTATCTAAAGGCTGGCTTGTGCGTGAATCGTCGCTACTTACGAAACCTGAAGCAAGTCTCTTTAATTACTACCTGAACCAGTCAGAATTCAGCAATGGCCTTGACCTAAGGAATAAGTACATTCATGACTCGCAGGCAGATGAAGATGATGAGAACGCACACTATGCGTCATACATAATATCCCTAGAATTACTGATGTCACTGGTTATAAAGATCAACAACGATATCCTTTTGAGAGATATCTACGCCACTAAGAGCAAAGAATAAAAGAAGATTCCTGTTTCCTCGCAATGCGCGAAACACGAATCTTCTACTGTGATTGTAGCAAACTAATGCGTGATACGGACGATGCGCGCCTGGCCGTGGTAGGTTATCTTGAGGTCAACACTACTCTCGGAATTACGGATGTCAGTATAGAGGTTGCCTTTGCGTTCGATGCCTTTATTGATATTGCCGCCTAAGTCGCTTTGATGAAACGGTACGTACTTTTGTTTTGCTTCCGATGTGTACACCGGCCCAGGTGCATCAATCAGAAATTCTTGGGCAAGTAGCTCTTGAGCACCAAGCTCAAAGAACTGGTTCGCATTAAATGCACCTACCTGACTGTCGAGTTTGCGCCCACTGTCTGGCTCGAGTGCAATAGATACGTCCTTCGCATTCACATTGTTCTTTGCGGTGATAGTGTAATCAACGACAAGCTGTTTATTCTGGGACGAATATTTAGTGATCTCGTCACGCGAATCATTGCGCCGGATGCAGATATTGTATGCTGATGGGCCGTACTTTACCCAAGGCGCATTAATATCCCCGTCCCACGCCTTCCAGTAGGTATTCTCTTTTGATTGCAAATCGCAGTTTTCTTTCTTGTCGATAGCCCCATACTTTTTTACGGTTTCATTGTCGATTGGAAGATCAACTGCCTTAAACTCGGCCTTGGTTACCTTGATATCAAAATCAGGAAAACCAACGCTCTCGTTTGGTGCATATACTTTATTCGCAAGGTAATTCTCATAGGCCTTGTAGCCGAAGAACCCACCGACACCAAGAGCAACGAGAGCAACTCCCACAATAGCCCATTTTACAATTGAGTTTTTCTTTTTACCGGCCATACATCTGTCTCCTTGTCCTGATAATAACAATAATATTTCGGTTACTTTGCCTCGTAGTCATCATGGCCTCGTAAATACTAATACAGATCGGTTTATGTACTTGTTACAAGTGTCGATAACGTACTGCGAAAGGTGCGAGTCGCCAACTTCAGTACAGTAGAACGCGAACAGCTCGGTCGGCAACAGATAGTTGGTGTCAGAGTAAAAGTCGGTACGGCTCTGCATCCACGTATCTTTACCGTACAGAGTCATCAACTGACTCGTGAGGTCATGGAGCGTTGTGTCATCAAGTTGAGCCTCCCAGATATGGTGGAGGTATTCGTGAGCGACAACGCCTTTTTCGGTTTGCGCATCCAACCCGCTTTTTACGTTAATAGTTCCATACGAGAAGTTGCCGTCCGAGTCAGTAAATGGAACATACGTGCCGCGAGTATTGTCGTTTGCAAAGTTACCTTCAAATGAGTTAGCGTATTGAATCGAGACATTTTCGATCAGATCAGTCTTACCGCCCACTTCTTGCAACACGGCAACAAGGTGCTCGTCGCGGGTAACCGGCGGCTTGATTGCGTCCGGATTCTTCGTTATGAAGGCCATGGTAAGCCCTGTAGCGAAGATCCCTACCCAGATATACACACCGAGCACCTTAGCGCCTGAACGAAAGAATAAGTGCTTACGAGTACGGAGTAGCCACTTCACGAGGAATAGAACAAGTACCAGAACCGTCACGAAGACAAAGAAATATAGCTCTAGATAGAAAATCCCGTCCGTATTGGTGACGGCACTGCCCAGCTCCGGGTTCTTGGCAAGCGAGGTTAGTACTTGAGCCAGTATCACTAGCATCGCAACGAAGGATGGTACCACTATGACAATTGGCCATATGGCAGCCCACGATAGCCCATAGAGGAATCGTCGTAACTTACTCGGTCGTTTTGTTTCTGTTTTTTCAGGCTTCTCTTTTACTTCGGTCGTCATGTCTCGATTATATAGTAAATATTACAAAATACGACTTCCTGCTAAAATACAAATTAGTGACTAAGCAAACGAAAAAGCAGACTGATTGGGACGGCTGGATTATCGGTGCGTTCCTGCTCCTTCCGATTATCTTCTTCGGCGTCTTAGGGTCTCATTTTGGCTGGTATGGCGGCTCGAACAACAGTGCAAACACATCGGACAGCACAGACAGCAGCAGCGTGATCAGTGATGCCGCCAGGGATATGAACGACAAGTATTCCGAGCTTGTTGATAGTGCTCAGACAATGGCGGCGGACATCGACACTCAATGTGTCTGGCTTGATGACAATATCAGTAGCAGCGTAGCGGATTATTGCTCTAATGCGCTCGAGCACTACGGAGCTATCAACACCGCGGACGGGAGCGTGGTTGAGCCACTCGACTATGACGATCAGCCCGTTGAAGACGCGCTTGAACGTATGGTTGATGATGCTAATTCAAAATATAATGCACTACTTGAGAAGGCGCAGAGTATGAGTGACACCATGGATGAACAGTGTACGTGGCTTTATGACAATATAAGCGCGGATGTGGCCGATCATTGCGATGATACGACGCACGACTTTAGATTTAGCGACTTCTCTAGTGATCCATTTAGTTCTAGCGATTACAGCTAGTACCTGAGACTATTCGCCGCCCTTGGCCATCTCGTTGCTTGCATCAATCAAGTAACCCATGCATGCAACGACATCACGCGCTAAACGCTTCGAGTGCTTAGAAGCGACCGCTTCGGCGATTGCTGCAGCCTTGGGGTGCTGTTCGTACATTTCTGACCTGTATTCGTCGAAGGATTTTTTAGGCTTTGTCCTTTCCCAGCGATACGCTAATCCCACCAAATCTCCGCCGCTAATGTCAGGGCCGGAGGTAATGGCTACTGCAAAAGTTATCGCGTTTCGCACGAGTACACCTACCTCACCTTGAAGATTGTGGGCCTGCTCGAGAGTAGCAAAGCTACTAGGCATGTCCCAGTCCTTTGGGGTGATTGCATCATACTGGTCTGCTTGTCTTAATAATTCAATGTCATTGGATGCTGTTGCAAGGAATGCTCTGTAAAAGAGCGGGTACTGCTCTGAGCCATCAACAAAGAGATTATTCATCGCAGCTTCTGTAACAGGATTCAATATCTCGATGTTATTGAGCGGGACGTCTGGTATAGAAGGCTTTTTATTTCCAAATAATTTCATATTTAGACTATAGCAGATTAGGTCAGTTGTGTTGTGAAAGAGTCTTCCTCCCTCTGTCTCCTCATTATACGGGTGAACCATATGCCCCAAGGTCGTACGTCCCTTGGGCAAGCGCCATGGGGCGCTCCACCTTGACCCATATGGATTCATCCCGAGCCCTCCTAGCCAGAGAGGGAGAAAGCCCTCTCGTAACCGAAAGGAGGGTGTTATGAACACCGAATCAACAATAGACCGAGCAACAAAGATTGCGAAGCTCAATGATGCACATCGTCAGTCGATGACAGGTTGCATCGTGACGAGGGGCGTCGCGGAGCTTGCGCCACTGATGAATGATATCTTCGTCCGGGTGCGAGACTTCAGGGATTTCAATGAAGACAACGATCCGTACTACGAGCACGATTTTGGTAGCTTCGAGATCCTGGGTATCAAAATATTCTGGAAGATCGATTACTACGATGAGGAGCTCAAGTACGGCTTAGACCCGCTTGACCCGAAGTGTCGCCGCCAGTTAACCATAATGCGGGCGGAGGAGTATTAAGATGAATGTACTTACCCAGACTTACAATGGGTGGAGCAACTACGAAACGTGGATTGCTAACCTATGGCTTACTAACGATGAGTCGAGTTATCGATTCTTGCAAGAGATCGTGCAAGAAGAATGTGCACCTGACTACGAAAAGGCCGAGCGGCTTGAAAGCCAGTTGCGGTATCAGCTCGATGACGAGATTGATGCACCGTGCATGTGGCAGGATCTACTGCGACATGCGTTTGGCCAAGTAGATTGGCTTGAGATTATTCAAAGCAACTGCGAATAATCTCGCTTGTCCTGAGCATGACAGTAAACTACTCGAACAGCCGAACAAAGGACTTTGGATTAAACGCACTCGACCAGATCCGGTCGTTACCCTCCTTAAACGCTTTCAGGTGCGTCGCAAGTATCTTTATCTCATCCTCATCCATGCCCATGTTCTCTAGCTTCTTATATGTCCCATACAGGAATGTGTTCTTCTGATTACCGTCTTTGAAAATGAAGCAGATGTGCGGGTAGTCGCCATCTTCCCAGCCTTCATCCTCAAAGTGGCTAATTATCTCATCGAGCCGTTTCTTGACGATATACTTTGGCGTGTCGTCCAGTACGAGGACGATAGCTTGCTGATCGTCCGGTGTCCGGACATATAGGTCTGGCCTATTCTTCGGGAACTGCTTGAAGCGTCCCAGCTCGGCCTTAGCAAAAAGCTTCGTGTCTTTTGGCAAGTAAGGGAGGAGTTCGGTGTAGCAGCGCAGGACGGTGAGGCTGTGCTCGATATTCTCGTCCGAGGCAGTGGAATTCTTGTAATGGGAGTTGACGACTGATTCTTTGACATCGAGGAGCTTGCGGACGGTTGTGACGCCAGGTTTGCTGAGATAGTAGTAGGCAGAACGACCCAGCAAACGCCACTCTTCTTTATACACTTTTTCTACTAGACCTTTAGCTACCAATAACTCCAAAACTTCATAGACACTCCTCCGACGAATACCCATAACAATAGCCAATAATTGTGCAGATACAAATCTAAACTTGAATAAAAGCTTCAGAACCCGTTGTTGTTGCGGTGTTAACTTTATCTCCTTTTCACTCTCACTCATACATTACTCACTTCCTTATACGTAGTATATATAAAGAAGAAGTATTTTGTGAATAGTTGCCTCTGTTATTTTAATCTGTTTTACCTCCTACCGTCTGGATGTACATTTCAGTAAAGATTATGTATAAAAAGTATTGCTTTTTATTTTAATTAGTATTACTATTTATTTAGAGGTTGTACGTTAACAATTCGGCTAACATCAGATAGAATGGAGGGTATATGATAGACCGTGAAGAACTGGAAACAAGGGCGATGGAAGAAGTCTGCGCATGCCGTCACTATGACCTAGCAGACACACTACAGGAGACTCCTGACAACGATCTACTGTCTATAATCAATCACACCAACAAGTGCGAAATCTGCGGTAACTAGCATTACATGTTAAAATAGGGCTAATGTCCAGAAAGATAGTTAGTATGCAGATACGCGTCACGGATGACCTTCGTGAACGGGCGAAGGCTGTCGCAAAGAAAAACGGTTTAACGCTGAGTGAGATGGTTCTCCAACTCCTCGCCAATACCGGAGATAAACAACTCAAAGAGTTAGTAAACAAAGAACTTAAGGAACGACCAAAGCCAGGCCGACCCTGGGATAAGTAGTTAGCCGGATTGTTAGCGTGACAACCTCATAGGAGGGTATATGTCACGACCATCGGGTAGCAAGAATAAGCAGCAAACAATCGCAACACCGGATACTGTACAGTTCAGTACCGAACAGCGAATCAACTTCCTTGCTGATTTGATTGCTACTCGCATTGCCGAAGATGAAGCAAACGGCTTCCCCCTCTTAGAAGAGTTACAAGGAGTGGGATATGAATCCGAACAGCCAAGCTCGTAACGTCGTACTGGCAGTACGTGTATCGACCTTTGGTCAGGCCAAAGACGGTGACTCGCCGGAAGCGCAGATCGAACAAGGTCAGCGCTATGCTTCATATAACAACCTGAACATCGTCCAAACGCTCTCCTACCTCGAATCTGCCAACGTTGCGCTTGATGTACAGCCCATGCAGCACGTTATTGACTACGCAATTGATCCCGCTAACAATATTGACGGCATCCTCTTTAAGTCTATCGACCGCTTTACTCGTGGCGGTTCGACGATCTACGATTTGCTACTTCAACGACTAGAGCCATTCAACGTCGATCTCATTGACATGCACGGGGTCATCAACAACACAAAGGTTAATACGCTTGAGCACCTTGGCATTGAATATAAATGGAGTGTGCACCGTCCATCGAGAAAATCAGAGCTGCTTGAAGCAGAGCGTGCTAAAGATGAGGTGCGTGACATTCTTACCCGCATGATTGGCTCGGAGATCCGTTACACGCAGATAGGTTATTGGTCGCGTGCGCCAGTCTATGGCTACGACACGAAAAAGATAGAGACAGTTAACGGCAAGCGGGCTATTCTCGTCCCGCACGGTGAAGAAGCCCCAATTATTCGTAAGATGTACGAGATGCGAGCCAGCGGCTTATATAGCGACGATCAAATCGCAGAAGAAATGAATCGCCTAGGCTTCCGCACAGCCGTTAAGGTATACCGGGACAAACACGATAGAACGAAGATCGTAAAGCGGGTCGGCGGCAAGAAAATGACCGGCAAGCTACTCCGCGTCTATATTGCCCGTACGATATATGCAGGTGTCAATACAGAGAAGTGGACGAAGGACTTGCCCGTAAAATGCAAGTTCGACGGACTCATTGACCTTGAACTATGGAATAAGGCAAACCGTGGCAAGGTCGTTATTGAGATGAATCAAGATGACCCAGACCACCCGTTTGTAAAGCACGCTCCGAAACAGGAGAAGTTCGCTAAAAAGAACGTCTATAACGCAGAGTTCCCTTACCGCAAGGTAGTGACATGTCCGGAGTGCCGTAATCCGCTACTAGGAAGCGCGTCACGCGGCAAACTTGGTAAATACTACCCTGCATATCATTGCTCGCATCATGGGCACTATTTCCGCGTTCCTAAAGACCAGTTCGACCAGAAGATAGATCAGTTCGTAGAGCGCCTTGTAATACGCCCTGAGCGCTTAGACGAGATCTTACAGGCCGTTATGACCGTATGGGAGCAACGTCAGGTTCGCGTACAGGATGAAAGCGAACTGCGTGCTAAGAAGCGTGCGGAGCTAGATGCTCAAGCGCGTGTAATCGTAGACAAGATGAGGTTGGTGTCATCACCAACGGCAATTAAATACATGGAGGAGGATCTAGCCAAAATAGAGCAACAAATTATCGACTTAGACACTCGTTTAGACGAGCAAGAAACGAAAGGAGGCGTCGATATGCCTACGATGTTGACATACATCAAATACTTTGTGGAACACCTCAAAGATTTACTCATTGACCACTGTAATCCGATACTACGAGCCCGCTACTTTGGGGTTATTTTCGACCAGGTGCCAAGTTTCGCAGAAATAGATTGTGGAACCCCAGAAATAGAAAAAATCCCAGGGGTGAATGAGCTATTTAAGCTACAAAACCCTGAGATTGTCTCTTTGGTGCAGTGAAGAGGACTTGAACCTCCACGAGCGCAATGCTCACTAGCCCCTCAAGCTAGCGCGTCTACCAATTCCGCCACCACTGCATGTAAATGTA